>Ga0307981_1000414_pt1 | contig 42724 bp, 38 predicted proteins | sample OrgLakmetagen987_FD_201849 | JGI IMG/M metagenome (GOLD analysis project Ga0307981, IMG submission 201849) | Saline water microbial communities from Organic Lake, Antarctica - #987 | ecosystem: Environmental > Aquatic > Non-marine Saline and Alkaline > Saline | place: Antarctica: Organic Lake... | reverse complement strand
GAAGGCGGATAGAAAAATCTGCATGATGATGAGGGCTCCGTGGACGCAATCCACAGTTCAGAATCCACCCGGCCCTCACGTGCAAGGGCAACCGTTCACGCCTTCAGTTCCAAACGCGATTCCCCTGTTCGGCATGGCGGTGCGTCAGGTGATCACGTCAGGCTCGGTCCGCCCGGTCAGCGCCTCAAGCTGCGAGATCTGGCGCGCGGCACGGATGATCGGCAAGAGCGCCTCGGCAGGGTCCATCGCCAGCCGTTCCGGGTTGGTTTCCAGCTGTTCGATATAGACGCGGATCGTGGCGCCGGTCGTCCCGGTGCCCGAAAGGCGAAACGCCGCGCGCCCGCCGCCATCAAAGCCGATGCGCAGGCCCTGTGCGGACGCATGGCTGCCATCGACAGGGTCGTCGTAGGAAAATTCGTCGGCATAGGCGACGCGCAACCCGTTGATGTCCTGACCTTCCAAGGTAGCCAACTGCGCGCGCAACCCGTCGATCACCGCATCCGCCTTGTCGGTCTCGATATCCTCGTAATCGTGGCGCGAATAATAGCAGCGGCCATGCTTTGCCCAGAGCGCCTTCATCAGTTCGGCCACCGATTGACCCGTTTCGGCCAGAATGTTGAGCCACAAGAGAACCGCCCACAACCCGTCCTTTTCGCGCACATGATCCGAGCCTGTGCCGGCACTTTCCTCGCCACACAGCGTCGCCTTGCCCGCATCCAGCAGATTGCCGAAGAACTTCCAGCCGGTTGGCGTCTCATAGCATGGAATCCCGAGGCTGGCGGCGACCCGGTCCACCGCCGCCGAAGTCGGCATCGACCGCGCCACACCGACCAGCCCGCGCGCATAGCCGGGCGCCAGATGCGCATGGGCGGCGAGCAAAGCCAGCGAATCCGACGGCGTCACATAGGCCCCGCGCCCGACGATCATGTTGCGGTCGCCGTCACCGTCCGAGGCTGCTCCGAAATCGGGGGCCGCGTCGGAATACATTTCGTCCATCAGCGGCTTGGCCCAGATCGGGTTGGGGTCGGGGTGGCCACCGCCGAAATCGGGGGACGGCACGCCGTTGATCACCGTGTCTTTGGCAGCACCCAGAGTGTCCTCCAGAATGGTCGTCGCATAAGGCCCTGTGACAGCGTGCATCGCGTCGAACCGCATGGTGAAGCCGCTGGCAAACAGCGCGCGGAGCTTGTCGAAATCGAACAGCTCGGCCATCAGCGTGGCATAATCGCTGACCGAATCCACGATCTCGACCACCAGATCGCCCAGCCGGCTGGTGCCGAGCGTTGCCAGATCGGCATCCTCGGCGGTCACGATCCGGTAGTCGGTTATATCCAGCGTGCGGGCGAATATTTCATCCGTCACGCCTTCGGTCGCGGGGCCGCCGTTGGGGCCGTTGTATTTCAGGCCAAAGTCTGCGTCCGGCCCGCCGGGATTGTGGCTGGCCGACAGGATCAGCCCGCCGTCCGCCTGACGTTTGCGAATGAGATGCGAGGCGGCGGGCGTCGACAGAATGCCGCCTTGCCCCACGATACAGCGCGCAGCCCCATTGGCCGCCGCCATGCGCAGGATCACCTGAATGGCGCGGTCGTTGAAATAGCGCCCGTCGCCGCCCACCACCAGCGACTTGCCCTCGACGCCGCCGATCCCGTTAAACGTCGCCTGCACGTAATTCTCAAGGTAATGCGGCCCCATGAAGACCTGCGTCTTCTTGCGCAGCCCGCTGGTGCCGGGTTTCTGGCCTGCGATGGGCTGGGTCTGAACGGTTTGGGATGTCATTCGGATCGCTCCTTGGCGGTCTGGATCGGCCTGTCTTCGAGCACGAAGACGACGACGCAATCGGATGGGATATGAGTGGCCGGACCCGGTGCCGTCCCGGTTTCGAACCGGCGCTGCCACTGGCTGCCTGCGGGTGTGTCGGGCAGGGTGATCTGCACCGCGCAGCCGGGGTTGAGCACGACCAGCAGCGCGCCTTCGCGGGGGACATATTCGGGCGTGCCGGACGCCATGCGGATCTCGGCCATGATGCTGGTCAGATCGGGGTTGTCCCAATCGGCCTGCGTCATGGTCTGCCCGTCGGCGCGCCGCCAGAAAAGATCCGTCTCGCCGTCGACCAGCCGTTCGCGCGAATGCAGGAACCGGCGCTGGCGCAGGATGGGGTGCGACTTGCGGAACGCGATGGCCTTTTGGCAAAACGCAAAAAACGCATCGTCGCGCCCCGCCCAGTCGATCCAGCCCAGCGGATTGTCCTGGGCATAGGCGTTGTTGTTGCCATCCTGACCGTTGCCGATCTCGTCGCCCGCCAAAAACATCGGCGTGCCCTGGCTCAGCAGCAACGTGGCGATCAGGTTGCGGCGGCGTTGTGCGCGGGCGGCAGTGATCGCCGGGTCATCCGTTGGCCCCTCGACGCCCATATTGTCGGAATGGTTGTCGTCATGGCCGTCGCGGTTGTCCTCGCCGTTGGCGTCGTTGTGTTTCTCGTTGTATGCGACGATATCGGCCAGCGTGAACCCGTCATGGGCAGTCAGAAAGTTGACCGACGATGTGGGCCGCCGCCCGTCATGGTCAAAGAATTGCGAAGACCCCGACAGGCGCGCCGCCATCGCCGACACCATGCCCGCATCGCCGCGCCAGAACCGGCGCACGTCGTCGCGGTATTGGTCGTTCCATTCCACGAACGGCGCAGGGTAGGCGCCCAGCTGATAGCCACCCGGCCCGATGTCCCACGGCTCTGCGATCAGTTTGACGCGGTTGAGCACAGGGTCCTGCCGCACCGCGCGAAAAAACGGCCCGTCGCGGTCGAACCCGCCGCGTGTGCGCCCCAGAGTCGAGCACAGATCGAACCGAAAGCCATCCACATGCATCACCTCGACCCAGTAGCGCAGCGAATCCATCACCAGCCGCAGGGCGAACGGATTGTCGAGATCGAGCGTATTGCCGCAGCCGGTATCGTTGATGTAGTAGCGCGGATCGTCGGCCAGCCGGTAGTAGCTGGCGTTGTCCAGACCCCGGAATGCCAGCGTCGGGCCAGCCTCGCCGCCTTCGGCCGTGTGGTTGTAGACGACGTCGAGAATGACCTCGATGCCTGCGCCGTGGAACTGTGCGACCATCTGCTGGAACTCGGCAATCTGGTCGCCCTGCATGTAGCGCGGTTCGGGCGCAAAAAAGCCGTAGGTCATGTAGCCCCAGTAGTTGCGGAGGCCTTTGTCGTGCAGAAACTTGTCGTCCACAAACGCCTGCACGGGCAGCAATTCCACCGCCGTGATCCCCAGCTTGGTCAAATGGTCCAGAATGGGGTCTGACGCCATCGCCAGATAGGTGCCGGGGTTCTCGATGTCCTTGCGCGCGGCGGTCATGCCTTTGACATGCGCCTCGTAGATCACGGAATCGCCCAGGCGGTGACGCGGCTGCGCCCGCGTGCCCCAGCTGAACGCCGGATCCGTCACGACAGACCGCGGCATGTACGGCGCTGAGTCGCGGGTATCGAAGCTCAGATCGTCTTCCCCGACCTTGTAGCCAAAGAGCGCGTCGTTCCAGATGGGATGCCCGGTGAGGCGCTTGGCATAGGGGTCGATCAGTAGTTTGTTGTGGTTGAACCGGTGGCCTTCATGGGGCTTGTAAGGCCCGTGCATGCGAAAGCCGTATTGCTGACCGGGCCGCATGCCAGAGATAAACCCGTGCCAGACATGGCCGTCGCGTTCGGGCAGGGTGATGATCTGGGTTTCCTGGCCTTTGTCGTCGAAGAGGCACAGCGACACCCGCGTGGCATGCTCCGAGAACACCGCGAAATTCACGCCATCGCCTTGATACGTCGCGCCAAGGGGGGCAGGGTGGCCTGCCCGGATCGGAAATCTGCCCGTCATCGCTACGCCCGTGCCCCCATCTCTGAGTAGATGGCGGCATAGGCCCGCGCCGAGACCTCCCAGCCCACCGGCTGCTTCATCGCGTTGCGTTGCAGCGTCGCCCAGACCTTGGGTTGCGCATAAAGATCGCACAGATGCGCCAGCGCGTTCGCCAATGCCTCTGCTGTGATCGGAAACGCCTGCACGCCGGTGGCGACACCGCGCGCGAGTGCGGCAGGCGAGGCGTTGATCACCGTATCCGCCAGCCCGCCCGTCAGCGTGACCAGCGGCACCGTGCCATAGCGCAGCGCATAAAGTTGCGTCAGCCCGCAAGGCTCGAACCGTGACGGCACAAGGATCGCGTCGGCGCCCGCCATCATCCGGTGCGACAGCGCCTCGTCATAGCCGATCTGCACCGTGACGTTGGGCTCTTTGGCGGCCAGATCGCGCAGGGCCTGTTCCAGCTCCGGCGCGCCTGACCCCAGCAGCGCCAGTTGCCCGCCCCTCTCCAGCAGCGCGGGCAATGCCGCGATCATCAGGTCGATGCCCTTTTGCTCGGTCAGACGCGACACCAGGATGCAGAGCGGGCCACTGGTATCCGGCAGGTCGAATTCGGCGCGCAGGGCTTTTTTGTTGGCGTGCTTGCCCGCAGGGGTCTTGTAGGGCGTGATGGCGGCGTCGGTCGCCGGATCCCACACACCCGTGTCGATGCCGTTGACGATGCCCACCAGATCGCCCGCCCGCGCCCGCAAGACGCCGTCAAGGCCCATGCCGAACTCGGGCGTCAGCAACTCTTGTGCATAGGTCTGCGACACTGTGGTGATCCGGTCCGCGCCCATCAATCCAGCCTTGAGCGCCGAGATCTGCCCCCAATATTCAAAGTTCTCAGCTGTGAACCGCTCAGGGTCCAGCAGCAGCGCCGCCATCGTGTCGGCAGGCGCGTTGCCGTGGAACGCGACGTTGTGGATCGTGAACACGAACGGCATCCGGGCGCCCAGGCCGAGCAGATATTCCGGCACCAGACCGGCCTGCCAATCGTGGCCGTGGATCACATCCGGCAGCCAACCGCCGGCACCTTCGGCCCCGATCTGCGCCGCCACCATGCACAGCGCGGCAAAGCGCATCGCATTGTCCGGCCAGTCCTGCCCGCGCGCATCAATATAGGGCCCGCCGTCCCGGTCAAACAAATGCGGCGCGTCCAGAACCAGCAGATCGAGGCCCGCCGCCTGCACCGACAAGACCCGCGCAGGACCGCCAAAGAGCGGTATTTCAGCGACCACCTGTGGTTTCTTGATCCGGCCCATCACCGCGCGGTAGCCCGGCAGCAAAACGCGCATGTCGCAGCCCAAAGGCCGCAACGCCCCCGGCAACGCGCCCACCACGTCCGCAAGCCCGCCGGTCTTCACCAACGGCGCGCATTCAGAGGCGACGGACAGGATGCGGATCATGTTTCGGCGGCTCGCTTGTCCAGCATAGTCTGGGTGATCAATGTGGTGCCCCGGTCGGTGACGCGGAACCATTTGGCGTCCTCGGACGGATCCTCGCCCACGACCAGACCTTCGGGGATGATGACGCCGCTGTCGATGACCACCTGCCGCAGCCGCGCAGAGCGGTTGACGATCACATTGGGCAACACCACCGCATGATCCAGAACCGCATAGGAATTGGTGTGCACATGGGTGAAGAGCACCGAATTGCGCACCTCGGTGCCCGAAATGATGCAGCCGCCCGAGATCATCGACGAGATCGCCATGCCGCGCCGGTCACGCTCATCATGGATGAATTTGGCGGGGGGCACGGATTCCGAATAGGTCCAGATCGGCCAGCTCTTGTCCCAGAGGTTCAGGCCGGGGGTAAAGTTGGTCAGGTCGATATTGCTTTCCCAGAACGCATCGACTGTTCCGACGTCCTTCCAATAGGCAGGTGCGCCTTCGTCGCGCACGCAGCTGTCGTCGAACTTATGCGCCATGGCACGGCCTGTCTTGACCAGATCGGGGATCAGGTCGTGGCCGAAATCGTTGCTGGAATTGGGGTTTTCGGCATCTTCGCGCAGCAATTCGCGCAGCTTTTTCCAGCTGAAGACATAGATGCCCATGGACGCCAGCGCCTTGTCGGGATGACCGGGCATGGCGGGCGGATCGGCGGGCTTTTCCAGAAACGACGTGATGCGGCCGGTCTCATCGGTGGCCATGACGCCGAATGCCGACGCTTGCTCGCGCGGCACGGTCAGGCAGCCCACGGTGACGTCCGCGCCGGTCTCGACATGTTCGCGCAGCATGATCTCGTAATCCATCTTGTAGATGTGGTCGCCCGCCAGAATGATCACGTAATCGACGTCATAGCTGTCGACGATGTCGATGTTCTGGGTCACGGCATCGGCAGTGCCTTTATACCAGCTTTCGGTGCCGCCACGCTGCGACGCGGGCAGGATATCCAGAAATTCGTTGCGTTCGGCGCGGAAAAAGTTCCAGCCGCGTTGCAGATGCCGGATCAGGGAATGGGCCTTGTATTGCGTGGCGATGGCCATCTTGCGAATGCCGGAATTGAGCGCATTGGACAGCGCAAAGTCGATGATCCGCGCCTTGCCGCCGAAATAGACGGCAGGTTTGACGCGCCGGTCGGTCAATTCCTTGAGCCGGCTGCCGCGGCCACCGGCCAGCACGAACACCATCGAGCGTTGTGTCAATCGCTTGGTTTCCATTGCGTCTCCTTCCACGTTTTTTGTCAGGCCCGCAACCGCAGCACCAGCGTGCCGAGCGGCGGCAGTGTCAGGCTGATCGAATTGGCCTGCCCGTCGTTTGGCACTGGCGCGGACGCCACGCCGCCCAGATTGCCAACATTGTTGCCACCATAGATCTCGGCATCGGTATTGAGCACCTCGTCCCAATGGCCCGGCCCCGGCACCCCGATGCGGAAATCGCGCCGCTCCACGGGCGTCATGTTGCACATAACCACCACCGGCGCGTCACCGTCATGGCCGTAGCGCGCAAACCCCAGCGTCGACTGGTCGGGATCGTTGCTCAGCCATGCAAAGCCGCCTGGGTCGCAATCCTTGACATGCAGCGCGGGCGTGCCGCGATAGAGCGTGTTCAGATCGCGCACCAACCGTTGCACGCCCGCATGGGGCGGCGTCTCGGCGATGGACCAGTTGAGGTCCGCATCATGCGCCCATTCTTCGGGTTGGGCGAATTCGCAGCCCATGAACAGCAGTTTTTTGCCCGGATGGGTCCACATGAACCCGTAATACGCCCGCAGATTGGCGAATTTCTCAGCCTCGGTTCCCGGCATCTTGGTCAGCATGGAGCCTTTGCCGTGCACCACCTCATCGTGGCTGATCGGCAGGATGAAATTCTCGGAGAACGCGTAATCTATGCCGAATGTCATCAGGTTATGGTGGTGTTTGCGGTGCACCGGGTCGCGCTGCATATAGCTCAGCGTGTCGTTCATCCAGCCCATGTTCCATTTATAGCCGAAGCCCAGCCCGCCCGCATCCACCGGCTGCGACACCGCCGGGAAAGACGTGCTTTCCTCGGCCACATTCATGATGCCGGGATGCGCGCCGTAGACGGCTGTGTTCATTTCCTGCAGGAACGCAATCGCCTCGTAATTCTCGCGCCCGCCGTCCTTGTTGGGGATCCATTGCCCGTCGTCGCGGCTGTAATCGCGGTAAAGCATCGACGCCACCGCATCGACCCGCACGCCGTCGAGATGATATTCCTCCATCCAGTAGAGAGCGTTGGACACCAGAAAGTTCCGCACCTCGGTGCGGCCGTAATTGTAGATCAGGGTGTTCCAGTCGGGGTGAAACCCCTCGCGCGGGTCGGCATGTTCATAAAGCGTTGTGCCGTCGAACTGCGCCAGACCGTGCGCGTCGGTCGGAAAATGCCCCGGCACCCAGTCGAGCAGCACGCCGATATCCGCCGCGTGCGCCGCCTCGATCAGGTCGCGAAACTCATGCGGTGGGCCAAAGCGGATCGTGGGCGCAAAAAGCCCCACCGGCTGATAGCCCCATGAGCCGTCGAACGGGAATTCGCTGACCGGCATCAATTCGATATGGGTAAAGCCCATGTGGGCGACATAGCCGATCAGGTCGCGCGCCAACTCCTTGTAGCTGAGCGGCCGGCCATTCTCGTCCCACTTGCGCCGCCATGACCCAAGGTGAACCTCGTAGATCGAGATCGGCGCTGCGCGGTCGGCATGGGTGGCGCGTTCGGCCATCCAGCCTGCATCTTTCCAGCCGTAACCGGAAATATCGCGCACGATGGAGGCCTTTTCCGGCGGATGTTGCGAGCCAAAGCCCACCGGATCAGCCTTGAGCGTCATAGCACCCCCGGCTGCGAACACCGCGTATTTGTAAAGCGCGCCATCGCTGACCTGCGGCACAAACACCTCCCACACGCCGGTATTGCCGACCCGGCGCATCCCGTCGCGGCCTGTGTCCCATTGGTTGAAATCGCCCACCACGGACACGCGCTGCGCATTCGGGGCCCAGACCGCGAAATGCGTGCCCGGCGTGCCCTCGTGGGTCATCACATGCGCGCCCAAAGCGCGCCACAGCTCGCGGTGCGTGCCTTCGCCCAGCAGGTATTGGTCAAACTCCGACAGCACCGGGCCGAATGCGGGATCTGCAGCGTCGGTGTCACCCGATGCGGCTGGTTTTCGTGCCATTCCGTATCCCTGTTTTCAGCCCTGTATCACTCTGACCTATAGCATGTGGGCGGCGGCACCAGCAAAGCGGATTTCGTCGTCTCCCACGCAATCGCGCGGCCCCCCGGCCCGTAATCGTGGCACATTAACAGACGCGTCTCGCCGGGCAAGGCCAGCACGCGGGCAATGGACTCGTATAATTGCCCTGCGTCCCCGCCCGGAAAATCCGCCCGCGCCGACCCGCCGTCGGGCAAGGTCTAAGCCTCCTTGGCGACATGCTCGACCGGACCGCCCTGATCCGCCCAGGTCGAAAACCCTGTCCGCAGGTGCGACGCATCAAAGCCCATGTCCTGCAACGTGGCCACCGTCAGCGCCGACCGCCAGCCCGATGCGCAGTGAAAGACATAGCGTTTGGCCTGCCCGAAGACCGGTTTGTAATAGGGGCTTTCCGGGTCGACCCAGAACTCGATCATGCCGCGCGGCGCGTGGACGCTGCCGGGGATGAAGCCCGATCGCTGGCGTTCGCGGATGTCGCGGATATCGACCACCACCACATCGTCGTTGTCCAGCATCGCGATCAGATCGGCGGTCTCGACCTCTTTGATACGGGCGCGGGCCTCGGCCACCATCTGCGCGGAAGAGCGTTTGAGCGTTTGCATGGGGTTTGCGCCTTTGCTGCCGGGTTCGTTCCCAATCTGGGGCATGGGCGGCGGCGTGACAAGCCTTTGGTCCTTTCCCGACCGCGCGCCGCGCGCTAGACATATCCCAAGATAAGACCCGGAGGAGGACGCCATGACCACAGCCTATTTCGAGACCTACGCCCGCTGGCGCGACGACCCGCAAGGCTTTTGGGCTGACGCGGCGCAGGCCATCGACTGGTCGCGCCCCGCCACGCAGGTGTTCGACGAAAGCCAGGGCGCGTATGGCCGCTGGTTCGCAGGCGCCACCTGCAACACCTGCTGGAACTGCGTCGACCGGCACGTCGCGGCAGGCCACGGGGACCGCGCGGCGGTGATCTGGGACAGTCCCGTGACGGGCCACGCGCAGAACTTTTCCTACGCCGAGGTCCAGAAAGAGGTCAGCGCGCTGGCCTATGTCCTGCGCAATCTGGGTGTCGGCCACGGCGACCGGGTGATCATCTACATGCCGATGGTGCCGCAGGCGGTGTTCGCGATGCTGGCCTGCGCGCGGCTGGGCGCGGTGCATTCGGTGGTGTTCGGCGGGTTCGCCGCGACAGAGCTTGCCGCGCGGATCGACGATGCCGCGCCCAAGGCGGTGATCTCCGCGTCCTGCGGGATCGAACCGGGGCGGGTGATCGCCTATAAACCGCTGCTGGACGAGGCGATCGCGATGGCCAAGACCAAGCCGGATCATTGCGTGATCCTGCAACGCGACACGCAGACCTGCGATCTGATCCCCGGTCGGGATGTGGATTATGCGCAGGCCGTGGGCGACGCGATGAAAGCAGGCCACGGCACGGAATGTGTCGACGTGGCCGCGACCGATCCGCTTTATATCCTGTATACATCGGGCACCACAGGCCACCCCAAGGGCGTGGTGCGCGACAATGGCGGGCATATGGTGGCGCTGGCCTGGTCGATGGAGCATCATTACGACATTGCGCCGGGCGAGGTGTTCTGGGCCGCGTCCGACGTGGGCTGGGTCGTGGGACATTCGTATATCTGCTATGCGCCGCTGCTTGCGGGGGCCACGACGCTGATCTACGAGGGCAAACCGGTGGGCACGCCTGACGCAGGCGCCTTCTGGCGGGTGATCGCGCAGCACAAGGTTGTGTCGCTCTTTACTGCGCCTACGGCCCTGCGCGCGATCCGCAAGGTAGACGGCAAAGGCGCGTTGATTGCGGATCATGACCTGAGCTCGTTGCGCTCGCTTTTTCTGGCCGGGGAACGGTCGGACCCGGCCATCATCGAATGGGCGCAGGCGCTGCTGAACATTCCCGTGATCGACCATTGGTGGCAGACCGAAACCGGCTGGGCGATCACCGGCAATCCGCTGGGCCTGGGGGGATTCGAGGTGCGGCTCGGCTCTCCGGGCCGGCCCATGCCGGGCTATGACGTGCAGGTGATCGACGACGAAGGGCATCCGGTCCCCGCAGGGAAATTGGGCAATATCGTGTGCAAGCTGCCGCTGCCGCCCTCGGCGTTTCCGACGTTGTGGAATGCGGCGGACCGGTTTCACAAAAGCTATCTCGCTGAATTTCCGGGGTATTACGCGACCGCCGACGCGGGCATCATCGACAAGGATGGCTATGTGTTCATCATGGCGCGCACCGACGACATCATCAACGTGGCAGGCCACCGCCTGTCGACCGGCGCGATGGAGGAGGTGCTGGCCAGCCATCCGGACGTGGCCGAATGTGCTGTCGTGGGGGCTGCCGATGCGCTGAAAGGCCAGATGCCGCTGGGGTTCTATGTAACGACCGATGGCGCTGGGCGCGATGCGGCGGAACTGGAGCGTGAGCTGGTCCAGTTGGTGCGCGGCAAGATCGGCGCGGTCGCGGCGTTCAAAACGGCGGTGCCGCTCAAACGCCTGCCCAAGACGCGGTCCGGCAAGGTGCTGCGCGCCACAATGCAGAAGATCGCGGATGGTGAGGACTTCAAGATGCCCGCCGCTATCGACGACCCGGCCATTCTGGATGAAATCCGCGAGGTGCTGAGCCTGCGCGACCTGATCGGAGTCAAGACATGATCACCCGCCTGCAAACATCCGACCGGATGAGCAAGATCGTCATTCACAACGGCACGGTGTATCTGTGCGGACAGGTCGGCGCGGGCGACGGAATCGCCGATCAGACCCGCGATTGTCTGGCCCGTATCGACGCCCTGCTGAACGAGGCCGGATCGGACCGCGAGCATATCTTGCAGGTGGTGATCTGGCTGGCGGATATGGCGGATTTCGCCGAGATGAACGCGGTCTGGGACGCATGGGTGCCTGCGGGCCACGCACCCGCTCGCGCCTGCGGCGAAGCGCGGCTGGCGCGGGATGCGCTGCGGGTCGAGATCATCGTGACGGCGGCTGTGCGGTAACGGGTTTATGCGGTCGCTTTGGCGGCGTTGTGTGGTGGTTGAGAGAACCCGGGTCAAGCGCGGGATGACGGGACGCATCCTGGGATGACGGCGTGCTTTGGGGATGACGGCGTGCTTTGGGGGCTAAGGGATACTTTAGGGGCGAAGGGATACTTTAGGGTTGACGGGGGTCGCTTGGGGAGGTCGGCGCGCGCATTGTGTGCCGACGCGTGCGCCAGAGACCTACCGCTTGCGCCGCAACCGGATCACCACGTCGACCGACGCGATCTCGGCGCCTTCGGGCGCTTCGGGCAATTGCGCGATCACCATCTGGTCCAGCGGCGCGTCGGTCAGCAACCCGTCCTCTTCCCAGAAGAAATGCGGATGGTCATGCGTGTTGGTGTCGAAATAGCTTTTCGATCCGTCCACCGTCACCTCCTGCATCAACCCCGCTTCGCAGAAGGCGCGCAGGGTGTTGTAGACCGTGGCCAGAGACACAGACGCGCCGTTGCGCTGCACTGTCTCGAAGAGGCTTTCTGCGGTGACGTGACGGTTTTGGCCGTCCCCCACCAGTGCGGCGGCCAATGTCAGGCGCTGACGCGTCGGGCGCACGCCCGCCCGGGCCAGCCAGACGCCACCCACGGCGCAGGCATCCGCGTCGCAATCGCAAGGCGTTTGCTGCGAACATTCCGCCGGGTGCGCGGCGGTCGTGGGTCTTGGGGCCGTCTGGGTCATCGAAGATACGCTTTCATGTTACCTGAGTCTATATAAAGGGCTTCTGCGTCAGGTTTCAAACTAATTTGCGGATTCCGCGGGTCAGGCACCGGATCAGGGCAACCATCCTGCATACATCCTGTGCTCTGACCCAAGCGGCAGATCGACCGCAGCCCCGCTGCGACCCGAGGCGTAGATTGCCGTCACGAACTCCAGCGAGCGGCGGGCATCTTGCAGCGTGACCTCATTGCCGGGCTGCCCGGCCGGCGCCTTGGCCGGCGCCTTGGTCGGTGCCTTGGTCGGCGCCTTGTTCAGCGCATCCGCCACCGCGTCGAACATGCCCGCATAGCCCGGTTTGGGCGCGCTGACCCCGGCCAGCACTGCGTCGATCTGTCCTTGCGTCGTGGGGGCCCGCGCCATGAAACTCCAGGCATTTTCGGCCATCGCATAGGGCGCATGATCGGATTCCACCGTGAACCCCTCGAACATCAACCGCAGCCGCGAGATGTTTTCGGCGCATCCCAGCGTCACAGACGACGTGATCACCGCACCGCTTTGCATCCGCAGCGACAGCGCCGCGCAATCCTCGACCTCGATATCGTGCACCCGCGTGGCGACGTCGGCATAGACGCGGGCGACAGGCCCCAGAAGCCAGGACAGCATATCGTGGATATGGATCGCATGGCCCAGAATGGCCCCGCCGCTTTCGCCCGCCCATGTGCCGCGCCAGTCGATGTCGTAATAGCTGGCGGGACGGTCCCAATGCGTCTCGAGCGTGCCCGCGTAACAGGTGCCCGCGAGCCCTGCGTCCATCAGCGCGCGCAGTTGTGCGGTGCCCGGACCAAAGCGATATTGAAACACCGGCGACAGGAAACCGCCCGTCTGCGCGACCTTATCTGCCAGCAAATCCGCCTCGCGCAGCGACGCGACCAGAGGTTTTTCGCAGATCACGGCTTTTCCCGCGTCCAGCGCGTCCATGCAGGCCTGAAAATGCAGATGCGGCGGCAGGCAGATGTCGATGAGGTTCACCTCGGGGTCTCTCAGCATGGCCGCCAGATCGTCGGTCACGGCGATGTCGCACCCTGCCAAGGCTGACGCGCGGCCGGTGTTCAGATCGCAGATATGGGTGACTTTGAAACGGTCCGGCAAAGCGCGGTAGCCCGCCAGATGCGCCGCACCGATGCCTGCGCCGACGATGCAGACGTTGATCATGTCTCGGCTTTCATTTGCGCCTGAATGGCCAGATCCATCACGGTGAAGGTATGGCTTTGCGCCACGGCGGTCTCGGTGCGGTCCTGAACGTCGGCGACCAAAGCGGCGAAATAGGGCAGGCCCGCGTCGTTGCAGTCGATCAGCGTGTTTTCCGCGCCATTCACCAGAAACAGCGAATTGGTGACGTGCGGCCTGCCGATATCGGTGTATTTGCGCAGCTCGATCTGGCCTTCGGTGCCTTGAATGAACAGCCGCCCGTCGCCCCATGTGGGCATGCCGTCCGGCGTGAACCAGTCGACGCGGACATAGCCGTGGCCACGCTCTGACCGCAGGACAATCTCGCCGAAATCCTGAAAGCCGGAATGGTCGGGCATCGTGGTGTTCTCGACCAAGGCATGGGCGATGGTGGCATTGTCCGAGCCGGTGAAATGCAGAAACTGGTCGATCTGGTGACTGCCGATGTCACACAGGATCCCTCCGAACCGGGTGCGGTCGAAATACCAGTCGGGGCGGGTTTTCAGGTTCTGCTTGTGGGGGCCAAGCCCGACAGTCTGGATCACGCGGCCAATCGCGCCTTGGCTCACCAATTCGGTGGCGCGTGTCACCGCTGGCACCTCGAACCGTTCCGAGAAATTGACAGTCCAGATGCGTCCTGTGCGCTGCTGACAGTCGCGGATCGCGCTGAGTTCGTCCAGCGTGATGCAGCCCGGTTTGTCGACCATCACGTCCTTGCCCGCCTCCATCGCCTCGATGGCGAGCGTCGCGCGGCCGGCGGGCACGGCAGATATCAGGACCATCGCCACATCCGGGTCGTCCAGAATCGCGCGCCGGTCTGCGACTTTCTCCAGATCGAACATCTCTGTGAATTTGGCTTGCGTTACGGGCGCGCCGTCGGTCCACCATTGCGAACAGGTGCAGCCCTGCGCCAGCATGTTGGATAGCATGCCGAATATATGTCCATGATCAATACCAAGGACGCCGAGTTTGAAGGGCATGAGATCAGACCTCTGAAAGCGATATACGGGCACCTGAGCGCCCGGAATGTTCAATCGCCACGATGAGCCGGTGCACGTCGAGCGCGGACCGCCCGGTGATCAGCGGCGGGCGGTCGTTGCGCAGCGCGTCTGCGAAATCCTCGATCACGAACCGGTGCCAGTCCGAGGTGAAGGCCATCGGATCGGCCCCTGCACCCGACGATGTCGCCTGCCCGAAGGTTTGCACCGTGCCGTCGTGCATGTCGATGCGCAGGGTGCCTGCGTCCAGATGCGCGGAGCCGTCGGAACAGTGCAGCGTGATCGTCTCGCCCCGCCCCGGAAAGCTGGCGGTGGTGGCAAAGACCTGACCCACGGCGCCGCTTGCGAAGCGCAGACCGGCGGTTACGAAATCCTCACCCTCCATCTCGTGCAGGGCGGTGGTGACGCACATGGCCGTGACGTCCGATACGGGGCCAGTCAGCGACAGCATCAGATCCAGCGTGTGGATCGCCTGAGAGATCAGCACGCCGCCGCCGTCCCGCTCATAGGTGCCGCGCCCCGGCTCGTCGTAATAGCTTTGCGGGCGCCACCAGGGGACGTTCGCCTCGACCGCCACCAGCGGGCCCAGATCGTCCATCGCCGCGTGCAGATCGGCCACCACGGGCCGCGCGCGGTGTTGCAGCATGATGCCCAAGGGCAGGCCCAGTTCCTCGCAGGTCTCGACCAGCGCGGTCGCCGTCTCCAGCGTCCGCTCGATGGGTTTTTCCATCAGGATGGGTTTTCCGGCAGCGGCGAGATGCGCGACGATCTCCATCCGTGCGTTGGGCGGCGTGGTGACGATTGCGAAATCGACCGTCGGGTCGCCGGCGATGGCGGCGACGCTGTCGGCCTCAGTTGCGCCAAGACCGGGGTATGCGGCCAGAAACTTTGCGCGGCTATCGGCGTTGCGGGCAAAGACCGGGCCCAATGTGACCTTGTCAGACTTGGCAAAGGCATCGGCATAAGTGCCCGACACCATGCCCAAACCGATCAATGCGGCCTTCATGTGTGCATCTCCAGCGCAAGATCGCCTTCGCCGCCGAAGATGTGAAACGACGCCGCATCGAAGGTCACGCCGATGACCTGCCCGCGTTTGAGCGGAATCTGCCGGGCCAGCTGCACCGTCAGCGTCTCGCCATTGGCAAACGTCGTGTAGATATAGGTGATCGCGCCCAGCTGTTCATAATTCTGCACCGTGACCTGCACGTCGCCGATCCCGTCGAGCGAGACGTCGATGGCCTCGGGCCGCACGCCCAACGTCACGGGCATCTGCGCGGGCGTCACGGGAACCTCGCGCGACCAGCCGGTGTCCAGCGTCAATGTCTGTCCGTCCAGCGCACCGTTCAGGAAATTCATCTGCGGCGCGCCGATAAAGCCTGCGACGAATTTGTTGGCGGGGGTGTTATAGAGATCCAGCGGCTCGCCCACCTGTTCGATCCGCCCGGCGCGCAGCACGACGATGCGGTCGGCCATGGTCATCGCCTCGACTTGATCGTGGGTGACGTAGATCATTGTATTGCCAAGCTGGCCGTGCAGGTTCGAAATCTCGACCCGCATTTGCAGGCGCAGTTCGGCGTCGAGGTTGCTGAGCGGCTCGTCAAAGAGAAAGATCACCGGTTCGCGCACGATGGCGCGACCGATGGCGACGCGCTGACGCTGCCCGCCGGACAGCTGACCGGGGCGGCGATCCATCAGCATCCCGATTTGCAGCAGCTTGGCGGCGTCGTTGACGCGGCGGTCGATCTCGGCCCGGTCCATGCGCATGTTTTCCAGCCCGAATGACAGGTTCGAGCGCACTGACATATGCGGATAAAGCGCGTAGGACTGGAACACCATCGACAGGCCACGCTCGGACGCGGGCACTCCGTTGACGCGTTTTCCGTTGAGGATGATGTCGCCGGAGGTCGGATCGTCCAGCCCCGCGATCAGCCGCAGCAAGGTGGATTTGCCGCAGCCCGAGGGCCCGACGAAGACGACGAATTCGCCTTCTTCGATGTCCAGGTCGATGCCGTGGATCACATCGACCGAACCAAAGCTTTTGCGGATCGTTTCGAGTTGCAGGGTATGCGTCATTTGAGGCCCGTCGTGAATGTCATTTATTTAAGCCCCGTCGTGGCTATGCCGGTCGTGATAAAGCGTTGCAGCCACACAAAGACCAGCGTGATCGGGATGAGCGAGACGACCGTCATCGCGAGAATATAGTGGAAATCGCTGTCGAATTCGCCCGAGAACGTGGTCAGACCGATTTGCAGCGTGTGCGATGCCGGGTCCGAGATCAGCACGATCAGCGGCCAGAGGAAATCGTTCCAGCGCCAGATGACGCTCAGGATTGCCAGCACCGACAAAGCGGGCAGCGACAGCGGCAGCACGATCCGCCAGAAGATCCGCCATTCCGAGGCCGCGTCCATGCGCGCGGCCTCGAGCAATTCGTCGGGGATGGTGAGCATGTATTGCCGCAGCAGAAAGACGCCGGTGGGCGTGGCCGCAGCCGGGATGATCACACCCCACAATGATCCGAAAATACCGAACGACCAGACCACGAAAAAGAGCGACACGAGGATGATGGAACTTGGGATCAGCAAGGTCGCCACGATGAGCAAAGTGAACGTCAGCCGCCCCCGGAACTGGTATTTCGACAGCGCGAACGCCGCCATCGCGTTGATCAGAAGCGTGATCAGCGTCGCCATCACCGTCACGAAGACAGAGTTGAAGAGGTAGATGCCGAAGGTGAAGTTTTCCTGCCCCGCGCGTTTCAGCAGCGGGTCGAGGTAGTTTTCCGTGGCGATGCGGATCTCTTCCGACGGCGTCAAAGTGGTGCGCGGCACCTGGAACACATCCTCGGGGGTGTCGATGCGGGCCACGTCCGTCTCGCGCCGGGTCGGTCCGGCCTTGAACACTTCGGACACCGACCCGTCGGGGGCCTCATACATCCAGACGGTCTTTTCGCCGACACCTTCGATTTGTTTTTCGACCTGAGCGATCGGCAGCACGCGGGTGTCGAAACTGTCGATGGCGCGCTCGTTCTTGAGCGAACTGACAAAGGTCCAGAGCACCGGCACAAGGATGATCAGCACGCCGAGCACCAGATAGCCGTAGGCCAATGTGTCCTGAATGCCGATGCTGTTGGCGCTGTCCTTGCGGCCTTTCGTGCGGCCCAGAAAGGCCAGCAGGCGGTTGCGGGGCTGTGGCAGGGGCTGTGGCTGTGGCTGGGCCATCGCTTACAACTCGCTCTGGCGGCGGGTCAGCCACAGTTGAAAGAAGGTGAAGACCGCGATGACGATGGCCATCAGGACAGAGCCTGCGGCCGCCTCGCCATAGGCCGGGTTCTGGTTGGTGAAGGCGGTCTCGTAGATGTTCTGGACCACCATGAACGTCTCGCGCCCCGGACCGCCCCCCGTCAGCAGCCAGACCTCGTCGAAAATCTGGAACGAGCGGATCAGCGACAGGACCAGCACCACCGTCAGCGTCGGCATGACCAGCGGCAGGGTGATGCGGTAGAATGCGCGAATGGGCTTGGTCCCGTCCATCTTGGCGGCCTCATAGAGGTCCGTAGGGATTGCCTGAAGACCCGCCAGCAGGATCAGCATGTAGAACCCCATATGGCTCCAGCAAAAGACGAAGACCAGCCAGAAAAACGGCCAGCCGGTGTTGGGTGTGACCAGCCAGTTGATGGGTCGGTAGCGGCCGAAATCGAACACCGCGTCGAACTGGATGGTGAGCAGGAGGCCAGCGGCGATGACCCCTGCGGCGATGATTGCGATGCGGGCGATCTTGTGTTCGGTCATGGCGAGCCACAGCAATACTGCGCCGAACGCCACGCCCAGCCAGAACGAGCCGGGCAGGCTCAGGATCGACAGCGGGTTCGCCCATGCAAAGATCATTGCCAGCAGCACGGCATAGACCGCCACCCAGGGCACTGATGGTGTGTCGCGTCGCAAGGACCGCGCCGACACCACGATCAGCACCACCGCCATCAGCACGGTCATCACGATGTCGAAGCCCGCGACGCCCGCGATGGACGACAGGGTCGCCTGCGTTTCGCCCACGACTTCGTTCAAAGCGCCTTTGCGGTGCAGGACCCAGTGCCAGATGTTGGCGATCACGACCGGCGACAACATGACGGGGTAAAAGAACATCGCCCGCCAGAAGCCACGCCCGCGGATATTTTTATTGACCACAATCGCCGTGGCCAGCGCCGCGACGCACAGAACCGGCACCTGGATGGCGACGAACCACAACGTGTTGAACATGCCGGTCCAGAAGTTGAACCCTTCGTTCGAACAGGTGCGCGGCTCGAATATGTTCTTGCAGTCGAAGATCCGCGCGTAATTCCCCCAGCCTTCCCAGGGTCGGTTGAACAGCGCGATGGACGAGCCACCGGTGAAGGAGACGTAGAAATTGAGGATCATCGGCGCAAAGGTGAACAGGCCGAAAATCAGCATGTTGGGCAAGAGCAGCGCATAAGGCACGCCGCCACGTCCCCAGATTGCCTGTGCGGCCTCGACCGGCGCGCCCAGCAGGTCCATGCCGAATTGCGGGATGCGACCGAGCGAATAGCGGCGGTGCGTGAGCAGCCAGAGCGACCCGCCCCCGATCCAGAGGATGCCGATTGCGGCCATGAGGATACCGGCAAGGCTCATCGCGTCGTCTCCGGCATGGGGTCAGGACATGCGACGCCGGGGCAGGTCAGAGGCCCGCCCCGGCGCAATGCGTGAAAGGATCAGTTGGCGTTCTTGGCCAGCTCTTCTTCCATCTTCTCGACGGCTTCGTCCAACGTCAGATCGCCGTTCATGGCCGCCGCCAGAAACTCGACGGTCGCGTTGAACATGACAAAGTTCACCGGGCTGCCCTGAAGCGCGAACGCCTGCGGGGTTTCCATCGCGGCCTTGCCGGCCATCGCGGCAAAGGCGTTCAACCCTTTGTCGACGGCAGGCACGGCACCGGCACCGGCGTAATCCAGCCCTTCGGCCTGCAACCTGGCATGGGCGGGAATGGCAAAGGTGCGGGTATACCATTCGCGCGCCTGCTCTTCCTCGGCCATCCATGCGACGAACCGCGCCGCCGCCTCTTCATTGTCGCCCTTGAAGGCCACCAGACCCTGCCCGCCGGGCATGACGCCGCAGCCATCTGGGCCGCAGGGCACCGGCACCACCGACCAGTCGAACTTGTCGCCGACATTGTCCTGCACGTTGCCGGTGTTCCACGAACCGGACATGTAGAATGGCACGTCCTGATTGAAGAACATCTCGTTGCCATTGGCGTATTTGCTGCCCGACACGGCAGGCCAGATGTCAGGCGGCATCAGGCCAGAGGCGTGCCAGTCGATCATCTTCTGCGCAAAGACCTTGAAGCCGTCGTCGATGATCAGATTGCCGTCGGCGTCGAAATACTGCGCGCCATAGGACATCGCGGGTCCCGCCATGCGGTGACCCGAGCGGTCCATGACCATGCCTGCGTAGGAATTCGTGGCGTCCATCACGGCTTGCGTCGCCTCGGCCCAATCGTCCCATGTGGCGCCGGGGCCGGGGATCTCGACCTCGGCCTCCTCGAACATGGTCAGGTTCACATAAGGCCCGGTGACGGTCATTTCGGTATGGAACCCGTAGATGCCGCCGGGATTGCCGGCGCGATACCACGGCAGGACAGCGCCGTAGGCGGCCTCCCATGCGGCTGCGTCGACATAGGGCGTCAGGTCGACGTAATAGGGGTTCAGACCGCCCAGGTTCGCGACGAAAGCCAGATCGGGGCCAGAGCCCGCCTCAAGCTGAATGGGCAGCTGTTCGCGGATCACATCAAAACCGACTGCGTTCAGGGTGATGGTGACGTCTGGGTTGGCCGCTGCGTAGCGTTCGGCAAACTCGGCGATGATGTTGGCCTTGCCGTCCACGTCCGAGACCATCAGGTCCAACTCGGCCGCCATGACGGAGCTGGCAACGAGCGTCGCGGCCGTGGCGACGGCTGCTGCTGTCGTCAGGCGCAGGCGCGCCCTAGTGTGAAATGTCATGATTGTCCTCCCAGACGTGTGATTCCGAATGTTCTCCGGCTCGTCAGAATACTGCGCAGCGAAGGTGCCAAGGTCAACCGTCGATGCGCTGAAAGGTCCCGGCGCGCTGTTCGCCCGGCATCTGACCAAAAAGCGTGCGCCCCTGCCAATGCAGCGCCTTTGCAGGTGCTTGCCCTGCGGGAGCGGCGCGTCTTGGCGCGTCATGGCGCGTCCCCCCGAAATCAGGCCCCGAAAGGGCTGCGACCTGCGCGCGGGCTTTGGTCTGCGTCAGGTCCGATGCCGGTGTCGGCATGGCATGCGTGGCCTTTGCAAGTGTGGGTGCAGGTTGCGCCGCTTTGGCCGGACACCAAGGGCCGTGATGGACCCGGGCCGTGCAGGCAAGACCGCTCACCCGCTCCGCAGGCTCTGTGCCAGCAGGAAGGCAATCGCGCCGGGACCCTTCAGCGCATCGGCTGCTGCAACCCGTTCGGGCGTGTAATGCCCCGCCGCGTGCAGGCAGTTGAGCGTTCCAAGCGCCACGCCGCCCACGACGATCGGCAGGTTCAGGCAGCTTTGACAGCCCAGTGACGCGATCAGCGCGTGGTCGCCAAAGACCTCGGCAATGTCGTCGATGGAATTGGCCACAAAGGGCTGGTGCCGGATCAGGACCTGTTCGGACCAGACGTTGGGCTCCATCGGTTTCTCGCCGCTGGTCGGGTAGGCGTCGGGCATGTTGGAATAGCTGCGCCGCGCGACGCGCCTGTCCCAGTCGATCTCCATCAGGGTAAACAGCCGGGCGCCGATGGTCTGATCCACCAGTTTCTCAAGCGCTTTATAAGTGGCCAGCGGCTGATCGCGGGTGGCCAGTGCTGTGATCAGATCGCTCATCATGGGGCCTTTCGTGGCGCGTATCGCAACGACTAGCGCAGGATCGCCGCGCGCGCCAGCGCACCTGACCTCTGTCACACATCGTTTTGCTTGTGAAAAAGCCCGAATCCCGTAGATTTACCTGCACGCGAGGGCACGTCAAGCTGCGGGGCGTTGGGGGAACACCATGGCGGTCTTTCGTTTCGGCACATACGAGCTGCGGGCCGCGACCCGGCAGCTGATTGACGGGCAGGCGCCTGTGAAGATCGGCGCGCGCGCCTTCGATGTGCTCCGGTGTCTGGTCGAGAACCGCGACGCCGTGGTCGGGCGCGACGATGTGATGACGCGGGTCTGGCCCGATACCGTGGTGGGCGAGAACAATCTGAACGTTCAGGTCGCCAATCTGCGGCGTATCCTCGGGCCCGGCGCGATCGTCACGGTGGCGGGGCGCGGGCTGAAGTTTGCGCTGGACGTCACGGCAGAGCAGGCAGGCCCCCCGCAAGACGCCGACCGCCCGTCGGTGGCGGTGCTGCCGTTTGCGCTGCACAGTTCTCTTGCCGATACCGAATGGCTGGCCGATGGCTATGTCGATGATATCACGACCGAATTGTCGCGGTTTCAGGATCTGTTCGTGGTCGCGCGCAACTCGGCCTTTCGGTTCCGCGAAACGCCGCGCGACCTTGCGGACGTGTCGCAGCGGCTGGGTGTGCGCTATGTCGTCGAAGGCTCGGTGCGGGCGTCCGATGGCCGGGTGCGGGTCTGCGCACAGTTGATCGACGCGCAAAGCGGCGCGCAGGTCTGGGCCGAAAATTTTGTCAGCGCGCTGGACGATCATTTCGATATGGAGCACCGGATCGCGCATGCGCTGGTCACCTGTCTTGCGCCGCAGATCGAGCGGGCCGAGATGATGCGCGTGCGCGCGCAGCCGCCGCAGAACCTGACCGCGCACGGCTTGGCGCAGCGGGCCTGGTCGGTGGTCTCGGCGGGTGACATGGCCTACGATCCGGCCCCCAGGATCGAGGCGCTGAGGGTGGCCCATCAGGCGCTCGGGATCGATCCGCGCTCGGCGCTGGCGTGGCGCAGCGTCGCGTGGATCCATTGGTGGGACGCCTATCACGGCACCGCAGCATTCGCGCCAGACACCGTGGCCGACGGCATTATCGCGGCGGACAAGGCGATCTGCATCGACCCGATCGACCATCACGCCCGCAGGCTCAAGGCGCTGCTTTTGGTGATGTGCCAAAAGCCGGTCCCCGCCCTGCTGGAACTGCGCCGCGCGCGCGAGATCAACCCCAATTGCGCCATCACGCTGGCGTGGTCGGGACTATACGAGACGATGCACGGGGATATTGCTCTGGGCATGCCGTTTTCCGACGCGGCCTTGCAGCACAGTCCGCTGGACCCGTCGCGCGGCTCGATGCTGGTCATGCGGGGATTTGCGCAATTCGCGCTGCGCGATTACGACAATGCGGTCGAGACGGCGGAACAATCGCTGGCCGAGGCGGCGCAGGCGGCCACGCCGCTGGTTCTGATGACCATCGCGCTGGTCGGTGCAGGGCATTTCGACAGGGCGCGCGCGACGTTCGACAGGCTGGCCGCGCTGGCCCCCAGACTGGTCGAGGCGCGTCTGTCGGGTATCTGGCTGTCGTCCAACCCCGATTACCTGCGCCGCGCCAATACCTGTTTCCGCATCGCCGCCGGTGTTGCTGAGGCGGCGGATGCAGCCCTGCTGTTGCGCAGGGACTGACACATTTTTGCGCCCGGAGTGCCGCGCGTTTCAGATCTTTTTACGCCGGGTCATGGCTGATGCGTAGTAGCTTTATTTGCGTGAGACACACCGAATTTGCGTGAGACACACCGAAACGCGCCAAAACACATCGTTTTGTGGGCGTTCACCCCATGGCAGGAGAACGGGATGCCGGACACGGACCAACACTGGATCACGCTGCACCGCGTGGAATTTGGCAGGCAGGTTTCGGTCGACGATGCGCCGCTTGAGCCACCCAAAGGGGTCGCCTGCCAGCCCGGTGTGCACCGCACGCAGCTGGATGCCTCCAAAGGCACCGACATGATGGACCGGTCGTCGTTTACCCGTCTCAGGATTGTCCAGCATTACGGCGACTGGAACGGCGACCCGATGCAAACCCCAGAATCCGAAAGGCCACACCATGCCGCTTGATCCCGCAGACGCAAAAGAGATCGCCACCCGCTACACAGAAGCCTGGAACAGCGGCGATCCACAGGCCGTGGCCGGTTTCTAAGCCGAAAATGGCCGGATCACGATCAATGGCGGCACCCCCTATGAGGGGCGGGCAGGCGTGGCCACCATGGCGGCGGGGTTCTATGCCGACGTGCCCGACCTGACGCTGACCTGCGATCTGGTGCGCGCGGCGGGCGATCATGTCGCCTTTCTGTGGAGCTTTACCGGCCACGACGCCCAGACCAACGCACCGCTGAACATCGCGGGCTGGGAGGAATGGGATTTCGACGCGAGCGGCAAGGTCGCCGCCTCGCGCGGTTGGTTCGATGCCGAAGATTACGCGCGTCAGGCGGCGGGCCCGGCCTGACCTTTGCCTTCATTTCATCAGGAGCACATTGCATGACCCACATCCGCACCGCAGAAAACAACGGCCGCCTTTGGGGCCACAGCGCCCGCAACTGGGCGGATATTCAAGAGGGGCAGTTCCGCGCGGGCTTTGTCGCGGCGCTCGATCATCTGGGGGTCGGCGCGGGCACTCGGTTGCTGGATGCGGGCTGCGGTGCTGGCATGGCGGCGGCGCTGGCCAATGCGCGCGGCGCGCAGGTCTGCGGTGTCGACGCGGCAGAGGCGATGCTGGCGATCACCCGCGAACGCAGCCCCCAAGGCAATTTTCTGGTTGGTGATCTGGAGGATCTGCCCTTTGACGACGATGCCTTCGACGTGGTCACAGGGTTCAATTCGTTTCAATTCGCGGGCAACCCGGAGTCTGCGCTGCGCGAGGCGGGCCGCGTGACCAAACCCGGCGGGCAGATCGCAGTGGTGACATGGGGCGACCCGGCGGGCATGGAGGCCGCGTCGCTGCTGATCGGCGTCAAATCCATCATGCCGCCCGCGCCGCCCGAGGCGCCCGGCCCCTTTGCCCTGTCGGACGCGGGTAATCTGCGCGCCTTCGTGGCCGCCGCAGGGTTGCAGCCCGCGGACATACTGGATGTCGACAGCCCGTGGTTCTACCCTGACGAGGTCACCGCGCTCGCCGGGTTCCTGTCCAGCGGTGCGATGGCTGCGGCGATCGAACATTCGGGGTTGGCCACGACCGAGGCGGCGTGCAGGGCGGCCATTGGCCCGTTCGCGCAAGCGGACGGCAGCTACGCCATCGGCGCGCGCTGCCGTATCCTGTTCGCGAAGGTGCCGTCATGACCCTTGGCGACCAGGTCGGGGCCGGCATCACGGGGGCGGGCATCACCCCCCGCCAGATCGTGGGTTTCTGGTTTCCCGATGCGCCGAATATCGACGTGGAGGCACATGCGGATCTGTGGATATGGCGGATGCGCGGCGGCGCGCACGCGTAGGTCATCGCGCAGTTTTCCGTCCTGACACGGCGCGCCGCCGCTGGAGATCTGGACGATTGGGCCGACACGGCCACGGGCCGCATGGCGCTGATCATCGTGCTGGATCAATTCACCCGCTCGGTCTTTGCGGGCACGCCGCAGGCTTATGCGTCCGACCCGAAGGCGCGCGATCTGTGCCTTGAGGGGTTCGAGAACGGCCATTTCGACGCGCTGCAGACGGTCTGGGAAAAGACCGCCTTCAAGATCCCGCTAGAGCATTGCGAAGGGCCCGACCATCTGGCGCATCTCGATCAGGCCATCGCCATTGCCGACGCGTTGATCGCGCAGGCGCCGCCTGCCTTGCGCAAAGCCTATGAAATGGGGGCGCAGCAGCCGCGCAAACACCGCGCCGTCATCGCGCAGTTCGGCCGCCATCCACATCGCAACGCCATTCTGGGCCGCGTCTCGACCCCCGAAGAAGAGGTCTATCTGGCCGAGGGGGTTTTTCCTCATGAAACCAATCTGAAAGCGGATTTGTGATTGCCCAGATCTTAAACCGCTCAGATCTTAAATCGCACGGAACAGGAGATCGACATGACACTCAAGGTCATCGGCGCGGGTTTTGGCCGCACGGGCACGGATTCGATGCGCCATGCGCTCAATATTCTGGGCGTCGGCCCAACGTTGCATATGTATGAGCTGGCCGACGGCACGCCGCTGCGGCAACGCTGGTTCGATCTGGTGCAGGGCGGCACGCCGGATTGGGATGCGCTGACCGAAGGCTACAATTCCTGCGTCGACTGGCCCGCCGCGCATTACTGGCGCGAGCTGAGCGCCGCCTACCCGGATGCAAAGGTGCTGCTGACCATGCGCTCCGCCGAAAGCTGGTGGACCAGCTATGAGGCGACGATCCTGAAATATATCCGGTTGGCGGACCCCGAGAGCATCTCTTATCCCTTGCTGGCCAAGACCGTTTTTGACGGACGCCCCGGCGACCGCGATCACGCGATCGAGGTCTACAACCGCAACGTCGCGGATGTGATCGCCACCATCGCGCCAGAGCGGCTGCTGATTCACAATCTGGGCGATGGCTGGCCGCCCTTGTGCGACTGGCTGGGTCTGCCGGTGCCCGATCAACCCTATCCCAGCGGCAACAATGCGCAGGACTTTGTCGCCAGAGCGACCGACCTGAACCCCGCATCACAAGGAGCCTGACATGCAACTCACCGAGCTCCTGCGCCGCAACACGTCGGTCAAACCGGATGCGCTCTGCACGATATTCGTGGACCGCCGTAGCTTTGCAAAAATGCAGGACCGCGTGGCGCGGCTGGCGGCGGGTCTGGCCAGCCCTTGGGCGACACATGGCGACCGGATCGGGATGCTGTCGCTCAATTCCGACCGGTATTATGCGTTTTATCAGGCGGTGCCCTGGGCGGGCTGCGCGGTGAACCCGGTCAATATCCGCCGGGCCCCGGCCGAGATCGCCTGTTCGCCGGACGATTGCGACACGCGTATCCTGATCGTTGACGATACCTTTGCGCCCTTGGTCGACGACCTGCGCGCCCGGTCCCTGACGTTGAAACACGTGATCCACGCGGGCGACGGCCCGGCCCCTGCGGGCATGATATCGTATGAGGCGCTGGTTGCCGACAATGCCCCGATGACCGACGCGGGCCGCAGCGGCGATGACCTTGCGGGCGTCTTTTATACTGGCGGCACTGCCGGATTTCCCAAAGGCGTGATGCTCAGCCAGCGGGGGCTTTACGTCAACGGGCTGACCATGGTCGCCGAGGGCGGGATGGACGAGGACAGCCACGGGCTGATCGCTACGCCGATGTTCCATATCGCTGCCGAACTGATGATGAACGGGTTTTCCTGTGTCGGCGCGCGGCAGATCGTTCGACCCCGGTGCGGTGCCGCGGATCATCGCGGCCGACGCGGCCACATCGACGCTGCCGGTGTCCGGCCGCGGCAAGATCCAGAAGAACAAGGTCCGCGACCCCTATTGGGCGGGTCAGACCCGCAACATCGGCTAGAATGCTCACACAGGAGACACATTCATGACCCCCTCACTGACGTTCAAGGCCAAACTGGCCGACCCGAACCGCCGTCTGACGCAACATATCTGCACCATCCCCTCGGCTGTCGTCACGCAGGCCATCGTGGCGGCGGGCAGTGACAGCGTGGTCATCGACATGGAGCATGGCGCGGTCGATTTCGCCTCTGGCCATGCGATGATCGCGGCCACCGCCGGCACGTCCTGCGCGCCTCTGGTCCGGGTGTCGGTCAACGATCCGGTGCAGGTCAAGCGGGTGCTGGATCTGGGCGCCGAAGGCATCGTCTTTCCGCTGATCCGCAGTGCTGACGATGCCCGCGCCGCCGTCGCGTCGATGCGCTATCCGCCAAACGGTGTGCGCGGCTTCGGGCCGTTCATCGCGCAGTCGCGCTGGGGCACGTCATTGGCGGATCATCTGGAGATTGTCGACGGCAATCTGGTCAGCAGCCTGCTGATCGAGACGCCCGAGGCGGTTGCGCATATCGAAGAGATCTGCGCCGTGCCCGGCATCGACCTGATCACGCCCGCGCTGTTCGATCTGTCGACCACGATGGGCCTGTCGGGGCAGTTCGACCACCCTGATTTCATCGCCGCCGTGACCCGGGTCGAGACGGCGGGCAAGGCGGCGGCCAAGGCGGCGGGCATTCCGCTGCTGGGTGTGGCACTGAACGAGGCGCAGGCGCAGGCCGTTCTGGCCAAGGGCTACCGGGTCATTGCCGGGTTCGACATCCTCTGGCTCAGGGCCAAGGCGGCAGAGACGCAAGGCTGGTTGGCCGTGCCATGAAATATCTGCGCCTGACCACCGGGCCGAACGGCGTGTCGCGCTTTGCGGATACCGAGATCGCGATGCAGGATCAGTAATTTGCATCGCCCGCGCCGGTGATGCCGGTGTCCGAGGGTCTGGCCGCGACCAATCTGCTGTTTCCGGTTCTGCCCGCAGGCTGGGGCGGGCCGCAGCACCCGTCACCCAGACGCCAGATCGCATTCTGCCTGTCGGAGATGCTGGATGTGACGGCGGGCAACGGCGAGACGCGGCGCATCACCCCGGGCGATATCTGGCGGATGGAGGATACGACCGGGCCGGGCCACACCAGGCAGGTCATCGGCGATCAGGACGTGCGGCTGGCCATCGTGCAGCTTGAACAGGCCGCGCTATTTCGGGTCGGGCAGGGGCCGTGCGCGGATCACCCGGTAGGCATAGGTCGCGGGCAACACGGCGGCAAAGAGCATTATGCCGAACCACAGCACGGCCTGCGGCGTGCCCGCCCGGTCAAAGATCGCTCCGGCCACGGGCGGCGCTGCCGTCATGAACGCGTGGTAGATCGTGAAAAAGACACCCATGCCAAAGGCCCGCCGCTCAGGTGCGACCGCCTGTCCGGCCAGCGCCATGATCAGACCGACAGGGGCCATGCCCAAAAGGCCAAAGAGCAGGCTTGCGGGCAATCCGGCACCGGGCAGGCTGAGCAGCATCATCGCCAGCATGGCCGCACAGATGCAGATGGCCAGAATGATGTTCTGCCGCCCGTAGCGGTCGGCGATCCAGCCGCATGTCGTGCCGGAAAGCAGCATCAGCCAACTGCCCACGCTGATGATACCGGCGGCGGCCACCGCGCCCTGGCCCAAAGACACCAGCATCGCGGGCGCAAAGCTGAGGTAGACGACGTAACCTGCGTTGAACAAGCCCCAGGCCATGCCCGCGCAGATGATCAGGCTCCATTCGCGCGCGCTCATCCGAAACGAGGCACGGGCAGGGCCGGATGCGGCCCCGGCGGGCGGGCGATAGAGCAGCGCCATCGCGCAGGCGGCCAGCGCGCCATAGGCCGAGGCCACCAGAAACGCCGCACGCCAGTCGAAGGTCTGCGCAAGCCAGACGTGCCCCACCTGACCCATGGCGACACCAAAGGGCCAGCTCATCACCAGAACGCTCATGGCGGTGGCGATCTCGCGCGTCTCGAACCAGTCGACGACGATCTTGGTCAGGTAAAGATTGGCCAGCACAAAGCCCGCACCCGCGATCAGCCGGCCCAGCCCGATGGTCGCGCTGTTCTGGGCCAGCCCCGACAGCGCGCCGCCCAACGCCAGCGCACCAAGGCCCAGCACGATCAGCTTGTGATCGGCGACATAGCGGCTCAGAAAGCCCGCGGGCAAAGCGAGAAACAGCCCCGGCGCCATGAACAACCCGATCAGCAGGCCGATCCGGGCGTAGTCCATGCCGAAATCGTCGACAAGCGCATCCGCGACCGAGCCGAGGCTTTGAAACTGGAAGCCCAGCCCGACCCGCGCGAAGAACAGCAGCGCAAGGATACGCCAGCGCATCAGGCTTTCACGCCCGGCTCATCAGGTTTGGCTCATCACATGTGGTCCCTTATGCCCAACCAAGCGCCCGCAGGGCCTGCGCATCGTTCCAGACCTTTGTCATGCCGCTGATCCTGCCGCCGTTGAAATCCATCACAGAGACGTAATGCGCGGCCATTGTCTGGCAGGTCGCGGGGTTTGGCCCACCGTCCGCGCTATGCGTGCCATGAAAGATCGCGGCGGCCAAGGTGCGGCCAAGGTGCGGCCGGTGTCCGGGTCGGTGGCAAAGCCCGGCATCCCGTAATGACCGTCCGGGATGGAACACCTAACCGTAATGCGTCACCGGCGTGCCTGCGATGGCGGCCATGTTCAGCAATCCGCGTGCGGTGATCCCCGGCGTGACGACATGCGCAGAATTGCCCATACCCATCAGGATCGGCCCGACCTCAAGCCCGCCGCCCTTCATTTTCAGGATGTTGCGCACCCCGCTGGCGGCATCCGCATGGGCAAAGATCAGCACATTGGCCGCGCCGTTGATGCGGCTGCCGGGGAACAGACGCTCGCGCAGCGCCGGATCGAGGGCGACATCGACGTTCATCTCGCCCTCATAGTTGAAATCGCGCGGCACGGAGTCGAGAATATCCAGCGCCGTCCGCAGCCGCCGGCCGGTGTCGCATTCGGTATTGCCGAACTGCGACTGCGCACAGAGCGCGATGTTGGGCACCAGACCGAAACGGCGCACATGCCGGGCCGCGCCTATGACCGATTCGGCGATCTGTTCGGGCGTCGGTTCTGCGTGCACATGGGTGTCGGCAATGAACAGAGGGCCATCCTCGAGCACCATCATCGACATCGCGCCCACCGCATGGGGTCCGTCGCGCCCCAGCACGTTTTCGATGTAGTTCAGGTGCCAGCGGTATTGCCCGAAGGTGCCGCAGATCAGCGAATCGGCCTCGCCCCTGTGGACCATGACCGCGCCGATGGCGGTGGTGTTGGTGCGCATGATCGCGCGGGCCAGATCGGGCGTGACGCCGCGCCGGGCCATCAATTCGTGATAGGTGGTCCAGTAATCACGGTAGCGCGGATCGTTTTCGGGGTTCACCAGCGCGAAATCCCGCGTGGGCCGGATATCGAGGCCCAGCCGTTCGCAGCGCATCTCGATCACCTCCGGTCGCCCGATCAGAATGGGCTTTTCGGTGGTTTCCTCGATAATCGCCTGAGTGGCGCGCAACACGCGTTCGTCCTCTCCCTCGGCAAAAACGATGCGGCGTGTCGCCGTGCGCGCGGCCTCGAACACCGGGCGCATCACCAGTGCGGATTTGAACACCGACTGGTCAAGCTTTTCGCGGTAGGCCACCAGATCGTCCAGTGGACGGGTGGCCACGCCGCTGTCCATCGCGGCCTTTGCCACGGCGGAGGACACGATGCCGACAAGGCGCGGATCGAACGGTTTGGGGATCAGGTAATCGGCCCCGAATGTCAGCGCCTCGCCCTGATAGGCCGCAGCCGCCTCGGCGCTGGTGGTGGCGCGGGCAAGAGCTGCGATGCCTTCGATACAGGCCAGTTGCATTTCGTCGTTGATTTCCGTGGCACCGACGTCGAGCGCCCCGCGAAAGATGAACGGAAAGCACAGCACGTTGTTGACCTGATTGGGAAAATCGCTGCGGCCTGTCGCGATGATGGCATCGGGGGCCACGCTGCGCACAAGGTCGGGCATGATCTCGGGCGTGGGGTTGGCCAGCGCAAAGATGATCGGGCGTTTGGCCATCTTGGCGACCATTTCAGGCTTCAGAACGCCGGGGCCTGAAAGTCCCAGAAAGAGATCGGCACCGTCGACCACCTGATCCAATGTGCGCAGATCCGACGCCTGAGCGAAGGCCGCTTTTTGCGGATTCATGTCCACCTCGCGGCCCGCATGGACCAGCCCGTGAATGTCGCAGAGCCAGATATTCTCGCGCTTTACCCCAAGTTTCAGCAGCATGTTCAGACAGGCGATGCCCGCAGCGCCGCCACCCGTCGAGACGATCTTGATGTCCTCGAATGACTTGCCCGCGACGTGCAACGCGTTGCGCGCGGCGGCGCCCACGACGATGGCGGTGCCGTGCTGGTCGTCATGGAAAACGGGGATGTTCATCCGCTCGCGGCAGATCTTTTCGACGATGAAACAATCGGGTGCCTTGATGTCCTCAAGGTTGATCGCGCCGAAGGTCGGCTCCAATGCGCAGACGATATCGGCCAGCTTTTCGGGGTCGCTCTCGTTCACCTCGATGTCAAAGCAGTCAATGCTGGCGAATTTCTTGAACAGGACCGCCTTGCCCTCCATCACCGGTTTGGAGGCCAGCGGGCCGATATTGCCCAGCCCCAGAACGGCGGTGCCGTTGGTGACGACGGCCACCAGATTGCCCTTGGCGGTGTAGCGCGCGGCATCTCTGGGATTGGCCTTGATTTCGAGACAGGCCTCGGCCACGCCGGGTGAATAGGCGCGGGCCAGGTCGCGTCCGTTGGCCATCGGTTTGGTCGGGCGGATCTCGAGTTTGCCGGGTCTGGGGAATTCGTGATAATCAAGCGCCGCCTGGCGCTGAGGATCGTTGACAGGTTCTGACATGAGGCCCCTCCCGGCTTTTTTCTCACTGTGCTAACGCAGGCGGGGCTGCAACAAAAGCCACCATCGTCCCTTGCATACCTGAAATGCGATGGCGACAATGGACGCATTCCGGCCAGGACAGGAACAGACATGACGCTCAAGGATGCCGCCACCGCCGTCAGGCTGAACGCCCACGCGCCCTATTCGGGGTTTCAGGTGGGTGCTGCGCTGCGGTCGGTATCGGGCGCGGTCTATGTCGGGTGCAACGTGGAAAACGTGGCCTATCCCGAAGGCACCTGCGCCGAGGCAGGCGCGATCGCGGCGATGGTGGCGGCGGGCGAGACGGCGATATCAGAGGTCTATGTGATCGCCGACAGCCCGGATCCGGTGCCGCCCTGTGGCGGCTGCCGTCAGAAACTGGCCGAATTCGCAGGGTCCGACGTGCGCGTCACGCTGGCGACGGTCGATGGGGCCGAGCAGGTCACCTCGGTTGGCGATCTGCTGCCCGGCGCATTCACCAACCGGCACATGACATGAACGACGCACGCGCGGTTCTGTCGGCGCTGCGCAAGGGTGGCGATCTGCCCGAGGGCGGGCTGGCGTGGTTTGCGCGGGCCTTGGCCAATGGCGGTGTCAGCGACGCGCAGGCCGGGGCCTTTGCCATGGGGCTGTGCCATCGCAATCTGTCGCAGTCAGAGCGGGTGGCGCTGACGCTGGCGATGCGCGATTCCGGTCGCGTGCTGCGCTGGGATCTGGATGCGCCGGTGCTCGACAAACATTCCACCGGGGGTGTCGGCGATTGCGTGTCGCTGGTGCTGGCCCCTGCGCTGGCGGCCTGCGGGGCCTACGTTCCGATGATCTCGGGGCGGGGCTTGGGTCATACCGGGGGCACGCTCGACAAGCTTGAGGCGATTCCGGGTCTGCGTGTCGATCTCGACGAGGCGGCGTTGCGCCATGTGGTCGGGCAGGCGGGCTGCGCCATCGTCAGCGCCAGCGCCGACATCGCCCCTGCGGACCGACGGCTTTATGCGGTGCGCGACGTGACGGCGACGGTGGCTTCGCTCGATCTGATCACCGCGTCGATCCTGTCTAAAAAGCTGGCGGCAGGGCTGGACATTCTGGTGCTGGACGTCAAGCTGGGCTCTGGCGCGTTCATGAAAACGCTGGACGAGGCCGAGGCGCTGGCGACCGCATTGGTGCAGACGGCGCAGGCGGCGGGGTGTCCGACGACTGCGTTGATCACCGATATGTCGCAGCCTTTGGCACCCGCATTGGGCAACGCGCTGGAACTGGCCTGCGTGATGCGCGCCCTGACCGGAGAGGCCGGCGCGCTGGTCGAACTGAGCGCGGCGCTGGGCGGTGAATTGCTGGCCGGCGCAGGGCTGGCTGCGGATGCTGCGGCGGGGGCGGATCGCATCCGCGAGGCCATCGCATCGGGCCAGGCGGCGGAACGGTTCGCCACGATGGTGCGGCTGATGGGTGGTCCCGTGGGGTTCGTCGACGGTTGGGCGCGGTTCCTGCCCGAGGCGAACGTGATCGTCGAAGTCACCGCCCCGACGGACGGAATCGTGACCGCCATCGACGGCGAGGCGCTGGGGCTGGCGGTCGTGGCGCTGGGCGGCGGCAGGCGGGTCGAAGGCGATGTCGTGGACCCGTCGGTGGGGCTGTCGGATGTGGTGCCCTTGGGCGCGTCGGTCACCAAAGGCCAGCCGCTCGCCAGGGTGCATGCGTCGCGCGAAGGCATGGCTGAGATCGCAGCGCAGGCCGTCGCGGACGCCTTCACCCTTGGCGGTAAGTTCGCGCCGCAACTTCTTGTCATAAAACGGATAACACCATGACCCGTGCGTTCCTTGTGGTGATGGACAGCGTCGGCATCGGCGGCGCGCCGGATGCCGACACTTTCTTTAACGGCACGCTGCCGGACACAGGCGCCAACACGCTGGGCCACATCGCCGCCGCCTGTCTTGCGGCCAAGGCCGAGGACGGGCGCAGCGGGCCGTTGCATCTGCCGCATCTGACCGCGCTGGGCTTGGGCGAGGCGCTGCATCTGGCGTCCGGTGCGGCCTCGCTGGGTGCTGCCACGACCGGCCGATGGGGTGCGGCAACCGAGGTGTCGCGCGGCAAGGACACGCCGTCGGGCCATTGGGAACTGGCAGGCCTGCCGGTGCCGTGGGACTGGACGTATTTCCCCGGCAAGACCGACAGTTTTCCGGCTAACCTTGTGAAGATCGTCTGCGAACGGACTGGAACGACAGGGATTTTGGGCAATTGTCATGCGTCCGGGACCGAGATCATCGCGCGACTGGGGGCGGAGCATGTGCGCACGGGCTGGCCCATCTGCTACACGTCGTCCGACAGCGTGTTCCAGATCGCGGCGCATGAAGAGGCGTTCGGCCTCAACAGGTTGCTGGAGCTTTGTGAAAGGCTCGCCCCCACATTGCATGCGCAAAAGGTGGGCCGGGTCATCGCGCGGCCATTCGTCGGCGCCGTAGGTGCGTTCGAGCGCACATCCAATCGCCACGACTACGCCATCACACCGCCCGCGCCGGTGCTGACCAACTGGGCACAGGATGCGGGTTGCGAAGTCGTGGCCATTGGCAAGATCGGCGACATCTTCTCCATGCAAGGCATTGACCGTGTCGAGAAAGGCCCCGATGCGGTGCTGATGCAGGCCTTGGCGGACCGGATCGCCAATGCCCCCGAAAACGCACTGACCTTTGCCAATTTCGTCGAATTCGACAGTCTTTATGGCCACCGCCGTGACGTGTCGGGATACGCCCGCGCGCTGGAATGGTTCGACGCGGAGCTGGGCGCGCTTTTGCCGCGTCTCAGACCTGGTGACCTGTTGTGTCTGACCGCCGATCATGGCAACGACCCGACGTGGCCCGGCACGGATCACACCCGCGAACGGGTGCCGGTTCTGATCGCAGGGCAAGGTCGCGGCACGCTGGGGCATATCGCCTTTACCGACGTCGCGCGGCTCGTGGCGGAGCATCTGAACATCAGGAGCGCGCCATGAATGTCGCCGATCTTCCCAAAGTCGAGCTGCATCTGCACCATGAGGGGGCCGCGCCCCCCGATTTCATCCGCCGTCTGGCGCAGGAAAAGTCGATCGACCTGAGCGGTGTGTTCAACGAGGACGGCAGCTATGCCTATCGCGATTTTGTCCATTTTCTCAGTGTCTACGAGGCGGCAACGCAAGTCTTGCGTGACCCGCAGGATTATTACCGCCTGACCCGCGCAGTGCTTGAGCAAAGCGCTGCAAACGGCGTGATTTATTCGGAAACGTTCCTGTCTCCCGATTTTTGCGGCGGCAGCGACGTGTCGGCGTGGCGCGACCACCTTGCCGCGATCCGTCAGGCGGCGGACGAGGCCGAGGCCGAACACGGCATCATCCTGCGCGGCATCGTGACCTGCATCCGCCATTTCGGCCCGGAAAAGGCCCGCGCCTCGGCGAAATGCGCCGCTGAAACCGCAGGTGACTGGCTGACCGGCTTCGGCATCGCAGGCGACGAGAACATTGCCCGCCCGCGCGATTTCTCTTACGCCTTCGACATCGCACGCGAGGCCGGTCTGGGTCTGACGGCGCATGCGGGCGAATGGGGCGGGCCGCAATCTGTGCGCGAGGCGGTCGAGGATCTGCGCGTCACCCGCATCGGCCACGGCGTGCGCGCCATTGAGGACGCAGCGCTTGTGGATAAACTTGTGGAGCAAGACATCGTGCTCGAGGTCTGTCCGGGGTCGAATGTGACCTTGGGTGTCTACCCGAACATGGCTGCGCATCCCATTGAAAAGCTGCGACAAAGAGGCGTCAAAGTGACCGTCTCGACCGACGATCCGCCGTTCTTTCATACCGATATGCGGCGCGAATATGTGCATCTGGAAAAGTTCTTCGGCTGGAATGCGGAAGTTATGAATGAAATCAACATAACAGCGGCCAAAGCTGCGTTTTGCGATGAAGAAACCCGCGCAAGGGTGTTGAAAACACTTGCTGCGCACGACAGCGACAAGGACAGCGCATGACAGATCATCTCACCCTCGTGACCCACCCGCTGGTGCAGCACAAACTGACGATTATGCGCGAACGCGGCACCTCGACAGCCGTGTTCCGGCAACTTCTGCGCGAGATCAGCCAGCTTCTGGCCTATGAGATCACCCGCGAATTGCCGCTGACCACCAAACCCATCGAGACCCCCGTGGCCGAGATGGATGCGCCTGTGCTGGCGGGCAAGAAGCTGGCGCTGATCTCGATACTGCGGGCGGGCAACGGGCTGCTGGACGGTGTGCTGGAGCTGATCCCGTCTGCGCGGGTCGGCTTTGTCGGGCTTTACCGGGACGAGGAAACGCTGCAACCGGTGCAGTATTATTTCAAGGTTCCCGAAGGGTTGGAGGACCGTCTTGTCATCGCCGTCGATCCGATGCTGGCCACCGGAAATTCGTCTGTCGCGGCGATTGATCTGCTGAAAAAGGCCGGGGCCACGAACATCCGGTTCCTGTGTCTGCTGGCCGCACCCGAAGGTGTCGCGCGCATGAAGGACGCGCACCCGGATGTGCCAATCGTGACAGCCTCGGTCGATACGCGTTTGAACGACAAGGGTTATATCGTTCCGGGGCTGGGTGATGCGGGCGATCGGATGTTTGGGACCAAATAGAGGTATCCATCGCTTTACACGGGTCGGTCGATGCGCCATTGTCAAATGACATCTGTGGGGGCAGAACATGATTTTTACGCGTAGGGCCGCTTTGGCCGTGATTGCCGCATGCGCGGCGTTTTCCATGACACCGGCCGAGGCGCAGTCGCGCTCGGCCGCGCAGGTTCCGGCGGAGTTTCCACCGGCCGGCTTTTCCGGCAACCAGTTCGCCGACAGCCGGGGCTGCGTTTACATCCGCGCCGGCATCGACGGCAACACCACCTGGGTGCCGCGTGTGACCCGGTCGCGGGAGGCGATATGCTCCGCCCAGCCGACATTTGCCCGTCGTGCCGCCGAACCTGCCCCGACACCTGTGCTGCGCCCGCAAGCGACCGAGGCTGCGCCAGCGCCTGTGGTTCGTCCGCAGCAGGCGCGCCCGCAACCCGCGCCGCAACGCACCGCACGGGCGGAACCGCGCCGCGAACCCATTCGCACCATTGCGGCCCCGCAGCCCGCTCCGGTCCAGCGCCGTGTAACGCCCGCGCCACGTGTCGTGTTACCGTCACCGACCATCGGGGCGCCTGTGGCCGTGGCACCCGCGCCGCAACAAGTGGTGCGCGTCACGCGTCAGACCAGCGGTCGTGTGGTGCAGCAGGTCTCCAAAGGCGGAAGCTGCCCCGGTGCATCGGCGCTGAGCCAGCACTACATCAACCCCGGTGCGCGTTGCGGCCCGCAGACCCAATCGTCCGTGACACTCGTGCGCCGGGGCGAAACGCCCAAGGCCGACGGCAGCAACCTCTTCGTCATGCAGCAGACCGACCGGGGCACCGTTCTGGTGCCGAAAAACCAGGTCGCATCGAACACCCGGATCGTGCCCAGGCATCTTTACGATCCGCAGAATCGCACCACCCGTGGTATCGACGTGCCGAGTGGTTTTCAGAGTGTCGAGCGCGATGACCGCCTCAACACCCAGCGCGCGGTTCAGACACCGCAGGGCGTGGTGCAGACGCGGCTTTTGTGGACCAACACGGTGCCGCGCCGCCTGATCGACGCCAACACGCGCCGCGATGCCAGCAAGCTCTATCCCGAACTGATCTATCCGTTCACCGACATGGCCGGGCAGCGCGCCTATCTGGCGACCCAAAGCAAAGCCAAGGCGCCGCGCGCGGTGGCCGCAGCGCCCATGCAGGTGCGCCGCGAAGCGCCTGCGTCGGGTGGTGGTGCCTATGTGCAGGTCGGCACCTTTGGCAACCCGTCGAACGCGCAGAACACCGCGCAGCGGTTGCAGAACGCCGGGATGCCGGTGCGGATGGGTCGCTATTCCAAAGGTGGCAAGACCTTGCAGGTCGTGATGGCCGGGCCGTTCAGCAGTTCTGCGCAGACGCAGAACGCTTTGAATGCTGTCCGCCGGGCTGGTTTCGGGGACGCGTTCGTGCGTCGGTGAGACGCTATCCGGGCGAGGTGGCAAGGGACCCCGCATCGCGGGGGCTTTTTGTCATCCAGTGCTCAAGATGCAACGGACCGCCTGCAATCGGTCTTGCGCCAGATGTTCGAGCAAGGGGCGGTCACCGCAGTCCCGCAGTCCCGCAGTCCCGAATGATGAATAGCCCGTTTGCGATAGCCGCTCTGATGGTCCTTTCGCCAATCGGGCTTGGTCATGCTCTTCCTGCATTGTATGCGCTGGCCTTCAGCGTCGATGTCGAATGACTTGCAAGGTTGAGGCAGAACCTGCGAGCTGTTTCCACAGCCTATTCGTTTCGATCCGCCGAGAAATAGGTCAAGCCCGAGGATGACGACCTCTCAGGGAGCACTGGTTAACACCACGATCAGGCGACGCAAAAGCCTGCGTCACCCCCCGCAGATCCCCTGCAACCGCACCCAGTTGCCGTCGCTGAGCACTGGCATCTGGCCCATGCCGGGCATCGTAAAGGGGTCGGCTTCGATCAGGGGCAGGGTCGTTTCACCCGATACGTCGCGGGCATAGGCGTAGGGCGATGACGGGACCTGTGCTGCCTTGAACGCGGCCAGCAGGGCCTCGTTGGGGATGCTGTGTTCGGGGGCCGTCAGCAGGCGTTCGGCATGGGCCGAGAGGCTGTCCGGGTCCATGTTTCCCGTCGTCAGCAGCCGGAATGTGGCCTTGAGACCGGAGGAGATCAGCATTCGCTCCAGCGGGTCCTCTTGTGCGGCGCGGACCCGTTCGGCGATGACAAAGCCCGCGGTCACGTTGGGGTCTTCGTAATCTTCGATCAGCGCGCGGTTGAGCAGGATGCGCCCCCCCGGCAGATGCACCGATTGCGCCACCCCGGCCCGCAGCACCATCAGCGACACCGGATCGCCGGTCAGCCGCTGAGACAGCATGCGCAGGGCCGGCAGGGCCTGAGGGGCCACGCAGGGCGCGCCTGTCACCCGGTCGATGCGGGTCATCAATTGCTGGCCGATCTCGACGCGTTTGACTTGTGGCACCACGTTGACCGTGTGGCGGATCAGCGCATCGGGCAGCCAGAATATCGCCCCGGCCGCCACCACCAGAAAGCTGCCCGCGAACATCGCAAGACGCAGCCGTCCGGGCCGGGGGCGGCGTTTGCCGATGGCGCGGCGCACCCGTTCGATGGCCTCGATCATCTCTGCGCCGTCGGTGTCCAGCTCCAGCGTTTCGCCGGGGTCGCCGTCGGGGTAGAATATCGCGGGCAGATCCTGCGGGTTGGCCCGGTCCACAGCCGCCAGCGACCAATGGGTCAGCGCCACATCGTTGATATCGCTGATGGTCAATGTGGCGTCGCCGATGGACACGACGACCTCGCGCCGCTGCGCGTCCGGGTTCGCGCGCCAGAGGGCGGTCGCCTCCAACCGCTGATACGCCTTGAGTGCTGTCATCTGCGGGCTGCTCTGCCTCTCATCGCATCTGATACCATGCGCGGACAGGATGGGGCAAGGCGGGCCGGGGCAATCCGCTTTGGATCATCCCGCCGCCTGTTTGCGCAGCTCGAATTTCTGGATCTTGCCGGTGGACGTCTTGGGCAGGTCGCCAAAGACCACGCGCTTGGGCGTCTTGAACCCGGCCAGCTGACCCCGCACAAAGGCGATCAGGTCTTCGGCGCTCACAGCCACCCCCGGTTTTAACTCCACGAAGGCGCAAGGCACCTCGCCCCAAGTGTCATCTGGTTGCGCCACGACAGCCGCCAGCATCACCGCGTCATGCGCCATCAGAACGCCCTCTACCTCGATCGAGCTGATGTTTTCGCCGCCCGAGATGATGATGTCCTTGGCCCGGTCGGCGATCTGGATATGGCCGTCCGTATGCACCACCGCGATGTCGCCGGAATGGAAATAACCGCCTTGAAACGCCTCTTCGCTGGCCTCCGGGTTAGCGTAATAGCCCTTCATCACCGCGTTGCCGCGAATGACGATCTCGCCCATGGTCTTGCCGTCGCGCGGCACCGGGGCCATGTCGGCATCCACGACGGTGATATGCTCCATCATCGGCATGGCAACGCCCTGGCGGGCCTTGGTGGCGGACCGCGCGTCGCCTGTGCGCGCGTCCCAATCGGTGTGCCACAGGCATTCGGTGACATGGCCGTAGGTTTCGGTCAGTCCGTAGACCTGCGTAACGTTGAAGCCTTTCGCTTCGATCTTCGACAGGGTCGCGGGCGCAGGCGGGGCACCGGCGGTGAACACCTCGACGATGTGGTCGAAGGCGCGTTCCTGGGCCCCTGTGGCGTTGACGATCATGTTCAGCACGATGGGCGCGCCGCCGAAATGCGTCACACCCTCGTCGGCAATGGCATCATAAATGGCACCCGCCGTGATGTCCCGGCACCCTACAAAGGTTCCGCCCAGCATTGGCAGCATCCACGTATGGTTCCACCCGTTGCAATGAAAGAGCGGCACGATGGCCAGAAACACCGGATGCAGCACCATGCGCCAGCTGATCACCGTGCCCATCGTCATCAGATACGCACCCCGGTGGTGATAGACGACGCCCTTGGGCCGCCCCGTCGTCCCGGAGGTGTAATTGAGCGCGAGGCTCTCCCATTCATCCTGCGGCACGATCCACGCAAAAGCCGGATCGCCCCGCGCCAACAGATCGTCATAGGTCAGATGACGCCCGGTGGCGGCAAAGCCCGCCTGCACATCGGGCACCTCGATCAGGACGGGCGGCGTCTGCAACCCGTCGCAGGCCGCCTCCGCCAGTTCCAGAAACTGGGTATCCACCAGCACGACCCTGGCCCCGCCATGCTCGAGGATATAGGCCACCGTGCCGATATCCAGCCGCGTGTTGATCGTGTTGAGAACGGCGCCGCAGGCCGGCACGCCAAAATGCGCCTCCGCCTGTGCGGGCAGGTTGGGGATCAGCGTGGCAACCACATCGCCCGGGATCACGCCCAGACCGACAAGACCTGAGGCCAGCCGCGTCACCCGCGCGTGATATTCGGCGTAGCTCACCCGGTGCGTGCCGTAGACCACCGCCAGCCGATCCGAGAACACATCCGCCGCGCGCGCCAGATGCGACAGCGGGGTCAGCGGCACATGGTTGGCGGCCCTGCGCTGCAGCCCGGTTTCATCTGCCATCCAACCCATCGCCAACCCTCCCAAGCGGTATCTGCAAAATATGCGCGGCTTTGTCGCTGACGTGCAAGCGGTTCTCTGACCGTGCAGGCGGAATCAACGCCCGCGTCAGCCCAGCCGATTCCCATTCCCTGTGATCTGCACTAGACTGCACGCCATGATCATCTCACCCGGTCGCGGCTACATCTTCGTGCACATCCCCAAGACCGGCGGCACATCCATGGCCCTGGCGCTCGAGGCACGCGCGCAGCCGGGTGACATCCTGATCGGCGACACGCCGAGGGCGCAGGCGCGCAAGAACCGGCTCAAGACGCTCACCCCGGCGGGGCGGCTGTGGAAACACAGCACGCTGGCCGATATCGACGGCATCCTGACACCGGATCAGATCGCCGCACTTTTCACCTTTACCCTGGTGCGCAACCCTTGGGACCGGATGGTCAGCTATTACCACTGGCTGCAGGTGCAGACCTTCGATCATCCCGCCGTGCAACAGGCCCGGACCCTGCCGTTCGAGACCTTTATCCAGCATCCCCAAACCGCCGCCAGCTTCGAGAAAAATCCGGCGACCCGCTACATGAAAGATGCCACAGGCACCTTGCGCGCTAATCACTTCATTCGCCTGGAACATCTGCACACGGACCTCGCGCCGCTCACCGACCACCTCGGCTTCACGCCACAGATCCCGCACGCCAACCCATCAAAGCGCGCCCACGACTACCGCCCCTTCTACACCGAGCAGACCGCCGCCTGCGTCGCGCGGATATGCGCCGCCGACATCGCCCGATTCGGATACAGCTTCGACAAAGACCACTAGCATTACAGTTGCATTCTTAACTTGAAGTGCGCCTGTTGAGCTGCGGCCTGATGAGCGCGTCGCCAGAGTGACCATGCGGTGACATGGGCGGGATGAATTTGCTGTCGTGCAAGGCGGGTGGCGATGCGGCGAATTTCCTGCATCGACCACCGGATCAGTTTGCGGTCTTGCGTCTTGCTGACCGCATCGTTTCTGGGGGATTCAAAGGACGTGTGTTGGCGGACTCGCGGATAACGGCCATCATCGCGAACGCGTGCATCACCAGCGAGACGTGGCGATGCCAGCCATGCCAGGAGCGGGTTTCGTTGTGGTCAAGGCCGAACTCATTTTTGGCGGTCTCAAAACTGTCTTCGATCGCCCAACGATGCGCCTCCACTGTCACCAGTTTTCCACAGGTGTGCCAAGCGGACACCAGGTCGAGAAGAAGGCGAGGTCGCCGTCGGCGATGTTGCGGCGGATCAGCAGCCCGCGTGTCCAGACGCCGGCGAAAGCTGCGCCAAGATCAGCGGCGTCAAAATCAGCGAGATTGAGACAGGCCCAGTCGTGCAGTCTCGCGCCCTTGGTTCCCTCGCCTGCTGACAGCCGCCGCCAGGCATTGTCGGGCAAAGCTTCAGCGATGACCTTCGCCGTTCCGTCCACGGCCAGCAGCTTGCCCCATGAGCGGAACGAATGGTTGGCGTTCACGCCCGGCACATAGCCCGTGGCTGCGCGTTTGAGCGTCCTCTCGATATCGCCCACGCCATAGACGCTGTCGGCCACCACCTGAGGCAAAACGGCACGTTTTGAGCAATCGCCCGCTCGATCATCGTGCGCGCCAGTGTCGGCTTGGTGGCAAAGCGAACGCTTTGCGGCACATGGGCTGCCGCCAGGCGATCCCGGTCATCCGCCCAGCCCTTTGGCAGATAGAGCGCCCGCCCGACCAAGATATGGGCGATGAAGGCATGACCAT
>Ga0307981_1000413_pt1 | contig 42732 bp, 41 predicted proteins | sample OrgLakmetagen987_FD_201849 | JGI IMG/M metagenome (GOLD analysis project Ga0307981, IMG submission 201849) | Saline water microbial communities from Organic Lake, Antarctica - #987 | ecosystem: Environmental > Aquatic > Non-marine Saline and Alkaline > Saline | place: Antarctica: Organic Lake... | reverse complement strand
GTTCTCGCGAAAAACCGTCCTGCCTGCTCGCTGGGTCGCGATTTGCGCGAGCCAGGAAGTGGAGCCGTCTTTCCGCTTGCGCTTGATGATGGTACCCATGGGGTTAGAATATGAGGCCTGAGTTACAACATTTGTTGTAAACCATGCCAAAAATGGACGAGAATTACAACATATGAGACAAGAACGGGACGGATGACTGAGCGGTAAATGGCTGATTTAGATAAAAAATACAATGCTCTCAATGCGTCCCGTTTATCCGTCGCGCCTATGATGGATTGGACGGATCGCCATTGCAGATATCTGCATCGGCTGATGTCGAGGCACACGCTGCTGTATACTGAAATGGTGACCTCGCCGGCGCTTGTGCGCGGGCGGGCGTTTCATTTGTTGGATCATAGTCCGCAAGAACATCCTGTGGCGCTGCAACTTGGCGGGTCCGACCCCGATGAGTTGGCCGAAGCCGCAAGGTTGGGTGCGCAAGCGGGGTATGATGAGATTAACCTGAATGTCGGCTGCCCGTCCGACCGTGTGCAATCGGGCAGTTTCGGCGCGATTCTGATGGAGCAACCGGCGCTTGTCGCCAAATGCGTGGGTGCCATGCGCCGTGCGGTTGATGTTGACGTCACAGTGAAGTGCCGCATTGGGGTCGATGATCAGGATCCCAAAGAAATACTCCCCGAATTTCTGGCTCATATCGTGGGTGCAGGGTGCGAACGGGTGACGGTCCATGCGCGGAAGGCCTGGCTCAAAGGGTTGAGCCCCAAGGAAAACCGCGACATTCCGCCGCTGGATTATGATCTGGTGCACCGGATGAAAGGGCTGTTTTCAAACCTGCACATCTCGGTGAACGGCGGAATCACCTCGCTTGATCAGGCCGAAAGCTTTCTTGAAGGGGGGCTGGACGGCGTGATGATCGGGCGCAGCGCGTATCACAACCCGGCCGATATCTTGTGCCAGGCGGATCGGCGGATTTTTGGCAAGGGCGAAGATACCACAGCCGAGGACGCGGTGCAGCGGATGCTGCCCTATATCGATGCGCATATTGATGCGGGCGGGCGGCTCAATCAGATCACGCGTCATATGATGGGGCTCTTTGCGGGGCGGCCCGGAGCACGTATCTGGCGGCGGATGCTGTCTGAAAACGCCTCAGGCCCGGGGGCGGACCGTCAGGTTTTGCTGGATGCGCTGGATGCGATGCAAACGCTGGCAGAGGCGCAAGAAGCGGTGTAGCAAAGCGGCGAACCCATCAAGGAGACTGTGCATGCCCGATACCACAATTTTAATCCAGATGATCGCGTTGATCATGGTTATCGGGGCCTTTGCGGGGGTTTTGGCAGGGCTTTTGGGGGTCGGTGGTGGTATCGTCCTGGTCCCTGCATTTTTCTACGCTTTCCAGACCCTTGGCTATGACGGCCCGCAGTTGATGCAGATGTGTCTGGCCACGTCCTTGGCAACCATTATCGTGACCTCGCTGCGATCTGTGCATAGCCACAACAAAAAAGGTGCCGTGGATTGGCATATTCTCAAGACTTGGGCTCTGGGAATTGTGATTGGGGCGGTGATCGGAATGCTGACTGTTGCGCAACTGCGTACCTCTGTCTTGCAGGGTATTTTTGGTGGACTTGCATTGATTGTCGGCCTGTATATGGCCTTTGGCAGGCCGTATTGGCGCTTGGCGCAGGCGATGCCGAGGGGGATGACGCGTGCGACCCTGTCGCCTGCTGTCGGGTTTTTGTCGGTGCTCATGGGGATCGGGGGGGGCAGCTTTGGCGTCCCGTTGATGAGCCTGTTTAACGTGCCTATTCACCGCGCCGTGGCCACTGCGGCGGGCTTTGGCGTATTGATTGCAGTGCCCTCGGTGATAGGATTTCTGCTGGTTGCGCCGGGGGAAAACAGTCCGCCGTTTACAATCGGTGCTGTTAATCTGCCGACTTTTGCGATCGTGATCGCCATGACGCTGGTCACCGCGCCGTTTGGGGTGAAACTGGCCCATTCGATGGATCCGAAACCGCTGAAACGTATCTTTGCGGTGTTTTTGATACTCGTTGCCCTCAACATGTTGCGCAAGTCGCTGGGGTTTTGACACGCTGGCCCCCAGACGGTTTCAAGGTTTTCGATGCAGAGGCGTCGGTATTGCGGTGGGCGCAAGCTGCTCATGATGTCGCTTTGCATATTGTGCAAGACCCGGTGCAGCGCGCCGCCAATCTGCGCCATGACGAGACGTGGTTTGTGGGGGTCGACGCTTTGCCGAATGATCCCGATGGCAGCATAAACGGCGCTCCGCTTGAAGGATGCTGGCGCGATCATGTTGTTGCGCCAGACACTTGGCACCGCGCTCAACTGTCGGTCGTCTATCCCGGCTATCCCCGTCAGGATCTGGACGAAACCGAGGCCGCGCATCGTTTCAGGTCTCTGCGCCATGCTGCGCATGTTGACGGTTTGCTGCCCGAGGGGCCGTTGCGCAGGCGCTACTTGCGCGAATGGCACGGGTTTATCTTGGGTCTGCCGCTGAATGATGCGGATGCAGCACCGCTCGTGGTCTGGCCAGCCAGTCACCTGTTCATGGGGCCGGCGCTGAGCTGCGCTGTTGCGGGCCGTGACCCTGAAACCGTCGATCTGACCGATGCCTATCAGGCCGCGCGTCGGCAAGTGTTTGAAACAATTGATCCGGTGCCGATTGTTGTGAAGCCGGGTCAGGCGATCCTCTTGCACAGACATCTGTTGCACGGAGTTGCCGCTTTCGCGCCGGATCAATCCGCCCCCATTGAAGGCAGGATGATCGCCTATTTCCGGCCTCTGATGGCGGGGGGCGCACAGGCTTGGTTGTCTCACGATTAAGCATACGCGAGTCTTCTGGGAAACAATCAAAGACGATTGGTTCGCTTTTGCGCAGTAATTCCATGCTCTTGCCCCATTCTCGCCTTAACTTCGGGGTCAATTAACAAGATCGGAAGGGTTAACCCCGATAAATGAGCCATGAGACAGAATCATCTTGGCGAGTAAAAACAAGAGGCAGAATAATGACAGTCGACGTTCAAAACGCGCTCACAAATGTAATTGCGTTAAAACCTGAAGGGTTCACAACCTCTTACTGGGTTCTGACGCAACAGTTTCAGCCAACAGATTTGCGTCCATCGGCGAATGACAATTACGCACCCGTCGCCTTTGAAGGTGCACAGACCAGCCAACACGTTTTGGAATTTTTGTACAATGTTGCCCGCTAGGACGTCAAATCCGGCCGTCTGTTCAGCTTTGCGGCCCGACCGCCGCGACGTTTCGAGTGCGCCCCCGCCCGAGTGGGCAGTTCGGCCATAACCGCGCGACGCGCTTCCGCGCTCATCCGCGACCATGCCGTGATTTCGTCAATCGAGCGCAAGCATCCGGTACACAGACGTGTTTCAGGATGCACGACACACAGCTTGACGCAGGGGCTTTCGACCTCGTCGCGTTTCCAGATGTTATCGCTCATCGCATATCTCCCTGCGCACGTATCACCCGCAAACGGTCCAGTACACCTTGCAGAATATAGCCCGCCGCGACGTGGTCAATTACCTCTGCGCGACGCTTTCGTGACGTATCCGCCTCAAGCAAGGCGCGTTCCGCAGCCACTGTGCTAAGCCGTTCATCCCAAAATCCGATGGCAATGTCATCCAGTTTGTCGAAATTGCGCGCAAACGCCCGCGTGGATTGGCAACGCGGCCCTTCAGAGCCGTCCATATTGCGCGGCAGACCCAAAATCAGCCCGCCTATGCGCCGCACCGCGATAATCTCGGTTAAGCGTGCCGCATCAAGGCTAAATTTCTTGCGCCGCACTGTTTCGAGCGGGGTAGCAACAGACAAAAAGCGGTCCGTCACGGCAACCCCGATTGTTTTCTCGCCCAGATCGAGGCCGATCAACGCCTGCATCGGGGGAAGTGCTGCGGCAAATTCAGTGATATCGTCATATATCATTGGGCGAGGCTCGCCCTTTCGCCTGCGCGAAAGATAATGTCCATTGCTGTGGGGTCATCGGAAAATACCTCCATAGCGTTGTCATAGATGGCTTGGGCACGGTCTGTCTGACCCAAGACGGCCAAGCTTGAGATCAACCGCGCCCAGTCTTCTACAGGGCCGCCTTGCGTCGCCAGACGCTCTGACAGGCCATCCACCATCGATCCGATCATCTCCATCCGCTCGGCGGGGGTCATGTCCTGCGCGGCCTCGATATCGCCATCGGATGGACCACGCAGTGCGCCGCCACCAATCTCGGGGATCGCGTAGTCGACACCGGCCAGTTCGGCCACGGGTTCAATCTGACCCAGGATCGGTTCAATCCAGGGCGCATCCGCCGGGCCACGGCGCAACAATCCGTCCCAGATCCGAAAGCCCTGATCGGGCCGCCCGGTCTGGATCAGCATCAGCCCCCAATAGTAACGCGCGGTTCCGTTTTCGGCGTCCCGGGTCAAAACCGCGCCCAATACATCCTCTGCCTGGGGTGACACATAGCCACCTGCGGCCATGATCATCAGCTCGGCATAATTTGTGACTTCCTCGACCGATGCGTCAGTGCCTTTCAGACGCACCACAGACGCTTGTGCATCGGCGGCAGCGGCAAAATTGCCGACACGCGCTTCGTTTTGGGCCAGCAAGGTCTGACCTTGCACATCATCAGGGCGCTGCGCCACTGTCTCGCGCAAGCGGGTCAACAGGGCTTCGTATTCGGGGCTCAGCTCAGCACCAAGGTTGGCATTTGGCATATCTTCCAAAGCATCGGCTTGGCTTGGCCGCGTCTCGCGCAGGTTCTCGGCAAAGGCGATCCGATCTTGCAATGCCAGATCTCCATAACCGGGTGCCCCAAGCGACAGATACGCAAAAAGAGATCCCCCCACCAAAACCACAGCAATAACGGCCATCAAGAACTTTGACGGTTTCGCACCGGGTTGGACAGCTTCCCCCCTGCTGGTATCGGCGGCAAGAATACGGCGCGAAATCTCGGTCTTGGCCCGCGCTGCGTCTTCCTGTGGCAATACCCCGCGCGCAACTTCGCGTTCGACCTCGGCCAACTGATCACGGTATACCTGCAAGTCCTGTTCAACCCGCGTTGGCTCAGGCGCAGTCGCCCCACGCCAGAGGGCGCGGATCAGCAAGACTGTCACAAGGGCGGCGCCAGAGGCGGCGATGATCCAAAAACTCATAGGGGTCGCATCCAATACTTTGTTCGCCCGCACGTCTAAACGGTGTTGGGCTGTTACAAAAGGGGCCATATCGCCGTATCGCTGCGGCTATTTTGCCCGATTGCAGGCGATGTCGTAAAACTGATAAGGAGTGCCGCGCGCAGTATCCTCTTTTTTGCCTACGCGCCCAGAAAGAACAAAAACGCGCAGCAGTGCGCGAATCCATGCCGGGGACCGCCAAAATGAAAAAATATTCCGTCTTCGCCGTCGCCCGAGAAGCTTTGCGCCACCACACCGGCTGGCAGAGGGCCTGGCGCGACGCGCAACCTAAAAAGCGCTATGATGCGATCATCATCGGGGCAGGGGGGCACGGGCTGGCGACGGCCTATTACCTTGGCAAGAACTTTGGGATCACCAACGTGGCGATGCTTGAAAAAGGCTGGCTTGGCGGCGGCAACACGGGGCGCAATACAACGATCATCCGCTCGAACTACCTCCAGGATCCGTCGGCTGCGATCTACGAAAAATCCCGCTCGCTCTATGAAACGATGAGCCAGGACCTGAACTACAACGTCATGTTCAGCCCGCGCGGTGTGATCATGCTGGCCCAAACGCATCACGAGGTACGCGGCTATCAGCGCACCGCCCATGCCAACGCATTGCAAGGGGTTACGACGGAATTCATCGGCCCCGAGAAGGTCAAGGAGCTGGTACCGATCATCAACATTGACGGTCCACGCTATCCCGTTCTGGGCGGGCTTTATCAGGCCCGTGGCGGCACAGCGCGCCACGATGCTGTGGCTTGGGGTTATGCGCGGGCCTGCTCTGACATGGGCATGGACGTGATCCAGAAATGCGAAGTGACGGGCATCCGCTCGGAAGGTGGCAAGGTCGTCGGGGTGTCCACCAATCGGGGCGATATCGACTGCGACAAGCTTGGTATGGTGGTTGCGGGCCACTCTGGCCATCTGGCCGACATGGCGGGCTTCCGGCTGCCGATTGAATCCGTCGCGCTTCAGGCGCTGGTATCCGAGCCGATCAAACCCTGCATGGACGTGGTTGTGATGGCCAACACCGTGCACGGCTACATGTCGCAATCGGACAAGGGCGAGATGGTCATCGGCGGCGGCACGGATGGCTACAACAACTATACCCAACGCGGCTCGTTCCACCATATCGAAGAAACTGTCCGCGCCCTGATCGAAACCTTCCCCATGGTCTCCCGCCTCAAGATGCTGCGCCAATGGGGCGGGATTGTGGACGTGACAGGTGACCGGTCTCCGATCCTGTCAAAAACTCCGGTCGAGGGTGTGTTCATCAACTGCGGCTGGGGCACCGGCGGATTCAAGGCAATTCCGGGCTCTGGCTGGGCCATGGCCGAGTTGATGGCGAAAGGCCGCTCGCCTTTGACCGACGCCTTCGGTCTGAACCGCTTCCAAGAGGGCCGGTTCATCGACGAAAGCGTTGCCGCAGGGGTGGCGCATTGATGTTGATGACTGCTCGAAATGATAAATCTGCTGACCGGAACCGAAGTGCTGCTCGCGGTGTTATCCTTGCAATTGGATTATGCAAAGGAATGCATCCGTGGCCACTTCAGATAACAACCAACCGTCGCACACAACAATCAACAAAACCAGCGGGACAACTACAGGATTTATCATTGGCGCACTCTTGGTGCTCGCACTGGTCCTTGGATATTTTGTATTCTCAGGTGCGAACCCGTTCACTTCGTCAGACGACATTAATGTCACCGTCGAAGGGGCAGGCGCCGCTGCAAATGCAGTCGAGGGCGCAGCAGACGCCGTCAAAGACGCGGCAACCGGCAACTAATACACTTTTCGATCTTTATGCTTTGAAAGGCTGGCCCCATTGGGCCGGCCTTTTTGCGTTCGCCCCTCGTCTACCAAGGAGCTTGATGTGCTGATCCTTACCTGTCCAAACTGCGGCGTCACCGCCGAGGAAACCGAATTCCACGCCCATGGCGAAGCCCACCTGACCCGCTTTGGTCCCGGTGCCTCGGATGATGATTTCGAAAACTACCTCTTCATGCGTGACAATCCAAAAGGGGTCCATTTCGAACGCTGGCGCCATGTCTACGGCTGTGGCAAGTGGTTCCACGCAGCCCGCGATACGGTGACGCTGGAGATCTTTGGCACCTACACCGCCCAAACCAGCACGGTCCCCCAGGACATCATCGACAAAATCGCAGAGCGACGTCCCGACTGGCACCCGCCAGAAGGTGCCTGAATGCCGCTGCTTCATTCTGCCAAGAAAACTCCCGCCGGAGGCGCCCGCGCTTTCCGCAAACTCCAAGGTTTGATCCCATGAGCACCAGAATTGCCACAGGCGGCCGCCTGCTCAACAAATCCAAAGCTGTCAGTTTTTCGTTCAACGGCAAACAGTTGCGCGGATATCAAGGCGACACGCTTGCCTCTGCACTGCTGGCCAATGACCAGATGCTGGTGGGGCGGTCGTTCAAATATCACCGTCCCCGTGGCATCGTTGCCGCTGGCCCGGAAGAACCCAATGCGCTGATGAACCTTGGTCGCGGCGGGCAGTTTGAACCCAACCAGCGCGCCACCACAACCGAACTTTTTGACGGTCTGGAGGCTGCAAGCCAGAACCACTGGCCAAGCCTTGAATTCGATGTGGGCGCGATCAATACGCACCTCAGCCGGTTCCTGCCCGCCGGTTTCTACTACAAAATGTTCATCCACCCGCGTCCCTTCTGGAAGCACGTTTACGAGCCGATCATCCGTCACTCCGCCGGTCTTGGCAAAGCGCCCAAAGACCGCGACGACGACACCTACGAACATTTCCACGCCTTTTGCGATGTCTTGGTGATCGGCGGCGGTGTTGCAGGCCTGGAAGCTGCGCGCACGGCGGCACTGTCAGGTGCCAAGGTGATATTGTTGGAACAAACCGCCCACTGGGGGGGGCGTGCGCCTGTCGATGGCGGCAGCGTCGAGGGGAAATCCATCACCGATCACGTTGATACGCTGGTGGCCGAGCTTGCGGTGATGGACAATGTGCAGATGCGCAGGCGCACCATGGGGGCGGGGGTCTATGACCACGGCTATGTTCTGGGATACGAGAGCCTGAAAGACCATGCGCCCGAAATCAAAGGTCCACGGCACCGTCTTTGGCGCATCCGCGCGGGCCACATCATCACGGCAACCGGTGCGATAGAGCGGCCTTTGTCCTTTGCGGGCAATGACATACCCGGCGTGATGCTCGCCGCAGCGGTGCGTGATTATCTGGTGAATTTCGGTGTCTCGGTCGGCGACCGGACCGTGGTTGTGACCAATAACGATGATGCGTACCGGACGGCAATTGCCTTGGTCGAGGCCGGATTGACGGTTCCCGCAATTCTTGATGCACGCGTCTTGCCCGTAGATTCCCCCCTGATGGCGCGGGCCAAAGAACTGGGCATTCGCGTGATGATGGGCCACGCCATAGCGTCGGTCAAAGGCGGCAAACGCGTGACGTCTGTCGCTGTGTGTAGCCAGGCCGGCGAAGGTGCTGCGCTCGAAACCATCGAGTGTGATGCGGTTGCCATGTCGGGCGGTTGGTCTCCTGTTGTGCATCTGTGGTCTCATTGCGGCGGCAAGTTGGTCTGGGACAGTGCGCTGGCAAGCTTCCGCCCGGATGTTGACAATGCCCCGACTGGCGCAGATGGCCACGGCTTTGTTACTGCGGCTGGCGCGGCCGCGGGGTTCTTTGGGCTTGATGACATTTTGCACGACGCACATGCGGCTGCCGACGGTGTTGTAACAACGCTGGGCTTCAAGCTGCCCGCGAGTGCGACCTCACCAAATGCTGCACGTCAAGAGGAATCGCCCTTGGCCCCTGTCTGGATGATGCCACAGGGTGCCAATGCAAAGCTGCGCGAGAAAACCTGGCTCGATTATCAAAACGATGTGAAAGTATCCGACGTGCGGCTCGCGGCCCAAGAGGGCTTTGTCAGCGTCGAGCACACAAAGCGCTACACGACATTGGGAATGGCCACTGATCAGGGTAAACTCAGCAATATCAACGGTCTTGCTACCCTTGCGGGCGCGCTTGATGCGGATATACCGACCGTCGGGACCACCACGTTCCGCCCACCGTATCACCCGATATCACTGGGCGCGATTGGCGGCGAGGCCCGCGGCGATGTCTTCCAACCGCTACGCCGCACGCCGTTGCATGATTGGCATGATGACAACGGAGCAGAATGGGAACCGGTCGGTCAGTGGCGCAGGCCCTATGCCTACAAGCGCAGCGGCGAAAGCACCCATGATGCCGTCATGCGCGAGGTTGCAAACACGCGAAACAAGATGGGTCTGCTCGACGCCTCGACCCTTGGCAAGATCATCGTCAAAGGGCCGGATGCCGGTAAATTCCTAGACATGCTTTACACCAACATGATGAGCAGCCTCAAACCGGGCAAATGCCGCTACGGATTGATGTGTTCTGAAAATGGCTTTCTGATTGATGACGGCGTGGTGGCGCGCATTGATGACGATACCTTCCTTTGCCACACCACCACCGGTGGTGCGGACCGCATCCACCAGCACATGGAAGAATGGCTGCAAACCGAATGGTGGGATTTCAAGGTCTATGTCGCCAATGTCACCGAACAATATGCGCAGATCGCGGTTGTTGGTCCTAACGCCCGCAAGTGCTTGGAAAAGCTGGGTGGTATGGATATCAGCAAAGACGCACTTGGCTTTATGGAGTGGGTCGATGGCGAACTTGGCGGCTTCAAATGCCGCATCTACCGCATCTCTTTCTCGGGCGAGCTAAGCTATGAGATCGCCGTTGATGCCGGTGTTGGTCAGGCGTTCTGGGACGCGCTGATGGTTGCCGGCAATGATCTGGGCGTGATGCCTTACGGCACGGAATGTCTGCACATCTTGAGGGCCGAAAAGGGCTTTATCATGATCGGGGACGAAACGGACGGCACTGTGATTCCGCAGGATCTGGGGCTGAACTGGGCGATCTCGAAAAAGAAGGAAGACTACCTTGGCAAGCGTGCGCAAGAACGCAGCCATATGGTCGACCCGACCCGTTGGAAGCTGGTTGGCCTTGAGACAACGGACGGGTCCGTTTTGCCAGACGGTGCCTATGCCGTGGGCGAGGGCAAGAACGAAAACGACCAGCGAAACATGATCGGACGCGTTACCTCGTCCTATCATTCGCCCACTTTGGGCAAGGGCATCGCCATGGGGCTGGTCTTGCACGGGCCAGACCGCATGGGCGAGGTGCTGGATTTCCCCGGCACCGATGGCAAGACCTACAGCGCGAAAATCGTCGATCCGGTGTTTTACGATAAAGAAGGGGAGAAGCAGAATGTCTGAGCCCATCAGTGCATTGAACGGCGCCGCCTACAAAGACGGCATCGCCGAAATCACCGCCCTTGATCCTGTCGGGATGATCACGCTGCGGGGTGATCTGGGTGCCGGATATCTTAAGAAACCGCTGAAAAAGATCACAGGCGTTGATATGCCCGAGGTGCGCGGGATCAAGCTTAATCAAGATCATGGCATCGCATGGATGTCGCCGGATGAACTGCTGGTCATTTGCTCCTATGCTGACGTGGCCACCCATCTAGAGACGCTTAACAATGCGATCGGCAGCAACCATGCCATGTCGGTAAATGTGTCGGACGCCCGCGCGGTGTTCCGGCTGAGGGGCAAGCATATCCGCGAAGTTCTGGCCAAGCTTGCACCGGTCGATACGTCGCCTGACGCTTTTGAGCCCGGCACGATCCGTCGCAGCCGTCTGGCGCAGGTGCCAGCGGCTTTTTGGATGGTAGACGCCGAAACGGCACAGTTGGTCTGTTTCCGTTCGGTCGCTCAATATGTGTTTGATCTGCTCAAAACCGCAGCGCAGCCGGGATCAGAGGTCAATCATTACCGCCGGTAGGGTGATGGGGCCGCGATATGGAACTTAGCGCTGCATCTATGTGTTAAGCTTTTAAGAAGATATATGATGTTCTTCCGACCGCAATGGCGCAAGGCCAAGATCTTTGCGGCCTTGCCCTTGACGTTACGTCGGTGCGCGCTTCATGTACCTTAGATGAAATTCAATAACGGAGGCCCACCAAATGGCTTTTTCACTTCCCGATCTTCCCTATGCCCACGACGCTCTTGCACTGAAAGGCATGTCTGCGGAAACGCTGGAATTCCACCACGACAAGCACCACAATGCTTATGTGACCAATGGTAACAAGCTGATTGAAGGTACGGAATGGGCCGATAAGTCCTTGGAAGAGATCATTAAAGGGACTTATGATCCGAAAGCCGTGGCGCAAAACGGTATTTTCAACAACATCAGCCAACTTTGGAACCACAACCAGTTTTGGGAGATGATGGGGCCAGAGCACGGCACGATGCCTGGCGAATTGGAAAAAGCCATTATCGAAAGCTTTGGCTCGGTCGATAAGTTTAAGGATGATTACAAAGCCGCAGGTGGTGGTCAGTTCGGCTCTGGCTGGGCATGGCTGGTTAAAGACACAGACGGCAGCCTTAAGGTCACCAAGACTGAAAACGGCGTCAACCCGGTCTGCTTTGATCAGACTGCACTGCTGGGCTGTGACGTGTGGGAGCACTCCTATTACATCGACTTCCACAATGCGCGTCCGGATTATTTGACGAACTTCCTCGACAACCTCGTAAACTGGGAAAACGTCGCCTCGCGCATGTAATTCAGACCAACTAGACGAAACAAAGCCCTGCAGGTTCAACCTGTGGGGCTTTTTCGTGTCAATCAGGCAGCCTGCTGCGTGGTAAACAAGCAACACAGCGTTTGGTTGTCTGGGGGTCTGTGATCTGGCGATAGCCAAGGTTTGTAGTGGATGATTGCCAGCCATTGGCCATGCCTCGGGCAGGCCGACCAAAGGCAAGGTTGCGATCCAGATGCCATGAACCTTTGCCCGGTTGCGCCCGAATAGTGCGGTCAAATACGACCCGCGCCCGAACCCGATGATCTGTCGTTTGGCATTGTTTGGGGGCGATAGATCTGCGTTTGCGATCCGGCCTCGTCAGGCCAACGCTTCGCGCAAGACGTTCAGCGCTTCGGTGGAATCTGCAACCACAGTGACATAACCAAGCAACGTTTCTTCTGCGAAATCTTTGGCGACGACATGATTCAGAAGCTGTATCAACGGATCCCAGTAACCTTTTGTATTTACTAGAACTACTGGCTTTTGATGGAGGCCCAATTGCCGCCAGGTCAGAACCTCGAACAACTCGTCCAGCGATCCCGCACCCCCCGGAAGGACAACCACCGCGTTGCAGTTCATGAACATCACTTTTTTGCGTTCGTGCATGGTTTCAGTCACGATATATTGGGTCAGATCGGTCTTGCCGACTTCCCATTTCACCAGATGTTCGGGGATCACACCAAAGGTGGTGGCACCTGCGTCTTGCGCCGCGCGTGCAACGGCACCCATCAACCCGACATCACCGGCACCGTAGACCAGCCGCCAGTTGTTGTCGGCCAAACCACGTCCGACTGTTTGCGCATCGGCCAGATAGGCAGGATCATTCCCGGGGCGTGAGCCGCAAAAAACGCAAACTGATTTCTGTATCATTGGGGTGTCCTTGTCAGCAAATGTGAGGCGGGGGCGCAGCTCTATTTTGACCCTTGTTAACCTGCTTGATACAAGTCCTCAATGTGGTGAAATCCAAAGGGATGCTGGCATGTCGATGTTTCAAGCAAAAGCTGCGCAGATAGCAGCCGCGGTCGCTGTGGCCGCAGGTGTTGCTGTGGTCGGCTATTTCCTCTCCTCCCGCAGCACACCCGAGCCTGAAACAGCCCTGGTCACCCCCCAGCCAACAGCTGTGGTCGACAAGGCAGAACCAGTAGAACCCGCCGCAACAGCACCCGCGACCCCCAGTTTTGACGAGGTCCGCCGCGATCCAGATGGGATGACAGTTGTTGCAGGGCGTGCAGCACCCGGCAGTCAGGTCATGGTGATCAGCAATGGCGTTGAAATCGCGTCGACCAAAGCCGACAACGCCGGAAAGTTTGCGGCTCTGGCGATCTTGCCCCCCGACGGAAAAGGCCAGGTGCTTAGCCTTGAGGCATTGGGTGACGGGGCCTTGGCGGTATCACAGGAAGAGGTGATCCTTGCACCGCTCAAATCCGCATCTGTGGATGCCCCGACTGCAGAAATAGAACCGGAACCTGTCGTCGCGAAACAGACCGAGCCGCCATCCCCTACCGATGAGCCTGCGCAAATGGCGCAATCTCAGGCCGCTGATCCCGCACCAGCCCCCCCCGCACCAGCCCCCCCCGCGCCAGCCGCCCCCGCCACAGAACCAGCGCAGCAGATGGCTTTGCTGAAATCGACGCCTGAGGGTGTTGAATTGCTGGCATCTCCCTCTCCCGAAGTGACGGGCAACATCGCGCTGGATACGATCACCTATTCCGAGACGGGCGACGTCCGCCTTGCCGGGCGCGCACAGATAGATGGGGCATCGGTTCAGGTCTATCTTGATAACAGGTCGGTTGGTAAGTTGATCGTTGACGATCAGGGTCGCTGGCTCGGCGACATCGACGATATCGATACAGGCATCTATACCTTGCGTGTCGACGAATTAAACGAGGCGGGCAATGTCATCAGCCGGGTCGAAACGCCCTTCAAGCGCGAAAGCCCCGATGTGCTCGCCCGCGCCACTGAAAATTATGATGGGCCGATCAGCGCGGTAACGGTGCAGGAAGGGGCTACACTTTGGGCCATTGCGCGCGAACGCTACGGCGATCCGATGCTCTATCTAAGGGTGGTCGAGGCGAACCGCGATTCGATCCGTGACCCTGACTTGATATATCCCGGTCAGGTGTTCTCGTTGCCCGACTAAGCCGCCGAACCCGGCCTTTGGCAGCAGGCCAGTCAATTTCCCCAACGCTCTGGCAACCGCGGGCCCTGCGGCCTATGTAGTGGCTAAAGCATTTCAGGATCATTCATGTCAGCCGATACCGCCCGCGCCCAAGATACCACTAAAAAGTCACTCCACACTCCGATGAGCGAAGAAGAAATGGTCGCTGCCGCAGAGCGTCAGTCAAACCTTTTGGTGTTGAAAAAGGTTGCCCCGTACCTTTGGCCCGCCGACATGTCTTGGGTGAAAAAACGCGTGATCTGGGCGATGGTTTTTCTGGTCGCCTCCAAGCTGATTGCTGCCGTGATTCCAATGATTTACAAAGCGGCTGTCGATATTCTGGCAGGCGAGGGCGTACCGGTGCTTGCACTTGGGGCCGTTGGTCTGACAGTGGCTTACGGCGTGGCGCGTGCGATGAATGTGGGCTTTCAGCAGCTGCGTGATGCGGTCTTTGCGCGCGTTGGTCAGCGCGCCTTGCGCATGCTGGCGCTTGAAACCTTCGAGCATATCCACAAGCTGTCGATGCGCTATCATATTACCCGCAAAACCGGTGGGCTCAGCCGGATTATCGAACGTGGTGTCAAGGGCGTGGATTTCCTTTTGCGGTTTTTGCTGTTCTCGATCGGTCCGCTGATCCTGGAACTGATTCTGACCGGCGCGATCTTGGCCTGGCTGTTCGATTTCTGGTACTTGCTGGTCGTCGCAGTCACGATCGCGTTTTACGTCTGGTTTACCTTTGCCGTCACGGAGTGGCGCGTAAAGCTGCGCCGTCAGATGAACGATCAGGACACGGACGCCAACCAAAAGGCCATCGACAGTCTGCTGAACTATGAAACCGTCAAGTATTTCGGGGCCGAGCAGCGCGAGGCATCGCGTTATGATGATGCCATGGCAGGATATGAAGACGCGGCGATCAAGACGAATTATTCGCTGGCGTTCCTGAACTTCGGCCAGTCCTTGCTGATCACCTGCGGGCTTGTGGTCGTCATGGTGATGGCGGCGATTGGTGTGCAAAACGACACCTTGAGCGTTGGCGATTTCGTCATGGTCAACGCCTACATGGTGCAAATCACGATCCCGCTTAACTTTCTGGGCACGGTCTACCGCGAAATTCGGCAGGCCCTGGTCGATATGGGGCAGATGTTTACGCTGCTCGAACAACCTGCTGAAATCACGGATAAACCGAATGCACCTGACCTTAAGGTCGAAGGGGGTCGGGTCACATTGGAAAACGTGCGCTTTGGCTATGATCCGGATCGCGAGATCCTCAAGGGCATCTCGCTTGAGGCGGCACCGGGAGAAATGGTAGCGATTGTCGGTTCCACCGGGTCGGGGAAATCTACCATCGGGCGTTTGTTGTTCCGGTTTTACGACGTGCAGGGCGGGTCGTTGAAGATCGACGGTCAAGATGTGCGCGACGTGACCCAGAACAGCCTGCACAAAGCCATTGGTGTGGTGCCCCAAGACACGGTGCTGTTCAACGACACGATTGGGTACAACATCGGTTACGGACGCGACGAGGCGACCCAGGCTGACATCGAAGCAGCGGCGAAATCCGCGCAAATCCATGATTTCATCCAAAGCCTTCCCAAGGGGTATGATACCGCAGTGGGTGAACGCGGCCTCAAGCTGTCGGGGGGCGAAAAGCAGCGGGTGGGCATTGCGCGTACGTTGCTGAAAAATCCGCCTATCCTGCTTTTGGACGAAGCGACCAGCGCGCTGGACAGCGAGACAGAGCATGAAATTCAAGACGCGCTGCGTCAGGCAGGCAAGGGACGCACCGTGCTGACCATCGCGCACCGCCTGTCTACCGTCGCAGAGGCTGACCGGATCGTTGTCCTTGAGAAGGGCGAGATTGTCGAGCAGGGCAGCCATGATGATCTGCTGTCGCGCAACGGCCGCTACGCACAGCTTTGGCAGCGCCAGCAATCCGAAGACCTAAGCTAATATCGCTGCAAATCCGCCCAAAGCAGGCGCGTATTGGTGGCAGTTTAAACGAGATGACGCTGGCCAAGTTCTGCACTGCAGCGAACCTGTGTCCCAATAAAGGAAATACAATGCAAACCGGAATGTTCCGCACAGCCATTCTTCTTGGCCTGATTTGCGTGACAGGGCCTTTTGCCATCGACATGTATCTGCCCGCACTTCCCGCAATCGAAGCGGCTTTGGGCACTTCCATTTCAGGCGCCCAGCTGACCTTGGTGGCCTATTTCCTGGCTTATGGCCTAGGCCAACTGGTCTACGGGCCATTGTCGGATCAGATCGGACGCAAGCAGACCTTGCTGATCGGTATGAGCATTTTTGCAGTTGGTGCTGTCATCTGTGCATCGGCACCGTCGATTGAAGTGCTGGTGGCAGGCCGTTTGATCCAAGGCATCGGTGGGGCCACTGTGATGGTGATCCCGCGTGCGATCGTCCGCGATATGTACACTGGCGCGCAGGCCACGCGCCTGATGGCGGCGATCATGTTGGTGATTTCGATCTCTCCGATGCTGGCACCGTTGGCGGGCAGCGCGATTATTACCTTTGGCAGCTGGCGCGAGATTTTTCTGGTGATGGCCATTTTTGCGACCGCGAGCCTGACACTGGCGCAGGTGATGCTGCCCGAAACCCTCAGGCAGGATCGGCGGCGCAAGGTGAACATCAAGGAGCTGTCACGCAGCTGTGGCATCTTGCTGCGCGATCCGGTGTTTGTCGGCCTGACCTTTATTGCAGGCTTCGGGATGGCGAGCTTCTTTTTGTTCGTTTCCAGCGCCTCATTTGTCTACACAGGCTCCTACGGGCTGACCCCAACCGAATTTTCACTGGCCTTTGCATTCAATGCCGTGGGCTTTTTTCTGGCGACCCAGATGGCAGGACGGCTGGCAGATCAGTGGGGCTTGGCCACCCTGATCGGGCGCGGAGTGACCGGCTTTGCCCTTTGCGCGGCCAGCCTGGCAGCGCTTGAGATGGCTGGGTTCGACGGGCTATGGGTGCTGCTGATCGGGCTGTTTCTGGCCTATGCCTTTCTAGGCGTTGTGATCCCGTCTGCGATGGTGGCAGCGCTGGATGCGCATGGCCGGCGCGCTGGCATCGCGTCATCGCTGAGTGGCAGTTTGACAATGCTTACCAGCGCGATTTGCATTGGCCTGTCCACACCGTTCTTTGACGGCACGGCATTGCCGATGGTTGTCAGTATCGCACTTTGCGGGGTGGCTGCGGTCGCACTTGTCGGGTTCACGATGCCCAAGCTTAGACAGCAGCAGGCTGACCTGGCTGCCGCCTAGATCATTCGGCCGCGCGGAGCTTTGATGTCGGGGCGCTTGATACAGGGTCTTCGTCCCAGATCAGGATACTGGTCTTGAGGCGCTGAGCGTCTTTTTGCAGCGCCCAATCTTGCGCCGCTTTACTGGCGCGACCCAATGACATCTTCGCAAACAGACGCGCGATCCAGCGGGCATAGGTGGTGGCCCAGACACGCACCGCCAGAAAGGACGGGGTCAACATCAAGGTCAGAACCGTCGCGATACCAAGGCCGAATACCACGGCTGTCGCCAGTTGTTTCCACCACAAGGCGGTCGGGCTATCGATTGTGTAGCCGCCATTGGCAAAATCCAGACTTAGGCCGAACATCATCGGTGCAAGGCCTGCCATGGTGGTAATCGTGGTCAGCAAAACGGGGCGAATACGGGCCTGGGCGGTACGAATGATCGCTTCGATCCGGGGCATGTACTGGCTGAACTCCTGATAGGTGTCGATCAGGATGATGTTGTTGTTCACCACAATCCCTGCCAGCGCAACAATGCCCGTTCCGGTCATGATGATCGAAAACGTCTGATCCATCACCAGCATCCCGATCAACACACCTGTGGTCGACAAGACTACCGCAAGCAGCACTAGAACAGAGTTATAGATGCTGTTGAACTGCGCCAGCAGAATGATGAACATTAAGCCCAACGCGGCCGTAAAGGCCGAGCTTAGGAACGCCTGACTTTCGGCCTGATCCTCTTGATCGCCGGTCCATTCAAAACTGACATTATCTGGCAGGGGCCGTGTCTCAAGCCACTTTGTGATCTCGGCGATCCGTTCGTTTGCGTTGATCGGAACCATCCGCAGCTCGGCGCTGTTCAGACCGGTTTGCAGGTCAACACCCTGGGCCGCGACCGTCCGGCTGGTGATCTTGAACCCTGCACCGTCAAGGGCGGTGATGTCCGAATCCCCCGCAGCTGGGCGCAGGGTGGCAAGGGTGGTGTCGCGGTCTTCGCCATTTACCCTGTCGGTCTTAACCATCTTCATCATGCCGGGGAACACGTCTGCCTTGACTTCAAGATGGCGCTTTTGATCGACTCGGTTGATCTCGGCCAATTCAGGCACGGGTTTGCGGGTGATGAAATTCGACAGCGGGATCAACCCGTCAGCGGTGCGCACCTTGAGCGTATCAAGCGTACTGAGCACGCGGTCTTTCTCGGGCAGACGGACGCGTATCTCGATCTCTTCGTCCGAGGTGTCGACCCGCATCGTATCCAGCAGCAAACCGCGTGTGACCAGTTGCACCATCGCACCCACTGTCAGCACATCAGCACCGTATTGACCTGCCTTGGCGACATCCACATCAATCTGCCAGTCAATGCCGGGCAGGGGGCGTGTGTCTTCGATCAGGGTCAGTCCGGGGGTTTTGTTGAACTCTTCACGTGCGAGGGCCGTGGCCGTAATCAGATCGTCGAAGCTGTCCGATTTCAGCCGCAGATGCACCGGTTTGCCAGAGGCCGGGCCGCGCGCTTGTGCCAGAATCTCGATCTTGATGCCGGGGATCGCGCTCAGCTGCTCGGTCAGTTCGGCAATCACAATGTCGCCGTCCAGATCAGGGCGCAGGGCGCGGTCTTCCCACGGGATCGTCTCAAGCTGGATTTGGCCGATGCTGTCTTTGGGGGCTGTGGCGCCGCCCGTGTTGCTGTCCAGCCCGCCTTCGCCCGCAAAGGCAAAAGCTGTCGAAACACCGGGATGCGCCAAGACGATCTCTTCGGCTGTTTGAATGATGGCGTCTTTTTCTCTCAGCGAAAGGTTCCCGCGTGCCAGCACATAGACGATGGCCTGTTCGGGTTCTGATTCAACAAAAAACTCAACGCCTTTGTTGTTGTTGGTAAAGAATATCAACGTGGTGCCAACGAAGACAAAGACAGCGCCAATCATGACCAGCGGCATGACGGGATTGCCCGCAATAAATTCTATCACCCGCCCAAAGCCGGACCTGCGGTAACCCGCGTGGACGACATCGGGGGGCTTGCGGAACAGTCGGGATGTAATCCAACGGCCACCGCGACCCATACGGGTGAACAAGGCGAAAAAGCTGATCAGCCACAGCATCACGCCAGACAGGACCAAAGACACCAATCCGGCAAGGGCTGCGAAACAGACAAAGACGATGGCAAATACCGGGATGACCGAACCCAATATATCCAGCCCGTCCATCGACGCGAATTGCGCCGATATCACCGAGAACAACGGCTGCATCAGCATGAAGGGCAGGGCCACCATCGCCGCTGCAACGGGCAAGAGCAGCAAATGAAGATACAGGCGCTGGTTCGCTACCGCCATCATGTTATCGGCCATCCAGCGCTCCAGCCGTCCGGTCACGCCACCCAGAACCGGGAGGTAGACAAGCGCCACCACCAGTGAGGCCGACAGAACGAAGATCAACGTGACGGGCAACATCCCCATGAATTCACCCGGCACACCGGGCCAGAACAACATGGGTAAAAAGGCGCAAAGCGTGGTCGCAGTCGAAGAGATAACAGGCCAAAACATCCGCTTTGCCGCCTCGACATAGGCGGTCATGGGGCCTTTGCCCTCAAGCTGCTTCTGGTCCGCGTATTCGACCACCACGATGGCACTGTCCACCAACATGCCCACCGCCAAAATCAGCCCGAACATCACGATGTTCGAAATCGAGATCCCCATGAGCGCCAAAAATGCAAAGCACAGCAAAAAAGACGTCGGAATCGCAAAGCCAACCAGCAGGGCCGCACGGATGCCAAGGGCGGCCAGCACCACGATCATCACCAGCGCAATGGCTGTGAAAACCGACCCCAGAAGCTGCTGCACCATGCTGTTGACGATGCGGCTTTGATCGTTCGAGGTGCCGATATTTACAGCCGCCTTCAGACCGTCAGGCCAGTTGGCGCTTTGTTCGGCCACCACTTCCTTGACGCGGGCCGCAGTGTCGATCAGGTTGAAGCCTTTGCGCTTAACGACCTGCAATGCCAAGGTTTTCTGACCGTTAAAGCGTGCCGTACCGTCGCGATCCTCGAATGTCAGATTGATCGTCGCCAGATCGCCCAAGGTGACCACGCGGTCGCCATTGGTCTTGACTGGCAGGTTATAAACATCTCGTGGCTCGTTAAAAGACGACGGAATTTTGACAGAGAATGTACCTTGCGCCGATTGCACTTCACCTGCGGCAATCAACTGATTGTTGTTCTGAACGGTGTTTATCAATTCGCCCGCTGTGACGTCATAGGCCTCAAGCCGCAAAGGGTCGATCAGAACCTCAAGCATCTCGTCGCGGTCCCCGGCAAGGCCTGCTTCAAGCACCGCATCCATGCCTTCCAGCTCGTCTTGCAACTCACGCGCGACACGGGCCATCGTGCGTTCAGGCACCGGCCCTGTCAGATTGACAATGATGATGGGAAATTCGGAAAAGTTGATCTCGCTGATGGAATATTTCTCATAGCCTTCGGGGAATTTACCCTCGGCAGTGCTCATCGCGTCGCGCACATCCGCCATGATCTTGGACTTGTCCCAGCCGAACTCGAATTCCAACGCCACGGCGGCATAGTTTTCGGCTGCGGTGCCGGTGATCGTCTTCAAGCCGTCCAGATCAGACAGCTCGGTTTCCATGGGTTTGACCAGCAAGGTTTCGCTGTCCGCCGCTGAAATGCCGGGGAACTGGACGGAAACAAACAGAGCGGGGATTTCAATGTCAGGCTCGCCCTCTTTGGGCAGGGTGGAATAGGCATATCCGCCGACCACAAGGCTGAGCAGGATAAAGGCCATGACCATACGGGCACGGCCAGCAGCCCAATCGACAATGCCGCTCATTGAGTGACCTCACGGTAGGTTGGTGCGACCGTGACACCTGCGGTCACGTATTCTTGGCCCAGAACGATGACATTCGAGGTTGCAGGCGGGCCCATGACCCAGACGCCCTGAGGCGTGTCGCGTATCAGCCGGACGGGAATGAACGCAACGACATCGGCGTCATCAATCACCCGCACACCCAATGTCCCGTCATCGTTGAGTGTCAGGGCAGATTGCGGCAACAAATGCGCATCAACTCCGTCAGAGGCAATTGCGATTTCGGCTGTTTGTCCGTCACGGATGCTTAGATCGGCGTTGGGCACGTCGATCTCGATCCGAAACGTCCGCGTCGCAGGATCCGAGGAACGTGAAATGAAGGTGACCTGACCCCCGATCTGGCGATCGGCTGCCGCCAACCGCGCTTGGGCTTGGGCACCAAGTGTGACACGCTCCACCTCGGTTTCGGGCACAAACCCCACCAGCTTGATCGGGTCAAGCTGGATGACACGTGCGCAGAGCGATCCTTTTTGCAAAAGGCTCCCCAGTTCGGCGGTGTCGCTTTCAAGAAGGCCGTCAAAGGGTGCCTTGAGGGTCAGGCGGCCGATTTCGGCATCCGCGCCTGCAACAGCCGCGTCGGCCGCTTCAATGCCGGACGTTGCCGCGTTCAATCCCGCCTCGGCGGAGCTGAGGTTTGCGCGCGCGGCGGCGACTGCGGCTTGGGCGGTGGCCAGTTGCGTTGTCGACGAAAACCCGCCTTCGCCCAGCTTTTCTGCGGCGTTCAGCCGGATTAACGTCTCGTCCAGCCTCGCTTGGGCTTCTTTAACGCGCGATGCCGCTTCGGGAACCCGTGATTGCGCCTCTGCGCGGCGGGCCTGTGCCTCGCTCTTGGCGGCACCTCGCGTGCCCAGATCAAGGGCGCACAGGGTTTCACCGGCGCTGACCTTGGCCCCCTTGCGCAAAGGGGGCGACGTCACAATGGCGGAGGTTTCGGATTCAACATCAACGGTGCGTGCCGCTGCCGTCTGCCCCCGGACGATCACGGCAGACGCCAGTTCCTTGGCCGTACTGCGCTGCACCACCACTTTGACAAGCGTTTGTTCTGCGACTTGCGAAGGGTCCGGTCCATCATCTGTCGCATCCGTTTGCGCCACGACTGCATCACCGTCTGCCTTGCCAGTCAGGGTCAGCAAAGTGTCACGTTCGAATATTGCCATGTACATGACGACAGACACGACTAGCGCCGCGAGGATGGGGAAAATGCGCATGGTTCGCCTTTTGACGGTCTGGTTGAACTTGGAGACATATATATGTCGAAAATTACTTAGGCCAAATCAAACAGACAGGCTAGGTCGGATTGGCGTTTTATGGGCCTGTGCGACGTTGATGCAGGTTGGATGCCGACACACTGTGCAGGGAAGCCCTTGGCAGGGTCGCTGCCGCACGTTAAGAGGGGCGCTAATTCACGGTGGGACAGGCAAGATATGAGCGACACAGACAGTTTCATTGACGAGGTGAACGACGAAGTTCGCCGCGACCGTTTCTATTACATGCTTAAACGTTACGGCTGGATCGCTATTCTGGCTGTTGTGTTGCTGGTAGGCGGTGCCGCTTGGAATGAGCTGCAGAAATCTCAGGCGCGCGCCGAAGCCGAAGCGCTTGGCGATGCGATGTTTGCCGCCTTGGCGGTTCAAGACAGCGAAAGCCGCGTCGCAGCCCTTGAAGCAATCGAGCCCGGATCCGCACAATCGGGTGCCTTGCTTGGGTTTCTGACCGCCGCCCAGCAGGTGCAGGCCGAGGATATTCCCGGTGCAATAGAGACGCTGAACACGATCGGTCTTAACGGCGATGTGCCAAGCATCTACCGAGAGATCGCTCAGTTCAAAGCCGTCACCCTACAGGGCACGGACACTCCGGTGAACGAACGCCGTCTCTTGCTGGACGCATTGGCGCAGCCGGGCAACAGCTTGAGGTTGCTCGCAACAGAGCAATTGGCGTTGATCGACATCGAAGAAAACAACACGACAGCCGCGATAGATCGCTACCAGATGATCTTATTGGACGCCGAAGTCACCACAGACTTGCAACAACGTGCCCTTCAGGTGATTGTGGCACTGGGAGGCGAGCCTGACATGGGCTCAGCTGCCCCCGCGGCGCTGCCTGATGTTTCTGATGCGGTGGGCGCTGAAAGCAACTAGTGTCAGCAATGACGCAACGAAGATATGAGTAAAGAGCAAAGCGAGCAGGGCCATGACCAACCTCCACAACATCCTTCCAAGGCCATCGCTATCGACGCGTGTCTCGTTTGGCATGGGGGCCGTTGTGGCATCATTGCTGTTGTCTGCCTGTGCTGAACCCGATGTGATTCTGCCAGGTCTGCGCGAAAATGTCCGCTCTGTGCTGCAAACGGAAGACCCATTTGCCGAGCCAGCCGATCTGGCGATCCCTGCAAACACGACCCGCGCAATTTCGCTGCCCGGTGTCACCAGCAACGCCAGCTGGTCCCAGGCACCAGGAACGCCCAGCACCCGCGTCGCGCATGCAGCACTTTCCGCAGCGCCGCAATTGGCGTGGTCTGCAAACATCGGTCAAGGCGACAAACGCAAACAGCGCATCAATGCAACGCCTGTTGTTTCAGGCGGTCTGATATTCACAATCGATTCCGCTGCGCTTGTAACGGCGACATCGGCTTCTGGTGCCACGCTTTGGACACGTGATCTGACGCCGGCAAATGACGGGCAGGGCGATGCGACGGGCGGCGGTTTGGCCGTAGAGGGTGACACGCTTTATGTTTCGCTGGGCTTTGGCACGGTGACAGCCCTTGATGTCTCGTCTGGAGGCGTCCGCTGGGAACAGGATATCGAAGGTACCGGATCAGGCGCGCCAACGGTCTATGAAGATCTTGTCTATTTCACATCGGGTGATGATCTGGGCTGGGCGTTGAACAAAAGCAACGGCCGAGTGCAGTGGCAAACCGGATCAACAACCTCTGTAAGCAATGTTTTGGGCGCACCCGCCCCAGCCATCAGCCCGCAAATCGCGGTGATGGCGTTCGGCTCCGGCGAGGTACAAGGATTGTTCCGTCAAGGTGGCTTGAACCGCTGGAACACGTCTGTGGTTGGCAAACGCCCCGGCCGCGCGCTCGCCAACATCTCGGATGTGACAAGTGCCCCTGTGATTTCAGGTGACACCGTTTATGTCGGCAACCAGTCTGGCCGACTGGCCGCTCTCTCCCTGGGCGGAGGGGTTCGGCAATGGTCTGCCCGCGAAGGTGCCGTTGGGCCGGTTTGGCCCGCAGGCGATAGCGTATTTGCGATCACCGAACTGAACGAACTGGTGCGGCTTGATGCCAGCAATGGCCAGCGCATCTGGGGCGCGAAACTGCCGAACTTCGTCAAGGAAAAGCCCAAGCGTCAGTCTGAAATCTTTACCCATCACGGCCCGATCCTTGCCGGTGGGCGCATCATCATCGCCTCGAGCGATGGCGTGCTGCGCAGTTTTGATCCGACCAATGGTGCCCTTGTGGGCACGACCGAAATTCCCGGCGGCGCAACCACTGCACCGGTCGTTGCGGGGGGTACGCTTTATGTCGTGTCCTCAAAAGGGCAATTGCACGCTTTCCGTTGACCGCCAAATAGTCTAGTGGGCAGGCTTGACCTGACCTTCGGAGCCATTCCATGTCTTTCACCCTCGCAATCGTGGGCCGTCCCAATGTGGGAAAGTCCACGCTGTTCAACCGTCTTGTTGGCAAAAAACTGGCGTTGGTCGATGACCAACCCGGTGTAACGCGCGATTTGCGTGAAGGTGCCGCACGTCTGGCCGATCTGCGTTTTACAGTGATCGACACTGCCGGCCTAGAAGAAATCACCGACGACAGCCTTCAGGGCCGCATGCGGCGCCTGACGGAACGGGCCGTTGATATGGCGGACATCTGCCTGTTCATGATTGATGCACGCGTCGGGGTGACCCCATCTGATCTGGTATTTGCCGATATTTTGCGCAAGAAATCCGCGCATGTGATCCTGGCTGCCAACAAGGGCGAAGGCCGCGCTGCCGATGCCGGTGTGCTCGAAGCCTATAGCCTTGGTCTGGGCGAACCGATCCGCATGTCAGCCGAACATGGCGAAGGCTTGAACGATCTATACACCCATTTGATGCCCATCGCTGACGGTTTTGCAGAGCGGATCGACACGGATACGCCTGAAACCGACGTAGACCTGACCGAGGAAGAGGCGGAACTGGGCGATGAAGACGCGCCAATGCCAGTCCCCACAAATGCAAAGCCCTTGCAGGTGGCGGTTGTAGGTCGGCCAAATGCCGGTAAATCCACACTCATCAACCAGATTATCGGCGATGACCGCTTGCTGACGGGGCCAGAGGCCGGGATCACCCGTGATGCCATCTCTTTGCGGACGATCTGGACCGGACCGAACGGTGTCGATGTTCCGATGCGTATTTTTGATACCGCAGGTATGCGCAAAAAGGCCAAGATACAGGAAAAGCTTGAAAAGCTGAGCGTCAGCGATGGTTTGCGCGCGGTCAAGTTTGCCGAGGTCGTGGTTGTCTTGCTGGACGCTGAAATTCCCTTCGAGCAGCAGGATTTGCGGATCGCCGATCTGGCCGAGCGCGAAGGCCGTGCGGTGATCGTCGCGGTGAACAAATGGGATCTTGAGACCGACAAGCAAGGCAAATTGCGGGATTTGCGCGAAAGCTTTGAACGGCTGTTGCCGCAGCTCAAGGGCGCGCCCCTGGTGACCGTTTCTGCCAAGACCGGCAAGGGGATCGACCGGCTGCAAGAGGCAATCATGCGGGCCTATGATGTGTGGAACCGACGGGTCACCACCGCGCAGCTCAACCGTTGGCTTGCCGGCATGATGGAGGCGCACCCGCCCCCCGCACCGCAAGGCAAACGCATCAAACTGCGCTACATGACCCAAGCCAAGACACGGCCCCCCGGTTTTGTTGTGATGTGTAGCCACCCAGACAAAGTGCCGGAAAGCTACAACCGCTATCTGGTCAACGGGTTGCGTGTTGATTTCGATATGCCCGGAACGCCGATCCGCATCTGGATGCGCGGTCAGTCAGACGCGAACCCCTATAAGGGACGCAAGAAAAGCAAGCCGTCGAAGCTGCGCAAACACACGGAAGGTCACCGGCAGGACCGGTGACCGTTGCGATTTATCTGAGAAGGGCTCGGTTGGCCTTTTTTGAAGGTTCCGGGGGCTGCGTCAGTTTTTGCGCCAGGACCTGAAGGTCGGCAAAAGCAATGCAATCGCGCCCCCGGCTGCGAGCGCCGCGACGCTGGGCGAGGTCGAATAGTTCTGCACGACCACGCCGACCAGCGCCCAGATCACTGCTATCCCGTAGGTTGGCACACGCATCAGCGTTGATTGCACTGCCGCAGCGACCAAAATCGCCAATGTTACAAAGATCAAGCCAGCTGTGTCTGCGCTGATCCAGCCATATCCGGCAGTCAAAAGTCCCAAGGATACGCAAGTCGCAGCACTCAGCCACCCTGCATAAAGCCCGACAGGCAAGGCGGCGAAGGCGGAATTGTCCCGCGGTGATTTGAACAGCGCCACCAAGGCACCGACCAGCATCACGACAATCAGCACCGACGCCCAGACCGGGCTTACGTCAGCCACCGCCAGCCAAAAGCACCCGACAAACAGCGAGACACACAAGGGCAGGCGCATGTCATGCCAGATGAAATCTTCACGTTTCTTCCAAAGTCCCCAGCCCATCCCGATGATCAGCCATAGATAGATGACCCCCCAAATCGAAAACGCATAGCCTTCGGGTTGGACGGGTGGATCGATCTGCGGCACCGGGAACTGATCAGGGTCAAACCCGTCAAAACTGGGCCCCAGAAACGGCGAGGCAGCAAAGCCGACAGCCAGCAATAAAGTGACGAGCGCAGTGAGGGAGCGGGGCATGAAGCATCCTTTTAGGGTATATCTTGTGGGTTATATCACAGCGCGCCCGTAAGTGGGTCGGATAATTCAGGCCAAGGAGCCGTCAGCGCCCAGCGTGGCTTTGCCACCCAGATAGGGGGCCAGCACGGCAGGCAGTTGCACCGACCCATCCGCGCGCTGGCCATTTTCAAGCACCGCGATCAAACAGCGCCCCACAGCCAGACCCGACCCGTTCAGCGTATGCACGAACTGCGGCTTGCCGCCATCGGCCGGCCTGAACCGCGCATTCATGCGGCGGGCCTGAAAGTCACCGGTGGTCGAAACCGAACTGATCTCGCGGTAGGCGTTTTGCCCAGGCAACCACGCCTCGATATCAAAGGTGCGGCGCGCACCAAAGCCCATGTCGCCGGTACAAAGATGCACGGTGCGGTAGGGGATGCCCAACCGCTCCAGCAGATCCTCGGCACAGCGCAACATGCGCTTTTGTTCATCGTCGGACGCGTCAGGATGGGTCACCGACACCATCTCGACCTTTTCGAACTGGTGCTGGCGCAGCATGCCGGACGTGTCGCGTCCCGCCGAACCGGCCTCCGAGCGGAAACACAAGGTATGCGCGGTCATGCGGCGGGGCAGGGTGGCCTCGTCCAGCACATCCCCGGCGACGGAGTAGGTCAGCGTCACTTCGGACGTAGGGATCAGCCACCAGCCATTCGTGGTCTGATAGCTGTCATCCCCGAATTTCGGCAGCTTGTCGGTGCCATACATCGCCTCGTCGCGCACCAGCACGGGGGTCATATGTTCCTCAAGCCCGTTGTGATCCACATGCGTGTCGACCATGAACTGCGCCAAGGCACGGTGAATGCGCGCCACAGCGCCCTTGAGCATCACAAACCGCGCGCCGGACACTTTGGCGGCGGTTTCAAAATCCATCGAAGCGGCGACGCCGCCGATCTCGTAATGCTCGACCGGTTTGAAATCAAAGCTGGGCAGATCGCCCCAGCGGTTCACCTCGACGTTGTCGTTTTCATCTGCGCCCTCGGGCACATCATCGGCGGGCAGGTTGGGGATGCGCGCCAGCATGTCGGTCAGCTGCGCGTCCAGATCCTTGGCCTGCGCCTGCATCGCGGCAACTTCGGCTTTTTTGTCGCTGACCAACTGGCGCAACCGTTCAAATTCCGCCTCGTCGCCCGACGCCTTGGCCGCCCCCACCAGTTTGGAGGCCTTGTTCTGGTCGGCCTGCGCCGTTTCCGCGTTCAAAATCATCCCGCGCCGCGCCTCGTCAAGCTTGAGCACCGCCGCAGACACAGGCGCATCCCCGCGCCGCGCGAGGGCCGCGTCGAACGCATCTGGGTTTTCGCGGATGGCTTTGATGTCATGCATGGGTCTGTCCTTTGGGGCCTGAGTCGTCGGGTCTGCGTTGCCCGCGTTATGCCCGATTGCGCAGCGGGGGGCCAGATGTGGTGTTTTGGGTTATATGGGTTCAGTCCAAATTGTATGGCCAAGCTGTAAGTCCGAGGTATGCTCTAGCATCTTGCAGAATTTGACCATTTGCGAGGTCCCTCTTTGAAAATGGACTCCAGAAGTTCAGTCCCCCAACTTCCAAGCCCACTCTCGTTTGTAAATCTTCTGCTTTGTTGATGAATTTTATTTCATTCAGCTTATTGAAAAATAGAGCAAGCTCAGAGCTGCTATAACCGTCAAAATCCTCATCTTTGCTTCCGATGGTTAAGTATTTTTCGAAAGCGCCTTTCATGTAAATTCCCTCCATACTCGCCCCCAAAAGGCTAACCCCATTCAGGTTTGCGCGATTTATCGAATCGAACTTATGGGAGGGTTCGATAATCGCATGATCGAGTCTAGAGCCAGTCAAGTCTGCATCTTGAAAACTTGCGTAACGCAGGTTTGCAGATTGCATTTTGCAGCCTTTGATAGTCGAGAAATTGAATATTGAGCCTTCTAATTTAGACGCACGAAAGTCAGTGGCTGTGAAGTCGCCGTTTTCGAAGCTGGCACCGCTTAAGTCTACATTTCGTAAGTTTAGTCGAAATCTTCTTTGCGCCTCTATGCCTTTTCCTGCGCTAGTTCTTCTCCCTAATACGGTTATAGCCGTTTGAATGTCTGACCTTGTTATAGCCCGCATTTATGGGATCACTTTGGGTGCGATTTCATCGCACGGTGCGTTCTCGCGGATATAGGCGCAGAGAATTTCCATGACTTGTATATGGTCGCGCAGGCTGTCTTGGGCGATGCGTTCCAGCGCATAAATCGCGCCGATGCGCACTTCGAGGTTGGGTTTGGTTGTTTCTTCGCCTGCATTCTTGACGGTTTTTTCCGTGCCAAGCCCTTCGACGGCTTTGGAAATGCGGTCGGTGATCTGTCCTTGCTCTGCGACATTGACTTGCTTCTGCGCAACAACGGCCCGCCAAACCACAAAAGGCGCACCAATCATCGCGACGATGATCCCGGTCAGTCCAAAGTTGGAAGCTGCGCCCTGAGGCAATCCGCCAAACACCGCCGACCCAAGCAATTTGAAAGCTGCTGCTATGGCCAGAGTAAACAGTCCGCCCACAACCATCACGCCCACCACAGATAGCAACGGTCCCAAATAGCTGCGTTTGCGCCAGTCGAAAGGCTCGGATAGGCCGACCCATGTTCTGAGAGTATGCTTGTCGTCGTCCACGGTCATCCCCTAAATTCCCGCACCACCATGCCGCGTATTTTGGGCTGTGCCAACAGCTCTTGGGCTACGTGAGCCCTTCCAAAGGCCAAAGATGCGCGGCATGGGCTCGCAGGGGCTGAAATACCCGCGATGTCACCTTGCAAAGCGGCGCTTCTGACCCTAGGTTCCGCCAAACTTCGAAGGCAGGCCGCGTGTGGTTTGCACCCCCATCAAAAGGACGACCCCCATGCAAGGCATTCAACAATTCGTGCCCCTTATCCTGATCTTCGCGATCATGTATTTCCTGCTCATCCGCCCTCAGCAAAAGAAGGTGAAGGAACATAAAGCGATGGTCGATGGTCTGCGCCGTGGCGATCAGGTCATTACCCAAGGCGGTCTGATCGGCAAGGTCGTCAAGGTGAAAGACGACGGCGAGCTTGAAGTCGAACTGGCCGAAAACGTCAAAGTGCGCGTTGTGCAATCGACGATTGCGACCGTCGTGTCCAAGACTGAACCTGCCAAGTAAACTGCCTTAAACGGCAGCGTTAAGAAGGGCTTACGCCATGCTTCAGATTCCTGTGTGGAAGCGGATATTGATCATCCTGACCTGTGTGTTGGGTCTTTATCTGGCGCTGCCCAATGCGTTTTACGGCCCCGTCGAGCAGCATAATGATGCGCTCAAGGCGATCGAAGTTGCCGGGTCCACCCCCGAGCTTGAAGCGCAGGCCGCACTTTGGCCCGAATGGCTGCCAGAGCGTCTGGTGAACCTTGGTCTGGACCTGCGCGGCGGTGCGCATCTGCTGGCCGAGGTGAATGTCGCCGATGTCTACACCAACCGCATGGAGGCCACATGGCCCGAAGTGCGCGATGCGTTGCGGTCGATCACCCCCGTGCGCCGTGTCGATGCGCCCGAGGGCGAGTTGCGCGTGCGCATCAACGAAGCCGACAAGCTGGCCGAGGCGCTGGCAGCTACGCGGACCTTGGCGCGGCCTGTGCAAACCCTGACGGGGGCCGGGCAAAACGACATCGTGGTCAGTGGTGCCGGCGATATCATTACCGTGACCTTGTCTGAGGGTGAAAAGCAGGCCACCGACGAGCGGACCATGCAGCAGTCGCTGGAAATCATCCGCCGGCGCATCGACGAGGTTGGCACACGGGAACCGACGATCCAGCGCCAAGGGTCGGACCGCATCTTGATCCAGGTGCCCGGTATCGGATCGGCGGCCGAGCTGAAAGCGATCATCGGAACAACCGCGCAACTGACCTTTAATCCAGTCGTGAACCGCGGCGCAGACGAAAACGCGTCACCCGGCCTTGGCAATTCACTGCTGCCGGACGCAGAAGCGCCCGGTGTTTTCTATATCATCGAGACTGCCCCCGTTGTGACCGGCGAAGAGCTGGTCGATGCGCAGCCAAGTTTTGACCAGAACGGGAGCCCTGCGGTCAGCTTTCGCTTTGATACAACCGGTGCGCGCAAGTTTGGCACGTATACGGCCGAGAACATCGGTGCCCCCTTTGCGATCGTGCTGGATGACGAAGTGATCAGCGCCCCCACAATCCAAAGCGCGATCCCCGGTGGATCGGGCATCATCACCGGAAACTTCTCGGTTGAGCAGTCGACAAACCTCGCGGTGCTGCTTCGCGCGGGGGCTTTGCCCGCAGGGCTGACCTTTGTGGAAGAGCGCACAATCGGGCCAGAGCTTGGCCAAGACAGCATTGACGCGGGCAAGATCGCGACCACCGTCGCCTTTGTCGCGGTGCTGTTTTTCATGTGGGCGACCTATGGGCTGTTCGGATTTTTCGCAAATATTGCGCTGATTGTGAACGTGAGCATGATTTTTGGGCTGCTCAGCCTGATCGGTGCCACGCTGACCTTGCCGGGGATCGCGGGGATCGTTTTGACCGTCGGTATGGCGGTGGATGCGAACGTTTTGATTTTCGAGCGGATCCGCGAAGAACTCAAGACAGCCAAAGGCCCTGCGCGTGCCATCAGTCTGGGGTACGAGCGCGCGCTGAGCGCTATTCTAGACGCCAACATCACGACCTTCATCATCGCCACGATCCTGTTTGTGCTGGGCTCCGGTCCGGTCCGGGGTTTTTCGGTCACGTTGGGTGTTGGCATTCTTACGTCGGTCTTTACCGCATATTTCGTCACCCGTCTGATGGTTGTTTTCTGGTTTGAACGCGCCCGTCCCAAGACAATCACGGTCTAGGAGACTGATATGAGACGCCTGAGATTGATCCCCGATGACACCAGCATCGATTTTTTCAAACACGCCAAAGTCACATTCGGGGCGTCCTGCGTTGCGGTTGTTCTGGCCTTGGCAGTCTGGTTCACCATGGGCTTGAACTACGGAATCGACTTCCGCGGTGGCACAACATTGCGCACCCAAAGCGAAACACCCGTCGATGTGGCCGCTTACCGCGCTGCGATGGATGGGCTGGGGCTTGGGGATATTTCGATCTCCGAAGTGTTTGATCCGACCAGTGACGACAGCAAACATGTCGCGATGGTCCGTATTCAGGCCCAAGAAGGCGAGGAAGCGGCCACGCCTGAAATGATCGAAGCGGTTCAGGGTGCCTTGAAAACGGTTGCGCCGAAGATTGTTTTCACGTCGGTGGAATCTGTCGGTCCCAAAGTGTCGGGCGAGTTGATCCAGACGGCTTTCCTGGCTGTGGGTGCGTCACTTGCTGCGATCTTGATCTACATCTGGTTGCGGTTTGAATGGCAGTTCTCGGTTGGTGCCGTTGCCGCCTTGTTCCACGATGTGATCCTGACCATCGGGCTGTTCTCGATCTTGCAAATCCGCTTTGATTTACCCGTCATTGCGGCGATCCTGACGATTATCGGCTATTCTATCAACGATACGGTGGTGATCTTTGACCGGCTGCGTGAAAACCTGCGCAAGTACAAGAAACGCGCCCTGCGCGACGTGATGAACATCAGCGTTAATGAAACCCTAAGCCGGACTTTGATGACGTCGGGCACCACGCTTCTGGCGTTGATCGCCCTGCTGGTTTTGGGTGGTGATGTGATCCGTGGCTTTGTGTTTGCGATCACGTGGGGCGTCATTGTCGGCACGTATTCGTCGGTCTATGTGGCCAAGAACGTGGTGCTTTTCCTTGGGGTCAATCGCGACGACAGCAAAAAAGACAATAACTCAGGCCAATACGCCAACATAGATGCCTGAGGTTCTGGCAGCAGCCGGATCGACCGCAGGTCTGATCTGGCTGCTCCTTACGGTTATCGTTGCAGGGTTGGTGCGCGGTTTTGCCGGATTTGGCAGCGCGATGATCATCATGCCGGTTGCGGCATCGGTCCTAAGCCCTGTTCAAGCGGTGATCTTTATGGCGGCAACGGAGTTGCTGGGTCCCTTGCCCAATCTACCGTCTGCTTTGCGTCAGGGCACCAAGCGCGACATTTCGCTTTTGTTGTTGGGCGTTGTGGTGGCAATGCCCTTGGGCCTGGTGTGTCTGTCCTATATCTCGCCCGAACCGTTTGGCTGGCTCGTGTCCGGTGTGGTGTTGGCCTTATTGTTGCTGCTGATGACCGGCTGGCGCTACTCGGGCACCCTTGGCACACCATTGATCATTGGCACGGGCGCTTTGGGTGGCTTTATGACGGGGTTTGCAGGGATCGCAGGCCCTCCGGTCATCATGCTTTACATGGCCAGCAGGCTTTCCATCACGGTTATTCGTGCGAATTTCCTGCTGTATCTCGTAGGCATTGACGTGCTGTTATTTGCGATGCTGTGGGGCAGCGGCCTGCTGGTCTGGCAGATTGTGGTCCTTGGTTTGGCGATGGGCATCCCTAATGTGGCGGCAAACATGATCGGGGCGCGACTATTTAATCCCGGCTCAGAACGGCTTTTCCGTACGGTGGCCTATATTGTCATTGCGGCATCGGCTATATTGGGTCTGCCGTTGTGGAAAGGATAAGATCATGCGCCTGAACGAAGTTGTCTTTAACGATGCCAAGCCGGTTGAAGGATACGGGCCGGGTTTTTTTCGCATTGGCGGCACCGTCGTGCAGGGTCCGGTGATCACGGGCGCAATGGGCACTCAGGCCTGGGCCGGTTTTGAGGACGCGGCCCCTTTGTTGGCCTTGGCCGGCAAGATCGATATCTTGTTTCTAGGGATGGGTGCCGAGATCGCGCATGTGCCCGCCGACCTGCGCCGCCAGCTTGAGGAGGCCGGTCTGGGCCTCGAAGTGATGTCGTCCCCGGCTGCATCGCGCACCTATAATGTCTTGCTCAGCGAAGGTCGGCGTGTCGCGCTGGCAATGATCCCGATCTGATATGGCACTTTGTCTTCAGGGCGTCGCGGTTGCGCGCGGCGGCGTGCCGGTACTAAGCGGCGTGTCGTTCACCGTGGCACCCGGTACCGCGCTGATCCTGCGTGGCCCGAACGGGGCCGGAAAAACCACGCTTTTGCGCACGATTGCAGGGTTGCAGCCGCCTTTGTCAGGGCGGATCGACGGAGCCGAAGAAACCATCGCTTATGCCGGCCATGCGGACGGCCTCAAGGCGATGCTCAGCGTGACCGAGAACCTGACGTTCTGGGCACAGGTGTTTGGACAAAGCGACATTGACGCGGCATTGGCTGCCTACCAGCTTGATCCCCTGGCAGACCGCCTTGCCGGAACGCTGTCAGCGGGCCAGAAACGTCGCCTCGGGCTTGCCCGCCTTATGGTGACGGGGCGGCCCATCTGGGTGCTGGATGAACCGACCGTATCGTTGGACGCGCAGGCCGTTGCGATGTTTGCACAGGCCGTGACGGCCCATCTAGCGGCAGGAGGCATGGCGCTGATTGCCACGCATATCGACCTGGGGCTGAACGCCGAAACCTTTGACATCACCCCTTACCGCGCCCAACCCGAGCAGCGCAGCGGTGCCAGCGACGAGGCGTTCTTGTGATTGCCTTGTTGCGCCGCGATCTGATGCTGGCCTTTCGGGCGGGCGGGGGCTTTGGCCTTGGGCTGGCGTTCTTTTTGATCGTCACTGTGCTGGTGCCTTTCAGTGTCGGCCCGCAATCTGACCTGTTGTCCACCATCGCGCCCGGTGTTTTGTGGCTTGGGGCCTTGCTGGCCTGCCTGTTGTCGCTGGACCGGCTTTTGGCACTGGATTTCGAGGATGGAACGCTTGATCTGCTGGCCACCGCACCCTTGCCGCTTGAAGCGGCGCTGAGCATCAAGGCGCTGTCGCATTGGTTGACGACGGGTCTGCCCTTGGTGATCGCAGCACCTGTGTTGGGGGTAATGCTGAACCTTGCACCTGCGGGCTTCATTTGGGTCATTGCATCGCTTGCCCTTGGAACACCTGCGCTTTCTGTAATCGGAACGTTCGGCGCAGCGCTGACCGTGGGGATCAAGCGCGGTGGGCTGTTGATGTCTTTGCTGGTCTTGCCGCTTTATGTGCCAACCCTTATTTTCGGGGCTGAGGCCGCGCGACGGGGTGCCATCGGGCTGGACGGGACCACCCCGCTGATCCTGCTGGCTGGAATCACGTTGGGAACGATTGCATTGATGCCCTTTGCCTCGGCTGCGGTGTTGCGAATGACGTTACGGTGAGCGGGGCAGGGGCTGGGTCGTTTTGCCCATTGAGTGCTCTCTAGCAGAAGGTTAGATAACAACCATGTCTTTGTGGGAATACGCCAATCCGGTGAAATTTTTGGGCCTCTCGGCCCGTTTGCAGCCTTATCTTTGGGCGGCTTCGGGTCTGTGTGTGACAGTGGGCCTCGTCTGGGGGTTTTTCTGGACACCAGATGATTTCCGCCAGGGATCAACGGTCAAGATCATTTACCTGCACGTGCCCGCCGCCCTTATGGCGATTAACGCGTGGTTCATGATGTTGGTGACATCGCTGATCTGGCTGGTCCGCCGCCATCATGTCAGCGCGTTGGCGGCCAAGGCCGCTGCGCCCGTGGGCATCACAATGACGCTGATAGCCTTGGTCACCGGTGCGATCTGGGGGCAGCCGATGTGGGGAACATGGTGGGCATGGGATCCGCGCCTGACGTCGTTCCTGATCCTGTTTTTGTTCTACCTCGGCTATATCGCTTTGTGGGAAGCCATTGACGATCCCGACACCGCCGCCGATCTGACATCGGTGTTGTGTTTGGTGGGCTCTGTGTTCGCAGTCTTGTCGCGCTATGCCGTGAACTTTTGGAACCAGGGGTTGCATCAAGGGACATCCGTGCCCGTTGCCACAGGAGGACGGACAGTGGCGGATGTGTTCTGGTATCCTTTGCTGATCAGCATGGTCGGTTTTGGCCTGCTGTTTCTGGCGCTGGTTTTGTATCGCACAGGGACTGAAATCCGCCTGCGCCGTTCACGTGCCCTTTTGGCCCGCAGCAGTGGAGACGCCTGATGCCTGAGCTTGGAAAATACGCAACGGAAGTGCTTGCCGCTTATGGTGCTTCGTTGACCTTGTTGGCGGGGCTTGTGCTGCTCACGCTGCGCAAGGGACGCCGCGCGCGTGCCGAACTTGCACGAATCGAGGCTCGAAAAGATGCCTAAGATATCCCCCCTGATGATCGCACCCCCGCTGATCTTTGCGGCCTTTGTCGCGCTTGCCGCTGTGGGCATGTTCCGCCCCGATCCCGAGGGCCTTCCTTCGACTTTGTTGGGTCAACCTGCGCCCGCCTTGCCTGAAAAAGCCCTCGAAGGTTTTGCAGTGCCAGCGGAAGGGGTGTTTACAGATGGCAACGTCAGCTTGGTGAATTTCTGGGCCAGCTGGTGCCCCCCGTGCCGGGCAGAACATCCAAATTTGCTGGAAATGCAGGCAAATGGCATGACCATTATCGGGATCAACTTCAAAGACACCGCAGGTGCCGCGCGCAGTTATCTGACCGATGATGGCAACCCGTTCGAAGGTGTCACATTTGACCCCCAAGGGCGCACGGCCATTAACTGGGGGGTGACCGCACCGCCAGAGACGTTCATCATTTCGGGTGATGGAACGGTGTTATTTCGGTTTGCCGGACCACTGGTCGGCAGCGACTACGAGCAACGGTTTTTGCCTGCACTCAAAGCAGCAATGGCAGAATAACCTCAGGTCATTTTGCGCCGAGGGAAACTGCAGAACAGATTTTCGCCTTCGGCGAGGATATTTAAGAGCCAGAGAAGCCAGACCGGATCAGGACTTGATCCTCCTTTGATGCGCAGCAGAATGCCTGTCTGCCCTTCACTTTGCGAATTTTCCCTGCGTTACGCGGTTTGTAGCGGCCAGAAACCTTGGGTTGGGGCACGGATCAAAAGCCGGCAGGCGGGTTTCGATCCATTTGCCGCTGTGATGGGCCGTTTTGGGTTAACCTGCTTGGAATGATAAAGTACGACTAGGTGATGAACCTGATTTTACAGCAAAGTTTGCCAGCAGCGCAGCAAGGCGACGTGAAACTGCCCGGCATGGGCCCTTGCGCACCGCAAGACTGGTTGCGGGTCGATGATGCGTATAAAGCACAGATGGCATACCGCGAAAAACTATTGGCCGAGAGGTCTGAGGCAGTCCTATATCAAAGTGATGCCGCACTTGAGGCCAGCCGCGAAGTGCTTGAAGAGGCGCTCGCTATTTTGCCGGGCATAGGATTCGATGTGTGCAAAGGTCACGTGATCTGTCCCGATGGGCGGAAGGTCGTTGTGGATTTTGATGCGCCACTGCGCAGCATGGGCCATTTGGTTCAGGAAGACATCTGTATCCTGGAAAAACGCGGGGCCGAACATGTTTTGACAGCAGCGGTCTTGTGCTTTCCGGCAAACTGGCGGCTCGCCGAAAAGGTAGAGCGGCCTTTGACCGGCATTCATGACCCCGTTGACGAATATGATGACAACATTGCCCGTCGCGTGCAGCGCCTTTTTGATGGCGTGCGCGTAGGGCAGCCCCTGTGGCGGTTTAACAAACTGACCTATGCAGATGCGGATTTACATCAACCGCGTCGGCGTGAAGTTGGGGCAGAGATGCCGTTTCTTCGATCTGAGCGGCAGTGTATTTTACGACTTCCCAGCACGGATGCTGTGGTCTTTACGATCCACAGTTTTGTGGTGCGTGCGTAATGGCGGATGCGTCGGACGAGAACATACCTCAAAAAAAATAGGGCAAGGCGTGTCCGGTAAACGCCCCGCCCTTCATTCGGGCTAGCCGTCTATGCGTGCGCCTATGATGGCGATGGCCTTTTGATAGACCCCAGCCGCATTCCACTGCTTGATGACGTTGAAGTTCCCTTGACCTTCTTGATAGCCGACGCCGGGTTGCCAGCCTTTTTGACGCAGGAAATTCGCGGTCGAGGCCAAGGCGTCGGATTGATTGTAGAAATCCACACGTCCGTCACCATTGGCATCCACGCCGTAGCGCAACGCGTTGCCTGGCAAGAACTGGGTATGGCCCAACTCGCCGTGCTTTGCGCCTTTGGTGTTTCCGGTGATCGCACCTTGGTCTACAAGCTTGAGCGCGCCGATCGCGTGCGGCTCGAAAAATGCGGAGCGACGACAATCATAGGTCAGCGTGGTGATCGCAGAGACGACAGAACTGTCCCCCATAAACCCGCCAAACGCGGTTTCCATCCCATGGATCGCAATAATCACGCCGGCAGGAACACCGTAGCGCGCCTCTAGAGATTGATAGAAGGCGGCATCGCGGGCCTTGCGCTTGCGGCCCTGAGCCACAATCGTATCCGCACCGCGTACCTGCATGAATTTGTCCAAAGTGAACTTGAACGACTTTTGATTGCGATCTGCGGCGATTGTACTTTGGGCATATTGCGCATTTGAAAGGGCGGCCAGACCGCGTTGTCCGACACCTGCGGCGGCTGCCTCGTTGGCAAAGGCCGCTTTCCAGGCGTCAAAGCCACCAGCGCTGTTCCCGCATTGCGCGGCGACGACTGGTGAAGACAGGCCTGCTGTCAATAAAATGGCGGTAACAAAAGACTGTAGTGAACGCATGGCAAACCCCGGACTGACTAAACTCGATCAACGTTAACCGCTGGATGCGCATCTGCAAAGTGAAACTGGCATTTTTAACGCACAAAGGGCACCGCTGGCAGGGTGCCCTTTGTTTTTTCCAATGTGGCGCTGATTAGACGCTGTAGTACATGCCGAACTCAACAGGGTGGGGTGTGTGCTCGTACTTGTGCACTTCTTCCATTTTGAGTTCGATGTAGCCTTCGATCTGGTCTTTGGTGAACACGTCACCTGCGAGCAGATAATCCATGTCTGCTTGCAGCTCTTCGAGAGCTTCGCGCAGGGAGCCGCATACGGTCGGGATATCGGCCAGCTCTTCTGCAGGCAGATCGTACAGGTTCTTGTCCATCGCTTCGCCCGGATCAATCTTGTTCTTGATGCCGTCAAGTCCAGCCATCAACAGCGCTGAGAAGCACAGGTAGGGGTTGGCTGCTGGATCAGGGAAGCGGGCCTCGACGCGCTTGGCTTTGGGGCTTTCTGTCCACGGGATACGGACGCAGCCCGAGCGGTTGCGGGCGGAGTAGGCGCGCAGAACGGGAGCTTCGAAGCCCGGGATCAGACGCTTGTAGCTGTTGGTCGCCGGGTTGGTGAAGGCGTTCAGCGATTTTGCGTGGGACAGGATGCCACCGATGAAATACAGTGCTTCCTGGCTGAGGTCAGCGTATTTATCGCCTGCAAACAAGGGCTTGCCATCTTTCCAGATCGACATGTTCACGTGCATCCCGGAGCCGTTGTCGCCGTAAATTGGCTTGGGCATGAAGGTTGCAGATTTACCATAAGCATGTGCCACGTTGTGGATCACGTATTTGTATTTCTGAAGTTCATCCGCCTGGTGCGTCAAGGTGCCGAAAATCAAACCGAGTTCGTGCTGACAGGACGCCACTTCGTGGTGGTGCTTGTCGACCTTCATGCCAAGACGCTTCATGGTGGAAAGCATTTCGGCGCGCAGGTCTTGCGCTTCGTCGGTTGGGTTTACGGGGAAGTAACCGCCCTTGAGGCCGGGGCGGTGGCCCATGTTACCCATCTCGTAGTCGGTATCGGAGTTCCAGGATGCGTCGGACGCATCAACTTCGTAGGATACTTTGTTGATCGTGTTCGAATATTTGACGTTGTCGAACAGGAAGAATTCGGCTTCTGGACCCATGTAAGCCACGTCGCCGATTCCCGAAGAAATCAGGTAGGCTTCGGCTTTCTGCGCCGTGCCGCGGGGGTCACGCTCGTACGATTCGCCTGTGTCAGGCTCGACAATCGAACAATGCACACAGATCGTTTTTTCAGCGTAGAACGGATCGATATAGGCGGTGCTCACGTCCAGCATCAGTTTCATGTCGGAGGCTTCGATGCTTTTCCAGCCCGCGATCGAGGAGCCGTCAAACATAAAGCCCTCTTCGATGAAATCCTCATCGACCAGATCAGAAACAACCGTTACGTGCTGCAGCTTGCCGCGCGTGTCGGTAAATCGGACATCTACATATTCGATGTCCTCGTCCTTGATCTTTTTCAGGAAGTCTTTGGTGCTCATTGGATGATATCCTCTTTCTTGAAACTTTTGGTGGATTACAGCGCGTCTGAACCAGTTTCTCCGGTCCGGATGCGGATTGTTTGTTCAACAGCACTGACAAAGATTTTGCCGTCGCCGATTTTTTCGGTTTTGGCTGCGTTCACGATGGCCTCTATCGCCGCGTCAACCTGATCGTCATCCAGGACAATCTCGATCTTAACCTTGGGCAAAAAGTCGACGACGTATTCAGCACCGCGGTAAAGTTCGGTGTGACCTTTCTGGCGACCAAAGCCCTTGACTTCAATCACGCTAAGGCCCTGAACGCCGACGTCTTGAAGCGCCTCTTTTACTTCATCAAGCTTGAACGGTTTGATCACAGCTTCGATCTTTTTCATCTGAGGCCTCCCTGCCGAAATGCAATATTCACTAGTTTGCACCAGCGTCATTTCACCGTGCAGTCCGACGGTCTACCAACCGTCGGGCGGAGTCCACACACAGCGATGAATTTTCAGGCGCGGAGCGCGAAAATTGCGCGCTACGATTAAAAAATGTGCAGATTTAAAATTTTACGACGCACATTGCTCAAAGCCTCGGGTGCTTCAGCCCTTTGGAGGTGGAATCCCGCAACAAAGTGCTGCCTGTCATGGCTGTCGCGGATAGGATTCTGTGGTGAGTGAACATGAACGCGGCAGAGCGTGGAAAGACAGCTGCGACCTTGGGAGCCGAGGCACCGTCATTCCGACGGTGCGAGGGGCGTAAATCTTAGCGGGTTGAATGCAAAGTCTGCCGATCTTTCAAATGAAGCGTGATCGCCACACGCATCTACATGGCGGCAGGTTTTCTGCCGCCCCTGCACGGGGCGCAATTCCGACGGACCGGTTAGTCAACTGCCCAAAAATTTCGGGCAGCTATTGGTTCAAGCGGCGACGAGGACAGCCCCTCTGGCGCGGCATGCGTCGGCCGTTCCAAGTTCGAGTCCGCCAGCATATAAAATATGAGGACTGTCACAGAAAATCTGTAGCAGAACCTGCTTTTGCTCGCCTTGGTCAAGGATGAATTCACCATCCACCAGACTGTGCGCGGCAACCAGTGCCCGTTCTGAATTGAACATCGCTCGCGCCCGCCAATCCCGGATAAGAACCATTTGTTCAGCCGCCAAAAGCGTATCGCATTCAGGGCGTGTATGACCCAGCGATCCTGCTGCAAAGGCGATTGTATGGACTTTTCGGGTGGTGCGTTGGATGTGCATTACCCTGGAAATACCACTGTCACGCGTAATTATTTTGTCACCAATGGAAAGGAGTTCCACCGGAATTTCCCCACCCAGGGTGAGTAGTTTCGTGCCAGATATCAGGCCGCTATCGACACTGACATAGGGCATATAATGGCCCGTGAGCGAATCTTGATCGCTGACGCGCCCGACCGTATTCGGTTTCATGGGCGTCTCTTTCTTACTTTACCTGCCTCAGGTATAAGAAAGAATATGATAAAAATGTGTTGTTGTCTTGTCTTTTTTGCTCTCGCCTCGGTGAAACTTGTTTGATAGGGAGCAATTCATGCGGGTGTGGCGGAATTGGTAGACGCACCAGATTTAGGTTCTGACGTCGCAAGGCGTGGAGGTTCGAGTCCTCTCACCCGCACCACTACAGACCTTTGGGTTATCAAGCCCACTTAACACTTTGAACGGTATGGATATTTTCGGGGTTCTAGCACCTTCATTTCGGTCATATTGAATCTGGTCTGCGAAGGCCAATTTCAGTACCGTGCGGCGCAAGGCAACATGCCCTGTTTCCCAAAGTTTCCAAGGGTTTGCGAGGAATGCCATGACGGGTTCTAGTTTTTCTTCGTAACTTCCCTTTGGATTAACTTGATCCGTCAATTGTTCACCTAAAATGATTTTGTTTCGCTCTAATTCAGTGATTTTATCCTCATAGGTCACAATCACAGTGGCGTTCGTCGAATCCATGATGCGGGTCAGCAAAGTTTCAATCTGCTTCTCGACAGCTTTGATCTGCATTTTACCCGTCTTGATTGTTTCCTGTGCCTGCGAGAGGCGCTGATCCCAAGCATGACGGAACATCGCCTTTGCTAGCGTCATAAGTTGTTGTGTCGGCTCGAGTGTCTTGATGATGTCACCTACTTCGTCTTCCAGTTTCTCGCGGGGAATGGATTTGCCGTAGCTATCGCACGTCTTCGTTTGGCAGAGATAATAGGCATAGGTGTTGCTACGGCCCTTGCTCCAAGATGAACGCAGCGGGACGTTACAGCCCGAACAACACACCATGCCGCGTAGGACAAAGTCATTGCCGATATTCTTGCGTTGTGGGGCCTTGGCAACGCCGTCACGAACGGCCTGAACCTTCTCAAAGGTTTCAACCGTGATCAGCCCCTCATGATGGCCTTTAAGCCAATTGATCCCGTAATTTTCCGAGCAGATGTAACCAGTATAGAGCGGCAACTTCAGAATGTCGGTCACGCGTTGTTGGGTGATGATCCCTTTTGCATTGCTTGTGCCCCGGGTGGTGGTGTAAAACCGACGGTAGCGCGGGCTGAGTAGAGCCTTTGCGTAGCTCAGGCGAAGCCCGCGCGGTTTTCTGGGCGGCCATGGACGTTCTCCGGTAGGGTTGAGTT
>Ga0307981_1000412_pt1 | contig 42865 bp, 37 predicted proteins | sample OrgLakmetagen987_FD_201849 | JGI IMG/M metagenome (GOLD analysis project Ga0307981, IMG submission 201849) | Saline water microbial communities from Organic Lake, Antarctica - #987 | ecosystem: Environmental > Aquatic > Non-marine Saline and Alkaline > Saline | place: Antarctica: Organic Lake... | reverse complement strand
GGTACTGCTGCCTCTTTCATGACAGCTTCCTCATTCTGACCTATCACTCTAAACTCTCACGTCAACTACTAGTACATCTCCATACCTTAGCACTTTGACCGTTCACACTTGGCCACCACGACCAATCCACCCGCTCTCGGTCGCATTTATTTCCGATCCATGATGCTCCCCAACGCGTCAGTTCTTCCAAGCGGCGGTCGATGACAAGATTCCAAGTGTCTCGCGAATATTATTATTGGTGCGAGAATCATCTTCGGAGTTCTTTCTGCTCTGACGTGGCGATGACTCCGTTCGTGCGGAACGTTCCTCAAACATTCCACGCTCGTACCCTGTCACGAGTGGATCTATACATTTCATTTCATCTTTCTATTTGAGGTATCTATTTACCTACTACCCGTTTTCCATCAAGAGGATGCCAAGAGCATCTCCAAGTCTACATTTGATAGTCCCAGTCAATGGGACATTTATTTACATTTAAGAAAAAGCAAGGTCCTGGATGCGAACGTCCATTCCTACGTTTGCTCTGTAGCCGCAGTAGAAACGTCCGGGATTAGCATAGTTGTAGAATAATGTGGTCAGATGCAAACCACACTCACAGTTTAATTTATCCACTTTGCACATAGTCTTCATCCTGTGCGTGAGCATTTGTTTGCTTGGATCGATCGAAAAGCATCTGGTGTTTTCTTCTCTCAACCGCTTTCATTGTTATCGTTATCGCCGCGTGTGCGCGTTCATCCACTCATCTAATTGATGATTGTATTGAGTCACATAGTGATCCACAATCCATTCTTCCAGTGTTCTCCAAAGTAGCGCCAACGCTCTTGGAAACCTGTCAGTTGATGAGTCTTTCTTGCTTCGCGATAGTTTCAAAATCCTACCAAAACACCCCACCGTCGGGTCCAGCGTGTTACGCAGGTACTGTAGTTGTATCCCTTTGTAGAGACAAAAGACAAAAGCACATAAAGCACATCCACGATCCTTAGACTAGTTGGATCGAGAGTCTTGAGGTATTGCTAGCTTGGTAGCGTGATTGAATCGAACTTCGAGCCGCGGGTTCTTCGATGTTCCCGACGCATCCAAGACTCAAAAGATACCTTTGCGGTTGCGTTTAGGGTTATTCATCATTCAGGAACTCTTCAATCTTCAACAAGATCTTCCTTGAAGCCCCCAGAGACCACAATGAAAGCAAGCAACATTCACAAAATGGCCACCCTTTGCTCACAATCCCGACTCTACAAGAGTTTTCTCGTTTTTCTGCTCTTGCAAATATCTTGCAGCTTTCTGCTAGCCCAAGACCAACAAGAATCGATCACCACTGACATGTCGTCTCCCTCTCCTCCTCTCACTGTCGTTGTCGTTGGCGCTACCGGCGCCACTGGCAAGCACGTCGTCCAACAACTCCTTGACCATCCTAATAAACCTATCGTCAAGGTGGTAGCCCGTTCAAGCCAACTCATGTTGGACTTGCTATCCAAGACAGCCAGTGACGACTCGTATGGCAATCGCCTCGATATCACGCAAGCTTCTCTCTTGGACTTGTCTGCTGCTGACCTGCAAACGCTGACGACTGATGCAGATGCTGTCATTAGCTGCTTGGGACACAATATGGATTTCAAAGGCATCTTTGGACAACCGCGACAGTTGGTCACGGAAGCTGTTACGAAACTGACTACGGCCATGAGTGCCAACGGCAAGACAAAGACAAAGTTTTGCCTCATGAACTCCGACGGTGTCACGAGTCCAGCCGGCACCGACGACCGTCGCACCCTGTTCGAACGCAGTCTGATTAATGTCTTGCGTTTTTTGGTACCTCCACACGCCGACAATGAAGCTGCTGCTGCTTACTTTTTTAATGTTGGCACCAATTCATCGGTCGAATGGTCCGTCGTGCGGCCAACCGACTTGGTAGACGGAGAGGCTACCGAGTATACTTTTCACCCCAAGCCTATTGGTAGCTTGTTTGGCAGTGGCATCGCCACTCGAGCTAATGTGGCCAAGGCCATGGTGGACTTGGTGACGGATGAGACGGTCTGGGAAAAATATAAGTTTCAGTTTCCCGTTCTCTGTGACGCCGAGACTGAGAAGGAGGGCAAGGGTGAGCTTTAAGAGAGATTGACTTTTTTTTTCACAATTTTTATGTTTGCATCCAAGTGCTAGTTACATAGTATGGCTATCGTGGTTAATATCTACAATTAGAGATGATACCACGTCTTTCCAGTCTTTCCAACCAACAGATCGTCAATGTCGGTAATCTGCCAATTTCCTTGCTTGGTATTAGGAAACGACCGTTCATCGTTGCTTTCAACATTCTTTTCGAGACGCACTAAGTGCACGACTGACCGGACACCACCGTCCTCTGTACCTTGCAACAAGGTTCCTGTTTCCGCATCGAAAACCTGAAAGACTTCGTCGCATTCGACCAGTACCTGGACTTCCACCGTGGTAAAGTGTTTGCCATCGTTCCGCTTCTCATCTTGTTCAACATATTTCACAATGTCCCGTATACCCTGCATGGGGTTGCGCCGAATCATGGCAATATTTCTGTAAGTCGTCTGCAAAATAGATGGATCCTTTTCCACCGCAGCGCGACTCACAAAGGGTAGACACACTATATTGTAAAACTGGGTCCTCTTTGGTTGTATTTCTAGTCGGATACGTAATTGGTCCTTGCCACTTTCGTGAGCCGACTTGAAGAGATTTCGGAGAGGTCGGTCCAACATTTGTTCCACTTCGGGGCAGTAGCCTTGATCTCCCACCTCTTGAACCGGAAGGTCGGGAGGGAACTGAAATCTTACTTTATCTTCCATTGCTATGTCGGCCATTGGAACATGGTAGGTGTTGGAGGTAATTCCCGCCACTGCCTGCGCAAACGCCCAGCTACTGGAATGTGCGATATCTTCTTCCCAAACACCGTTTCCCGAGAGTAGTAGTTGTTGCCAAGGAATCTGCAGAAAGGCGAAGGCGTTAAAGGCACGGGCTAACGGCGGAAACCTGATGTCTCTGGAATATTCAGGATTTCCTGGAACCAGCCGAGGTAGGAGTTCCACTTCGTGCCTCCAAGGAAAGAGCGGCCGAGGAAGTTGCTTGACGACCACTGATCCGCCGAGGATCTTTTCGGCATCGGCCGCGTCGTCAGCAGTTCCTGCGCTACTCGATAGATTCCGTCGGTCTCTTGCCGTGAGACAGACTCTCCTGTTGCTTACGCATATAGAGCCGATATGCGAGTTTATTAGTACGCGACATGATCTCATCATGCTGTTCTGCTGCTCTAGCCGTAATGATATATGTATGATAGTTCCATTGTCACTTTTGCTTTTTGCTGAGTCGATCCTGGCTCGAAATCCTTTCGAGGATCCGTCGGTGCGGCATCCAAAGGCTTCGCTCATCAGAGAACGACTAATACAATACTTAGACTAGACGACGTCGTAGTACGACGTAGTCTAGTCTACTACTACATTGTCTCGTATGTCTCTCGCTCAGCAGTTCATATAGCTATGTGTACCGGTACGTATATTGAGCGGATCAGGTACCAGGTACCAGGTAGTCGTAGACGTCTCTCTACCAGTACTAGGTTAGTATTCATGTATGGTCAGGTCAGTACCTGGTACTAAGGAGTTTACTTATTTTATAGAACCCTCATATACTTATAATGGCTCTTCAACTGAACCCCTCTTGCGCCTGGTGTTTGGCGGCCGCATCCGGATCTTCTTCTTGCTGCTGGACCGTGCTGGCCGGTGTCCTCGGCGTCGGTGCCGTCTCTGCTCCAATAGAAAAGGCCGCAATTGATCGTTCTAGTTTCCATTCTTTGTGAAACGAGCGAAAAGCCCAGCGCATCAAATTGCAAAGCCTTCGAATGTACTGATGCCATGCTGCACCGCCCACAGCATGAGCCGCCAAAGATTGGGCACAAGAGAAAGGCCATCATGGCCAAAATCTCAGCAACCAACACACTGACAGAAAGCAAGATGACATCTACCAAAGGCAGCGAACTGACAATCATCAGAAAGAGAAAGCAGGAAAAGTAGACAGGCATTGCAATGACTAGAAAGGCACCCTCTTCTCGATTCTTGTTTGCATTATTCTTGTTTGCATTGTCGAGAAACTGATAAACCTTGTAGAATCCAGCCGCCAGCATATAGACCACTGCGGCGCCTAGATCCAGTCCAAACGTAGCTGCAACCGCACCCACCGCAAGTGATCCGCCAATGATGCAGGTAAGAAAATTGGACTCGACCCAGGGAGCTCCATACGTAGCAGTCGTTACTTCTTGCTTGGTTTCTTCAGCAGTCGGCGAGAAGAGAATGCCATTGCCATTGCCTTGTGACTGTTGTTCCTCGTCAATCGCCACGACAGTGACGCTAGACTCAGCAAACTTGCCATCGGCTGGAGTTGTATTGAGTGGACCACTCGATTGAATGGGCTGAATAGGTGTTGCGCTTGGCACATCATGAACGAGGGTCGCTTCGGCCCAAAGAACGGCACCCCACTGCTGGTTTCCACGGGGATGCTGCTCTCGCACCTCGGGAGCTAGCGATGCTTTGGCGCTCTAGGGATGAAAGGCATCCGCCCAGGTCACATAAATGGGTCCTCTTTGTTGATCATGGTGAATGCGAACGATCGTTTGATTTTGTGAGCTGATCGCCTCCACAGACGAAATACGAGGCACGAGGCACGACTTGATGTTGCATTATTTTTGAAAGACTGAAATGTGGCCCCGATCATGGACGGACGGGCGCGACTCTCGTAATGATTGTTGTTTGCTCTATCTATGCTCTTTTTGTTAGTGATACTGTAGTCTAGCACTAGTCCAAAGTTTATTCTAGCTTATCCATATCACTACCGGTACTACGACTCCACCAGCAGACAAGCTCCATTTCGGCCCGTGCGGGCACACTATCGGGACTGGAGTATGGCTCTGCCGTCATCATGTGCATTCTTGCAGGCTCAAGGACTTGCAGATAGTCGAGTGCTTGGACGGGAAATGGTGGACCTTGCAACTCTTTGCCTGCATTTGGTACAACAGGAATCAAAGGAAACATGAATGTCAATAGCTGTCCCGTTTCTGGGCGGAGCAGGTTGGCCGTTTGTTGGCCCCACTTGGGACGCAAGGCGGGTGACAATGCACAAAAGAACGTATAGTCAAAAATGAAATCAAAGTGATTCTTGTCGCCCGTCATGGTCAGTGTGCCTGCTGCTGCATTATCACCACCAAACGAATGACGAATCGACCAGGCCGACACGTCAAAAAAATCTCCGTGTACCAGTTCCACACGGGTGCTAGTTCGTGCCTCGCAAGGCCGATCGTCGTCGACAGTGGCCTTTTGGAATTCCTCGGCAGCCTTTTGCAGACCAGTTTCCGAGATATCCAATCCAACCACAACCGCATGTTGCACATGACCAGCGTCAATTAGCTCATTGTGGTGGCGCTTCAAAGTGACAAGATCGTACCCAGTTCCACAGCCCGGTACCAGAGTCCGCAACGATTTACGATTTTTCCAAAAAGACGACGGGCGATTTGCCAGCTCTTGCACTAGTGCGGGAGTGGCCTTACCGAGATCCCACGGTGTTACGCCATCTTTCCATAGACTATCCCAATTAGTGCCGTCGTTAAGGACCCGCGCGCGTACTTGTTCCACCTGCTCTCTTCTTGCTTTTAGGTCGTCGTCATGGATACCGGTATTGTTCTTCTTGGAGGAGGAGGAGAACAGTCGCCAGAGATTAGTAATCGGCGACCTTCCCAGCCTTCTCGCGTCCCCGAATCGTGCAAAGCACATTGTCATGGAAGAGCTTTGCTTCTCTATCGCTTATCTTGCCTTGTTATCTTAGTCTTGGCCTTGCACCGGAGACAATTCCTAATTAATGGGGTTGGCAACAAGTTTTGGTAAAAGCCTCACTTTTTCTTCGGTTTGGCGCGCAGCCCTGGGCTTTGTGCGGCCACGTGGATTTCAGTACTCTTTCTACGGGTAATCGTTGTTTGGATCGTTCCCACAAAAAGCTGGCGATCGTTCTCGTCTCTTCTGATTTCTCCCACAGAAAGTGAAGGCGTTCGACAAGGATCCCTTTCCTGAACACCCTATTCTCTCTCAAGCTTGCTCTCTACAGTAGAAGTACTTCAAGACTCTTTTGGTTTCATCAGGTAAGCACATCACTCGTTACAGTCCGTGCACTCTTGCCATCAAACAGCGGTGTCAAGAAGGCTTTTTTTCGCGGGGGGACCATCACGGTTCAAGGGCAACCCCGCTGTGGCAGGATCTTTGTGTAGAAATAGCGTACAATAGACACTTTGGGGATGTGACACCGGCTCATACTGATTGCTCATTAGTGGATAATTACTTAGCCGAGTTTTTGTTCTTTGCCTCGACCGCCCGGGACCGTGCTGTCGTCGACGATCTCGATTGCGCGCATTGTGTGCATTACCGGTACAGGCATAAGAACAAAGAGGAGTGAGTCCCTTGCTGCAGTACTGCTATCGTATCTTTACTCACACTCCAGTTGATTCCTACTACAGCCGCGATACGAACGAAGAAGAACGCAACGAATAACTCTCTAGAAGGAGAAGCGGATTAGATTGCGACAAAGACTTGTGGATCCGAGGAACGTTTCAAGTTTTCCAGTCTTTGGTCTTTGCGTGTTTCCCAAACTCTCTGGATCTTTTTCCTTTCGCGTAGATTGCATGTCATCACCCGTGATAGAGTCACCTACTGTTGACGAAGCCTCATCATCGCCGAGGAGCACGGTGCTATCAACGTCACACGAAGCCTGTACCTCGAAAGATCGTCACATGACGACCGACGTTGCCACAATGAACGAGGCCTCTGTCACGGGTGGGACTACTGGAGCCGAAGCCAAAGTTACATCGCCGAAGGAAGCGTCGGACACTATCGATGGAACCAACGGTAATACAAATCCGACTCCGAAAGATAGCAACAAGGGAGTGTCGGCCACGAAGGAATCGGGATCCCCCATCCCCGTACCGCAAGCTGCTGCCAGCTTGCCGGGGTATCCTTCTCAGCTTACACCGCAGCCCATGTCGGCGGGCTATTATCAGGGTTACGGTCACCATATGACTCCGGAGCCCCCCTCCCCGGGGGGAAACCATCCCGTTGTAACTGCGCGTGCCTACGAGACTGGATCCTTCTTTCAACAACACGGCGCCTTTAATGCTCCTCAGAATAGTCCGTTTGGTGGTCCCAACACGCCCCTGTCCCCGCCTCGTGGAACGAATCAGACCATGGGAGGACCCATCCCACCTGCGTCGCCACTCTTTCCTCGGGTGAACAATGGTTCTGCTGGATTGGAAGGGCCTCCGGCCAGTCCCAATTTGCCGTACATGTCGTCTGGAATGTACCAGCAGTCGTACCCTATCGTGAACCATGCCAACTCGGGGTCCAGCGGCTCGCAAGATGAAGCGAATGGTTGGGGAGATCGGTATGTTTATTCGCGCACACTAGCACTGCATTGTCTCGATTCGTTTCTCTTTCGACACGCCGCTCACTTCTCCAGTCTCTTTAACAACACAGAAACCAGCAAAACGTCTACCAGCAAAACGCCTACCAACAAAACGCCTACCAACAAAACTCGCCGCATATCAATGCGTACGGCATGCCCATGACTCGTGCTGGGGCGGGAGGAAGAGCTTACTCGTTTGAAGAGTCGATGCTTCCGCCGTCTGCAAGCATGGAGGACCCGGGCAACCCTGCGTATTCGCCGTACGGTGGAAGCCAGGGCAGCCCGGGCGGTGGTACTCTGTTTGCGCTACCGCAGCCGTGGGGCTATGGTGGCCCGCCCCCAGACATGTACAACCCGCCTGGATCCCCTCTCCAGCCCCGCGCGACGGCCCATCCTGGCATGGTCATGCCCTACCCCGGCATGAGTGGCGGTGCTGGCGGCGGCGCTGGTATGCGTGGTCCTCCAGGTGCGTACGGACAGTACTTTCCCGCCTCTTCTCCTGGTCCACCGATTCAGACCACGGCGTCCAACAAGGGGCCGGATGGAGCGAATCTTTTCATCTTTCACATTCCGAACCACTTTACCAATATTGACATGTACCAGTTGTTTTGTGCGTACGGAAACTTGTTGAGTGTGCGAATAATGGTGGAACGAGACACGGGAAGGAGCCGCGGTTTTGGCTTTGTCTCGTACGATGCTCCCGAGTCGGCGGCGCTTGCCATTAAAGAATTGAATGGGTTTTCGGTAAGTGTCTTCGTAGGAGGGGTTTATCCAAGGTGTTTGGATGTCATGATGGACTCTTTACTAACTTGTTGACTTGGTATTTTCTTTGCAGATTGGAAACAAGCGCTTGAAGGTGCAGCACAAGCAGATCCGCCACAAGGGTATGGACAACGACTCTGGTTCCTTTGCTGCAGGCAACGATCAGAGGCCGCCGTTCTCGTCTTCGTTACCGCCCTCGGGTCCCATGGCTGCCGCGACGGCGCAGAATCTCTGGTACGGAGACCCCGACTCTGGAAACCCTGACGGAGCCCCGGACGGTACTAGTGGCAAGCCTGACGAAGGAACGGAGCAAACGAGCACTTCGACAGTAGGTGCCGAGACCCCGCTTGGTCTTGACGCCAACGACCATGCTTCAGCCCCGGATTCTATCTCGCCTTTGGCGAATCTCGGCACCTTGCAGAATGCGCTTTCTGAAGTTGCGTCTGCAGCTGGCACAACGGAGTAGCCGTGTGACATTATTATGAGTATTTGGCTACGCTTGTGGGAGTTTCTTGGTCGAATAGAGGATAAAATGAAGGCAGGCACCCTTCGAATGACAAGAGAGGGTTAAAATTAAAAAGTGACTCACATCTCGTTATTGTTATTACTATGTCTACATTAGCGTGGAATGGTGTAGCAATGGAAATATTTTCTTTTTAATTGCAGCAAGAGAGAAAGATTCCATCCTGCGTAGGACAGCATTCGCCGATCAAGGGTGAGCATGCTGTATGCAGTAGGCACGAAGACTCGCTACTCTTAGTTCTCTTTCCGACTGGCGTTGGCGATGGCGGAGTGCGGGTATCGGTGGGTGATGAGTTGTAGGCGGTAGGCAAGCGAGATCCGCGCGGTTCACTAGAAGCCCGACTTGTCGATGAATCTGGTTGCGATGGCGTTTGGACATTATTGGCGTGTTTGCTCGTGCTGCTTCCTGACGGGCCTGGATACAACTGTGAACATATATAAAGGTGGGCGTGAGTACGTTAATCGGTAGACTATAGCTATAGCGTGAAAAAGTTCCATGCACCATCGTCTGGTCGACTTACATTTCCGAAATCTCGCAACAAAAATAGGGCAGCTCCACCAACAATGAGAAGGGCCGTAAAGATGGGTACGCAGATCAGGAGTAGCTTTTTCCCTCTTTCCGCCGCCGTCAAGTTAGTTTTTCCATCCTTGAGATAATATGCATTGTCTGCATCGAACCAAACATCGCCGTCCTTCTGGACGTCCTCGTCAGCCTGAGCAGAGGACGTCTTGAGCGAGCCGTACTCCGGGAGCTTGCTGGCCATCCTAATAATCAATGGAATAAGTAGGAGAAAGACTTGCTTGTATTGTATGCTAACCTTGACACAGAACAGAGACCAGAGAGAACGCAATGGAAGAAGCAAGAAGCATACGAAAGGCAAAGCACAACAGTACCCGGGCCGCACTACCTTGCACCTCGAAATGAAAGAAAGATCCGAACCAAAACGGCCGGCGCATATTATTTTTTCTCCCTGACGAGAACCAGTTCGAGCCAAAAAGTGAGTAAAGCGGTACTGAAAAGCTAGATTAGGTTCGTGTGAAGACATTTCTGAGAAATACCCGCCTGTCCGTCGCGTGCATGTGACGTTTAATCCGGGACCAAACTTCAGTCCGACATTGCGCACCACCCATCACTTTATAGAGATTCGAAACATCACACTTCACAATGTTGGCAGCTCTTTGCAAGCTTTCGCCGCGTGTGTCCCTGAAAGCCAAGATGACCTCTCTTTACAACAACAGGATATCCGTAGGCATCCTTGTGTCGGTGGTGTCGAGTTTGCAAGTCCCCACGATGATGGTGCAAGGATTAATTCAACCGATCACGACACCCTTCTTTCGAACTGCCAACACGGCTCCACCAACGGCAGGACCATTCCAGACCGTCCTATTTGGAGTCATACTCGACGATGAATCTGATGGCGATGCGTACAGTCCTCCTGAGGTTTCCGTTGACGATGGCGATGATAACTATCAACCGTCAGCTTCAGCTGTAAAGTATATGCCTCCCGACGTTTCTGTCGAAGAAGACGACAACAAGAGCGTCGCTTCTCCGAAAAAGTACGTCAAGGCACCAGCACGTGCTTCTGAAAATTCGTTTTACAACATGCAAGACAAAAGCAAATCCAGCACTGCATCCTCCCCACGCCGCCGCGACAGCCGCCGTCCATCAGTCGCAGGAGGCGCCTCTTGGATGGATCGCAACGCCGAGTTTAGCAAGATTGTCCCTGATGATGAAAATGTTTCCAACAATAACCGCCGGGGTGGAGGTGAGCGTGAGAATAGCTTCCAGAGTCGAGGGGGTGACGACTCTCAGCGTCGTCGAGGCGGTCACGACTTCCAGCAGCGTGGTCGAGGTGGCGACAGAGAAATGAACCGAGGCCCACGATCCTTCACCGACCGAGACAATGGTGACGGGCGAAGTAATCGAACGTTTCGTCAAGACTTTCGGGGAACCCGAATCTTTGTTCAAGGCTTACCTCCACAGGCGACTTGGCAGGATCTCAAGGACCACTTTCGCGTGGCTGGTGAAGTTGTCTTTGCGTCAGTCAGTACCGATCGAGTGACGGGAGAATCCAAGTGCTGTGGTGTGGTGCAGTACGAAACGACAGAGATGGCACATCACGCAATTGCCACCATGCGTAACTTTCCCATGGATGGCTTCAAACTCTATGTGCGAGAGGACGTGCAAGAAGGAACTGAGGGAAAGACGCTCAATTCCCCGCCCATGAAAAAGGGTCCAACTCCACCATCCACTTGGCTATGCGCGAACGAAGAGAACGCTGGACACTTGTCGGATGACGAGCGCGCGGCTATTCGCGCCATCATCAAGGCCCGTGACGATGCTAGGCGTAGAAACAAGTATGACGCTGCCGATAATATGAGAGAAGAGCTCAAGCAAGAGTTTGGTGTACACGTCGATGATCGCTTGAAGATGTGGTGGACGACCGTGGACGATGTCGTCCCTCAGGCGATCCGTGATGCCAAGGGTGAAGGAAGTTGGGACGCCCCAAAGGCTTGGCGCCAGATCCCAACAACACCGGAGAATGATGCGTGTGTCAATCCCGACCTTGTCAATGGTCTCTTGACGCAACGCGACATTTCCCGAAGAGAAAAGGACTTTCCCACAGCAGATTCACTCTTGGTAGAGGCACGGGAATCCCCGGATGGGGAGTTGTACCTTCGTATTCACGACGAGAGTCGTACGTGGCGTATCTGGACCGACGAGCCACCACCGCGTCCGGTCCACCATCGCGTAGACTCGGAAACTTCTGCGGCCCAGCAGTGCGTTGACCTTACCCGAGAGTTTGCACCACACAAGTTGGAAGAAATGGAAACATTGCTGGAAAAGTTTCCCGGCCGCGAATACAACATCCTGAAAAAGCTCAAACAGCGTTACCTCTAATTCGGGTACACGGCTTCAAGAGAGAGAGTTCAAGTTTCTTCTCTCGTTACAAATGCTAGTATATGTGCCATTTGTAGCTTTTTAAAGTATAATGTAGTTTGAGAAACCTATGATGTTCCTCCTCGTAAAACGTTGTACGAGTTCCCAAGAGGCCGTGCACTCCGTGCTGGATTCGGATCCAGGTAGGGATGATCGACAGCACCATCGGCACCAACTTGTATCGCTTCTTCGTCTTCATCTGCGTATGGATAGCACGCGCCTTGGCAGCATGTACAAAGCTCCACTATATGTTCCGAGGGCTTGCGTTCCAGTGGGCGATAAAATACTTCACCAAACATTGGAATGACCGTCACTCCCTTGCCTTGCACACTGGTCCATCCCTTGGACTCCCATCGTAGTTTCATGGGGTGAACCGTCGACTGGCCGCCAAACAATAACAAACGACCAAACTCGTCACGGCTCACCACCCACGCACCCATGCCAACCAGGCATGCCACAAGGGGTGCCAAAATGACGACAAACATTCGCGTTTCCACTTCCACTGGTCGGGTGAGCGGAATAACTTCACCAATCATAACCACCAAGACAATGCAAATCAATGCCGCCAAGGCGTAAAGATTTCCAGCCGTCAATTGGGACTCGGTGAGGCGATAATAACCAACCTGATGCCCATAGACAATGTAAATCAAAGTGGCGGACGCAATACTCAAAACGGCAATAATGGGACTCATGACGGTCCGCCAGCGAATATTGTTGTAGCCATAATCGACCTTCATGACAATCAGCACCATGGCTGAAAAGGTGAGCATCCAACAAATGACACGCAAAAAGTGTTGCGACTTGCAAACGAGGCCGTCCACAACGCCCGCCGATACCAATAACCACAGAGGAACAAAGGCGACGGTCAACGAAATGGAACCAACAGCCAAGCGAATGTAAATGAGAATCTCAAAAATAAAGACACAAAAAGACAAAATGCCCGTCTTGAGGCCAAATTTGAGGGATCGCTGCAAAAGAGGAAGGTATTCCGTGCGATTGAGGTGATCTCTTGAATCTGCCCGCTGTCTTGAATCATTGGCATTGGCAATAAAGGTGGATAGTGCCTTGGCGGATAGCACGTGCAACCACAAGAGTCCAATATGTGTCGACCAACAGGGAAGTAAAATGAACCAAAATGGTATTCCTGGCAAAAGGCGCGTCCATCGCGTCATTCCAAACAGCACCGTCAGGGCAAAGCCAACCGATACAACAATCTGTAGAGCACAAGACGACAGTTTGAAAAAGAAAGGGGGAGCAAGCAATACTGTTAGGAAACGATAATCAGGTAGACACTTAACAGAACAAAAACAAAGACACTTTACGATGCAACGCATTCGATCGTACCCATGTCTTGGTCAGTGGCTTGAGGACTTGAAGTGCCGCCTTGCGCACGGCGTAAATTTCCTCTGGGATTTCCAACAAGGGCGGCTGTTCCGACCCGGATGCCGTACTCCCCACAGACCGGTCATCCTGCTGCTGACTGCCCCGACTGTAGGAACCTCCTTGTCGACTACTGCGTTGCTGTTGTTGTTGTTGCTGCTGTTGACCATCCGCCAAGTGTTGTGAATATTGCCGATTCGAGTTTTGACTGGCAGTATCGCTGTTGTTATTACTATTGCTACTGCTGCTGTTATTGGCAGTATTGGAGCGCTGGCTCGAAAAGGTGGCGTCGTCGACTGGTTCGTAACCGTTGGCAGTTGCCGTTGCATGCGTAGCAGTATTGGACGTTGACGTTGCATTCGAATTCGAGTTCATGGCACTGGTTTCACCTTGCCCCGATCGCACTCGTATCATGGCTGTATTGGTGTTGCTATTGATGTTGCTATTGTTGGTAAAGTGCAGATTCCGTGATTGGTGCGGTACTGCTGGTGCTACAACGGGAGACTTGCTACTGCGGCGGGCGCGGATAAAGCCTGCGGACAAAGCCTTGGACGAGTTATTATCGAGGAAGCGTTGGTTCGGGTTGTAGTTGTTGTTGGTCGCGTTCTTTACGGCTAACAATGGTTGACTCTCTCCTACTCCTACTGCTGCTTGTGCTACTAGAGCTGGTACGTTGTCGTCTTGCTTCTTGGAGGAACGCGTCTTTTGGTCGTTGCTGCTGGTACCAGCAGAGGCAGAGCTCATTTGGGGCTCAAGCAAAGGGGAGGCGGCAAACGTAACGCTCAAAAACACAAAACAACACTTTACTGCACACCGCGAACGCTCCGGAGCAATAGTTTCGCCGGGGGATGCAAAGCAGTAGGGCCTCGCAAGCGTTTCACGCACGGGAAAGACCCAACCGTGGAGATATTCTTTAAGTACGATCTAAGTATTCGTATTAGCGAGGCCATACTTACACGCTGAAAAAGAATTTAATATGTGTTGGAGGGGAGTGTAGGACTCGCGAACGACACACCGCTTCGACCAATGCCCTGCATTGGACTTTGACGATGGTCCGTCGTCGGGTATGACGTGTTCGTTGCTCGGCGATCCACGATACATTATCGTCGACGCACTTTATCAAAAGGATCGCGAGCACTACCCGTGCAGTACCGGTACAACAACGACTACACACCACTGATTCATTCATTCATCGATTCATTCATCCATTGATCGACCATGATGATGACCCTCAAGCAAGCGCTCGTCGCCTTTATGGTCCTCCCCTGGACTGGAATAGCCTTTGCACCGACTGTCCGTCCTGCTATGGTACGCGTTACTCGTTTTTGTTGTCATCATCGTTAACCTTTTCATCTCGTATTCCTTTCTCACTCATTTGAATGTCCAACAAAACCACAAAACCCCCTTTTTGGTGAATCTACAGAAGCTTTCCCCCTTTAGGACTCCCACCCTTGGTTCATTTTCCGCCACGGCTCCGTCCAAGACCCGCCTCCAAATGTCGGTACGTACGACTATACTATACTAAACTACCTGTATATACCAACTACAGTACGGCAGTAGGAGTGCCTGCAACGAGGTCTGGTTCTGCTATATTCATCGACCCTTTTGGCGCCTCTCTTTCTCACCCCACATACGGTACGGTTCGCTAACCTAAACTTTCCTTCTTACCATACCCCCCCCCCCCTTTTGGCAAACACAGGATGTTACCGCCAGCCCAAAGGAACCGGAAAAGAGCACGGGTCAAAAGATTTTTGAAATCTACGAAAAGACGGCCAACATTGCCACCAACCTGTTTCCCCTTTGGACAGTGTTGTTTACCGGTATTGCCCTCAAGAGTCCGCAGTCCTTTGCGTGGTTCACCACGGAATACTTTACCGCTGGATTGGCCGCCTTGATGCTTTCCATGGGCATTACCTTGACACCCAACGACTTTGTCCAAGTGGCACAGAATCCAACATCGACATTAATGCAGTTTTCCCTATGCTACGGAATGATGCCCGTGCTAGCCTTGGCGCTGGGACGCGCTTTCAATCTCTCACCCGCACTCATGGGAGGCATGGTCCTGGTGGGCAGCATTAATGGTGGACAAGCGTCCAACTTGTGCACCTACATTGCCAGGGGCAACGTGGCCTTGTCGGTCCTCATGACCACGGCCACCACCTTGGGGGCCATTTTCATGACGCCCCTCTTGTGCAAGGGATTGCTGGGAGCGGTCGTGCCTGTAGATGCCGTCGGGATTGCCAAATCGACCATTCAGGTGCGTGTGTTGCAATGTGGCAGTGTCCTTGATTGCTGGAGTCGCAACTCACCCAATTACCCAATCCATTCGCGTTTTACACAGGTTGTCTTGGTCCCCATTCTGGTGGGAATGACTGCCAACAAGTTCTTTCCCAAGGCGGTGGAAAAGGTCCTTCCGTTTGCCCCCGTCGTTGGTGTCGTTTCTACTTGCTTGTTGGTGGCCAGCGCCGTTGCGCAGGTGGCCGAGCCCATTTTGGCGGCCGGTCTCTCTTTGCAGTTGCCCATTCTCTTGTTGCACTTGTTGGGAGGCTTCGTGGGATACTTTTTGCCCCGCATCACTGGATTTGGTGAAGTCTCTTCCCGTACCATGGCCATTGAGACTTCCATGAAATCGTCCGCCTTTGGTTTCCTCTTGGCCAAGCTTCACTTCGGCGAATACGCGGCCCGTGTACCTTCGGCCGTGTCGGTTGTGTGGATGGCCCTGACTGGTTCCATTCTGGCTGTCATTTGGAGGTTTATTCCTGTCAAGGAAGGCGATGTGGACAACCCGACGTTCAACCCCAAGGAGATTTTGGCCAATATCGGCAAGTTGATGGGTCTCAAAAAGAAGGCCGACTAAGCAACAAGTCAGCCCAAGGAGTTTGTCGAAACCGTTTTTTTTTGTCCATCGTTTACGAGCAACAAGCAATAACAAAAACACTACCAAATGCTATAAACACACACAATGCTTGTCAAAGTCCCAAATATTTTTTACACACACTTCTGGTCTACTAATCTAGAATACTACTTGCGTTTCAAGTATCTGGTAAACTCGGCGTACGCCAAGTCTAGATCGTGATAGAGCTGTCGACTGTCCTCATCGGTAATCTCCTCGACAGCTCGCATTTCGTTGAGCTTGAGCAACCACATTTGGACTTTTCTGTTTGGCTCAAAGTCATTAGGCGTCTCGGGCAATCTTGTCAAGACATCATTCAAGTCCGATAGCAGTGGATGCAGCTCATCAACAGCTCGCTGGTCCAGTTTGACGGCATCCATGGCGGTAATAAAGTGCTGTACTGTTTCCGCAATTGTCACGGAATGGCCATAATCATCGCCCCCCTGTTTAATAGCTTCGGGGACGCCCATTTTTAAGAGTCGTTCCGCAGCGCGTGGACAGTCCATGTCGTAAATTGACATGAAAGTTTCCGTCGTCATGCCGTTGGCCAGAGCACGTTCCGCCAGTCTGAATTGGGACAGCAGCTTTTTGCACTGCTCGGTGTATTCGGCCGCACTGATGGCGTCTCGAGCGTACGCTCGTTCCAAGTGTTCGGTCGCTAGAATAATGGCAAAAAGATTGGCTTGTTCATCGTAGGCTTCGCGTTCGCGACTGGTGTGGTACAAGTCGACGGTTGATTCTGCGGCGTACTCGTCGTGGTCCATTGTTGTGTATATGCGTTGCGTGTGCTGTGCGATCTTTGAGTGTATCTCTTTCGATGGTGTCTTTCTGTAACTCTCGTCTCTTCCGATTTGTAGCTATCTGTTGAATACGATAGATCAATAGGTAAGGAGGTTTTCTAGTATCTTGGAGCACTACAACGTTGTCACTCTCTCTCTCTCTCTCTCAAGTCGTGCTGTTCGCTGTTGTTTGTGAAAGACGAAGATGCTATTTTATATTTTATGGTCGTCGCTTCGACGCACCTACTAGGAAAATGGCGCGAAGGATTAGCTAGCTATCCATTCTGAATATCGTTCAAGGTCGGTTCGACGGCCTCGTACTGGGTCTGGAGGAAGGGTGCCAAAAGAATCTGAATCTCCGTCCTTCGTACAGTATTCGGATGCCTGTGAGGGTGTACCCTTTGCCACTTCGAGATGACACTGAGGAAGCAAGGCACGATAGTCGTCGACAAATCGAGGCAACGACGAATAGGCTAGACTACCGTAGACTTAATTGGTGAACGTTGTTTAGTTTTAGCGTTTAGCGGTCACATCAATTACTGTCCCTTGCAGCATTCGCGGATCTCTAGCATCCATCTTCATCATGGAAACGTCTCGGTACGATGGATCAAAGTCTTCTTGCGCAGCAGCAGACCCTGCTCCCTTTTTAGTTGTAACACCATCGACCACGGCTTGGGCATAGGCCTTGACGAACTCCGTCTTTTCAAAAAAAGACTTGGTTGAGACTCCCCTGGCTTGCAGTTCCTTTTTCAAGTCTCCCACTTTCATGGCCTTGGCCTTTGTCATTTCTTGCTCGAGTTGTTCAGCACGCGACGCCTTGGACTTACTGCTGCCACTGCCACTGCTGCTGCTGCTGCTGCCACTACTACTACTAGAGGTCGAGCTGCTGGACTTTCCATTGGCTTTAGCTCCATTTGGCTCAGCTGTTGATGTTGTTGATGCCGTCTTTTTGGGTTGCTTGCCTTGGGTCCGGGCCTTTTTGAGAGCCGTGGCAAATTCCGATTTTTCAAAAAAGCTCTTGGTGCTGATACCGTAACTTTCCAGCTCTTTGCGCATGTCACCGGCCTTCATGGAGTCCACATCGGGAAGTGAATAGAGTCTTGTTGTCTGATGGTAGTGACGTGGTTGCTTGGAACTGCTACTGCTACTACTGTAGGAACTGGGACGAGGCAATCGTGGTGCTGAGAAGAATGATGCCGTCGATGTTCTTGCCGTGGTCCATGGTAACGACGGTGCCACGACAAAAGCACTCGTCGTTCCTAGAAAGAGCACAAGGGCTAGAAACACGAGTGCCTCGGTCTGTCGACTGCTGGTTCGTCTGGCGCATGGTTGGTGGTTGCTTGCCATGGTGCTGCTGTACTGTGGAAGTATTACAGTATTTTGTGAATCGACTGGTTTGTGAAACGCCTGCCACTACTGCCCCGCGGGGGAGTTCGCGTACGTTTTGGACCGGAGGCGGGTATTACTGTATTGCAGTAGTCCATTAACTAATTCCAACAAATTGGAAGGAATACGTAATATAATTAATGGCGCGAAATAATGACGTGTCAAAAACCCTTCGCCTTCTTTCGTCGACGAAAGGGGAAACAAGTCGCCGCCAACAATTGGAACAATGGCATTCTATATTCTTTGCCTTCGGCAATTATTTGCCGTGTCATTATCTTGCCACTAGAGAGAACGTTAGCCTCGTTATAGATATCGCTGTCGAACAGAATGAGTGACTCTGACAAGATGACCGAGACCGCGTCGACCACGTCAACTACTAGTACAACACCAAAGAACGCCCCAACTACCACCACCATGCCCCAAGACGAAGAAACAAAGGATTCGCACTATCCTCGGCGGCATCCGCCGAGTCGAATATTGTTCGGCAGTTGCAACTCGCAGGAACACGAGCAAGTCATTTGGCCGTCCGTTCTTCATCGCAACGCCACGTCCTTTGTCTGGGCCGGTGATGCCATTTATGCCGACGCCTTTGAAATTGTCAAGGGCCGTAAGGTTGTCAAGCCAGCGACGCCTGCGGTTCTGCGCAATCTATACGGCGCCCAGTTGCAACACACTGGCTACCGAGCGCTACTGTTGCAGCATAATATGACCGTGCTGGGTGCCATGGACGATCACGACTACGGAACCAACAACGGAGATATTGAATACCGTTATAGAAAAGAAAGTGGTATGCTGTACGTGGATTTCTTGGCCGCGAGTGGCACGGCCGACTTGACTGTCATGGCGGACCGTGCCGCGGCTGGAAAGGGCGTGTACGGGGTCAAGGTATTTGACTTTTTAAGACCAGTTGGAGACGAGCTCTTGTCGGATCAGCAAGCTGGGATCGATCCCGATCTGCTACTATCGGATGCAACGGCAACGGCATTGTCGAATCGGTCCGTGGCGGTCTTTGTCTTGGATGTTCGCTCCAACAAGACGCCCTGGAAAAAGGGATGGGAGCGATTCGCGGAGGACTTTGAGGGCGACTTTTTGGGCGAAGAGCAGTGGCAATGGTTCGAACAAGCCATTGCACGGTCCACCGCACAGGTCAATATTATTGTTCAAGGACTGCAGGTACATTCGGATCGATTCTACGACGGAAACGAGGCGGAAGACTGGAGTCGCTTTCCCATGGCGCAGCATCGCCTGTACCAGGCAGCACTCCAAGTTGGGGTGAACGCTCCTATTCTGGTATCGGGAGATGTACACATGGCGGAATTGCTCCGCAGAGACTGTCGCCAACACATTGGTGACAGCAATGGCAATAGCAATGACGATACCAACAGCAATGCCAATGATCATCATTTCAACACGCGATCCCTCTTGGAAGTTACCACGTCGGGTCTCACCCACTCGTGGGGGACGAGTATCTGCGGCCGACCCGAGTCGAGTCTCGCCTGTCGGACTCCCTACGTCAACAAGTGTCTAGCGGCAGGTATGCACCTTGCACACATGAACCACGCTTGGACGGAGGTGGTGGATGTTGGCCACAAGGGCAGCGTTGAAGGCGCCAAGCAACGATACCAGTACAGCTTGGAGTTGAATTTTGGTGAATTCGAATTCGATTGGGAAGAACGCCAGGTTGTGATTCGGATTCATGGTAAAGACGTTGGCGCACGGCCTTTGCTGAGCACGCGATGGGACTTTGATGCACTGTCGGGAAAACAAGAGCTGCCAGCGAGCGGGAAGCTGTCGTCGGATCACTACGAGCGTACATGGGCCAAACTCTCGACACATGGCGCTCAGCGAGACGATTGGATCTGTGTGAACTACCGAGGTCTTCAATCACCAGCCCTCAAAGCCTTTGGGTTTGTGTCCCCCGTCAGTCTTGTCCTCTTTGGCATGTGCCTTCCCATTATTCTACCACTCATTCTCATGTACATACTTATGCGTACGCGGGGTAGTAAAAAGAAGTGAGTGGTAATGGCCATCTCAATCCAATAGTTCTATAAGGTCCTATACTTTTCTAGGTATTCTAGAGAACTCCGATTTGTTTAGCATACATTATGTCTAACCCAAACAAGGACGATGACTCATTTTGCGTCTGTGATCTTGGGAGCCCTTGCAAGGAATCCCCGTCAAAGGAAAAAGAAGTACCGATCAGAGCCAAGGTCAGCTGTGATGGAGCTGACGAGTGTCATACTATCTAACACACGCTGGAGGTGCTGGGGGCACGCGCAGCAACCACCTTTTGAACCAAAGTTAGATATATTCAAACCAGTAGGTGGTAGCATCATTTGCGTACGATACACATCCATCTTGCCTCCCTTAGAACTGTCAGAGAGCTTCCACTGCAATAAAAAAAGAGGCAGCATATTCATAGACTCGTTCATTGGATATCTTTCAAGTCTCGGTCACCTCTCGCAGCCGCTCGTAGCCATCTCTTGGCTTGTCGTCTGTCATAGTAAAAGAACACATTCATCCATCCCGATATCATTACACTGCGTGTATATATATATACATGTGTGTGTGTGCAGAGCGTCAGTGTTAGTCAAATAGACACGATTCTCCTTCAACTTGAACAGCAGCAGTACACACGCATAATACAGCACGCCGGATACTTACGCCAGGACAGATGGTAAAAGCAAGAGGCCCGACAGCAAACTGGCACGGGCAGCCGTCAAGTAAAGCGACAACGTCGAGAAAAAGTACCCAATCGAGACGACAATACCAAGTCCCACACGCTTTTCACACAGTAGCACTCGATACCACTCGTCACCGACTGCTTGCTGAATCAGTATCTGTCGCATAATGGAATGCATCATATCCTTGTTGAGTGCCATTTCCTTGGCCACTGTCATCATTTGGACGATTCGCAAAGGTTCCCACGTGACGGGAAATATGAGTGGGTCGGGATGAAACGGTTTGAGCTGTATTGGTGCGTTGCGACGCTGCGCATTCGCAATTTCTCGAATCCACTGATCCGGATCGCGCAACCACCGCAACACATTCCGTGGCCCTTGCGCAAAGACTCGCCTCGCGGACGGCCGCTGCAACGATTCACTCGGCAACAGCTGTATCCTTAACGGTCCACCCCAAACAGCCATGGCAGCGGCACCTGCATGTCCCATTCCAACCACTGCCACTATCCACAGCATACTGCACCACCAGTAGCAACCACCACTGGCGGCATCCAAACAAGGAGCATGCGACAGACCCACCCAATCTTCCATGATTCTCCCCAATACGGTCAAGAGCAACCACTGCGCGAGAAAGCGGCCCGCGGATCGAATGGCGGCAGGTATTTGATAGACGCGCCAGTAATTGTCTTCTATGCGGCGGTAGGTGTGACGAAGTGTCCGGCCGGTATACCAGTCGTATACCAGTACACCAAACTCTGTAATGAGTCGACGCGCCACTATAACGGGAAGCAGCATACGAAACGCCGTTTTCAAGGCCACCATGGGATCAATGCTACTCGATTTGGTCTTTGGATTTTTGTAGTCTCTATTAGAGCGTCTTTTCAAATTCTCTTTTGGAGCCGGTAGAAACTTCCACAGCCCTTTTTGGGTATCATCCGAATCGGAGGTTATTGTGCTGTTACCAGTCACCAAGCCTTCTTCTACGGCATTGCCATTCCTTTCAATCGATGGCAGGGGTAATGATGAAGATGACGACGAGGGTAACGAATCGGACAGGATCTCTTGCAGCGAGGGTATAGTAAACTCCAACGACGAAAGCTTGGTCTTTCGTCGTGTCGGCAACAAGTTGTATCCACCGAGCCGCCACAATTCTGCTTGTACAACATTCTGCACAAGCAGACTGCCACATATCACAACGAAAGCCATGCTTCCATGCATCCGAACGCCAGTCATCTTGTGGAGCTGCCTTGCTTTGTTTGGTAGGTTGTAATTCCCATTGTCGATGAGGATTGATTATGAACAGGGTCGGCATTGAACTTTTTCGAACGCGCGATCTTTTTTTCCGTTGAGACCTTTTCCGTTGCGAATTTCGCGCCAAAATGATGTTTTCTATCCTTTTCTTCTTCGAACTTCATTTTCAAAAAATAAAGGCCAACACACAACCACAGAACAACAACATTAACAACACCAACACAAACCCCCCCCACACAAACACCAACTCCACAACACCACCACACACTGTCTTCGCAAGCCACAACAACACGACACGAGAACATCCTTAATGGTGCAGCATTGTACCGAAGCAAGTGGCAGCGATACCGGTACCACTACCACTACTGCTGGCAGCAGTAGCACACCGACTCCTCTCGCTGCTGCTGATGCCCAACAAGAGTCGCCAACGAGTAATAGCCCGTTGCCATTTCTTCTCCAACTGTTTCTTGAAGATACGCCCTTGTTGGACGTTCGAGCACCAGTAGAATTCAACAAGGGTGCGTTCCCAACTAGTGTCAACATTCCGATATTGGATAGCGAACAGCGGGCTCTCGTGGGAACATGCTACACAGAGGAGGGCCAAGATGCCGCCATTCGCTTGGGACGCGAGCTAATGACACCCGAACTGCAACAACAGAGATTGCAAGACTGGATGGATCACATTGAAAAGCATCCGCAGGGCTACATGTATTGTTTTCGCGGTGGACTCCGGTCTCGTTTGGCGCACTTGAGTCTGAAAGAGCTAACGGGGGTAAATTATCCCATTGTCCCTGGAGGGTACAAGGCTATGCGAACCTTTTTAATGGAAAACATGGAACAGAACGTGCAAGAACTTCCAGTTGTTCTGATTGGAGGCAGGACAGCCTGTGGCAAGACGACTTTGTTGCTAGAATTGGAGCGACATGTCGACCTCGAAGGTTTGGCAAATCACAAAGGTTCCACATTTGGCAAACAATTAGACCCACAACCCGCTCAGATTGACTTTGAAAACAGCCTAGCCATTGAATTTATCAAGCTAAGGCAGGTGGGAAAGCTACCCGTGTTTATAGAAGCTGAAGGAAATCGGGTTGGAGACCGAGTGCTTCCATTGAGCCTGAACTTGGCCATGACGGAACGATACCCAATTATTGAACTTGAAATTCCCATGGCGGAGAGAGTTCTAACGTGCATCAAGGACTATGTCACGGACGCCTTTCCTCGTTATGAGACACATTATGGCGGGCCCGCATTGGCGCATAAAAAGTTTCAAGAGAAATATTTGTCCAACTTTGATCGGCTGAAAAATAGGTTGGGAGGAGCCCGTCACAAGAAAATGCGCGCACAAGTAGAGCAAGCGCTCGTCCAGTACGAAAAAGACGGCGACGAATCCGGCTTTTACGAACCGACAGAAACCATTTTGGGTGAATACTATGACCGCATGTACGACCATCAAGCTAGCAAGAGAAAGGGCGAGATATTGTTTCGAGGGGACCGACAAGCGGTGATTGAATTTGCGGAACAGTACGCAGCTCAGTTTTGAGGCTAGTTTTATAGTGTAGACGCCCCGGACTATAGCTACCAGTACTGGCGGCGCTCGGGGTATTATGATAGACTGACTCCGGACTCCGATTGCGCAGCTGAACAAGTAGAACAGAACATAATATCTGTTGTTCTTGCGATAGAGCTCAAAGCTAGACGCGAATACTACTACCCCTAGCTAAAGAAGCCTACTACACCATCTACTGACCAGTATGTACTGAATGTCCGTCCGAAATCTGAGTGATTGCTCTCCTCTACTAGTAGACTAGTCATCCACATCCACAATTGATTTTCGCGCCAAAACGCCTTTGACGTTTCTTCGGCAACTGTGACTGTCTTTCACTTTTTTACGTCGTACAACACCTCCATGGTCGTCCGCTGCAACCGCACGTTGGGATCCATGCGCGTCGCCTCTTCCTTGTTGGTCCTCTGTCTCACCGCCCCGATTATCTCCTCGCTCAAGCCTTCAGTAGCATTCACCAGACAGGCAATCCTCCTCCTCCACAGCAGCAGCAACATCTATCCTACGCAAAGAAACATGACGGCCTCTTCGCAGCAGTTCGATGACCCTCCATTGGCTACTTCCTCTATTCCACCCGCCGCCAAGCGTACCTTTGACGTTTACCCGTACGGAACCAGCAACCAAGCTTTGAAAGACTACAAGCATACCAAGGTGGTTCACTTTGTGAGACACGCCATAGGCACACACAATGTGCACCGAGAGTACCGCGCGCTACACAATCTTGACGCTCGCTTGACTGATACGGGTCAAGAGCAGTGTCGCGCGTTGGCGGCCAAGATTGCTGCTGCCAACAAGACAGACAATACAGCCCTATATCATCTCCGTGAATCGGCGCAGCTTGTTGTTACGTCGCCGTTAACAAGGTGCATTCAAACGGCCACGATATCATTTCAACAATTGCAGTTGCCAGTTATGGCGCATCCTGCCGTCAGAGAAACGGTCAATTACAATTGCGACCGACGCCGCACCGTGGCCGAGATTGCGGCCGACTTTGACAGCACTGTAGACTTTTCGCAAGTTCTTTCTCCACACGACGACCTGTGGGCGGCCTACGAGGAGTCGCTGGGCTGTTACGAAACCTACGACCAGCACCGGGAATCGGGCGAGCTTTACAAGGTGGCCGACCGTGGTCGCCACTTTTTTGAGTGGCTGGATACCCGTAACGAAAGCCATGTGGTGGTGTGCAGTCACGCGGCCTTTTTGCGTTGTCTATGGAACTATGGACAGCACGCCGACGGCACGATTCCGTTTCAGCCACCCCAGACGCTGGACGACCGAGGTCCAGACGAGGTAAACGTGCCCGTTATTCGGTATTGCGGTGACGATGATCAAGGAACCTTTGCAAAATCCATGCACGAGTCGTTTCTGAATTGCGAGCTGCGTTCGGTGGTCGTGGCCTTTGCGCATAAGGAGTAATGATACAAGCAAGCTGCTAGACTAGCTGCCACGAACACACTGCTATAAAGCCATACGCTACATTCATACTCGTAAAACGCTCGCCAACACCAACCACGCACATTTTAAAAGAAGTACGAGTAGTCTAGACTAGGTAGGTCTAGAGTAATAAGACGCACGCGGCGCAAGCGACGCACGGAGGCTGCGCTGAAATAATCATTTTGAAATTTGAAAGATCAAAAGGATGTACCGGTATGACTATCATCCATTCTATCTGTGCTGTACGTACCGCGGGCACGCATACAACCAAGGGTACCTACGACGTACAGTACTTTCAATAATGAGTAATGAGTCGAATCAGTCGAATCAGTCGAATCTGACAGCTTCTGACATACGTACGTAGTCTACTTCATTCAAACAATCAAGGTATCCGCGACTGAAAGGGCCGACGTGGTGCACTTTTGGCTTTGAAGAATCGGTGACGCCCGGACGCCCGGGAAAGAGAGATTTAGAAGTCAATTTACGCAGTGTATTCCGGGTCCGAAATGGCTTCCGTCGGATGATCCAATCAAAGCAGATCATGAAGCGTTCAACAACCAAACTTCCATCAAATTATTATGTCGGCAACAATGGTCGCCCATCAGTAGCAAAGATAGCTCAAGGTCCCACCTAAGGAATCCGACTGGGTTTAGTGAGCAACGTTAACTTTAGAGCGGTCCTACCATTCAACATGGCATGCCCATCAATATCAACCGCGAAACCATCAACCGCGAAACCATCAGCCGCCCTCGTTATGAGCGACCCGACACCCGTTACTTACCTCAAGACGCTCTTTAGCCAGACAGAGAAGGGTCGCTGCTTTCTTCGAAATCCTCGACAACGCCCCTATACCAAGCCTAATCAACAGTGTATTGACTCTTACGACTTGGAAATAGTCAAGGCGATTCGCAACAGCGATATCCCCAAACTCCGTGCCATGCTCCAAGAGGGAAAATCGTGTAACGCTTGCAATCGCTTTGGAGAATCTATCATGCACATGGCATGTCGACGAGGCTTGGTGGATGTGGTCAAGTTTCTTATATACGAGGCACACGTTGCAGTGGACGTTCGCGACGATTTTGGAAGAACCGCCATGCACGACGCTTGTTGGACAATAGTGCCCAACTTGGAGGTTATGGATCTGGTAATCCGGAAAATATCGCCTGATCTACTGTTATCGGAAGATGTGAGGGGTCATACGCCCTTTCATTACGCGAGAAAGGAACATTGGGACGTGTGGGTCAAGTTTCTGGAGGAACGAGATCATATTTTGATACGGAGATTGGCCTGCCTTGTACTCGAGTAAGTCTCCTACGGTAGTGTTGAGTCTACCATCGGCCACGCTCGGCCCGCCGACATGAATATGATTGTAAATACTACAGTCGAGTAGGCCAACATCACGAGGACGCTTTATTCTTGCTTTGATGGTAAAAAGTACTGTAGCTTCAGATGAAAGAAAACCTTGGTCAGACTCGGAAGGGCGTACTGATTGGCATCTTTGAAGCTCACGTGCTGTGACCACTAATACTAGTAGACCATTTTCGCTATGCTAGCTATGTGGTGGCTGATATAGAAGCTCACTAGTCTAGCTAGTATCTCTGTGAGCTGTGAGCCACGATAGTAGCGAGGCCTGCTACTGCTAGGCTAGACTACATACCTGGTAGCTTAGTACGTACTACTAGTGGTAGTCTAGCTAGAGAGGGAGTTCTCAATTTTGGATACAATTTCACCTTCAAAGTAGACTACCATACCGTATTGATTGTTGATTGACGATTGACCACTATCACCAACACACCAACAGAACTAACCGAACCATACCACATACCACGCACCACGTATACAATACGACATCCCAGCGACAGCTCCTTTTCTAGAGTATTTATACAGTACGATATTTCGCCTGTGCGTGATGAATGATAATGATGAATTTGGATCGAAGGTTTCCCGAAAGGTTGAACGCGAACCAACATTTTCATTCTGTTATGGGAAAACATTCGGGTTCGCGATCAACCTCAGAGAAAGGTCAGAAAGGCATTCCGCTTCGGCGGAAGCAAGATTGCAGAACAGAAGGTGTGTTAAATAATTCTTGAAACACCGCCATCATCACATATATATCGGAGCTGAAGATTCTAGAGAATTCTAGACAATTCTAGCAAATTCAGAATTCAGAGTGATGCCAGCGTCAGCAGCTGCCCCACGTGTTCACTTTTCCACCGTGGCCCACCACCATACCCACTGCAACCACGACGACGACGACCAACGCATGTACAAACGCCTCACTTTCCAATTGATACCATTGTCAATTCGACGATCAGATCACACTCTCGCCTTATGCTTCAATCGCTAAGCCTCAACAAACCTCAATTGTCTGTCATCATGACAAAGCCAACGTACAAGACCGCCAACCAAGCCGTCACCGAGGGTCCGGTTCAGTTCCTTCGGTCCCTCTTCCCAAAGGATGACGAGAGATACGTCTCCCAGCCATCGACCGTCGACCCCGACGATATGAATGCTTACGATATGGAATCTGTTCAAGCCATTCGCGCTAACAATGTGAAAAAGCTGCGAGAATTGCTCGACAACCGAAAGTCCTTTGACGCATGCAACCGCAACGGAGAAACACTTTTACACTTGGCATGCCGCCGAGGCAATCTCAGCACGGTCAAGTTTCTAATTGAAGAAGCTCAAGTACGGACTGACGTCTGCGACGACATGGGGCGCACTGTTCTCCACGACGTTTGCTGGAGACCGACACCCGATTTGGACTTGATGGATTACTTGATTCGCGTTCTTTCACCCGATGTATTGCTGGCAGCGGACCGACGCGGGCACACACCCTTTGACTACGCACGCCGTGAGCACTGGAGCGAGTGGATGAAGTTCCTCCAAGATCGGCAAGACCTTATTGAGCGCCGAGTCATGATCGTCGATACGTTCTTATCTGCTTCTCAAGAAGAAAAATACACAAGTTTGCACTCTCAATCTTGAACAATACAATAACCGCCGTAAAATAGAATAGACACAACCATAGACTACAACCAAACACAACACTATTGACTGCTAGCTAGGTTGCCCTATTATTTTACAGCATACGGACGTACTTTCAAATGTTGGGGTGGTTAGCTCTAGGACGTGGTGGAGACTACTGCCCCACTGTGGACGAGCAACAGCGCCCTCCCTTTTAGAGGTAGTAGATTTTCCACTAGTCTACTACTGTAAGCATCTAGTAGTTTCCAAAAACTAAGTAGGTCGTTTCGTTACTGTAGACTATGTTCAATGCATTTTTCTAAATAACCATCTATTCGTGCATGGCATAGGGAGGGAGGGAAGAGTCTTGCAGTACAGTACGCATGCTCAATCCTTATTGCTAGATTGCGTCACGCTCTTGCTGACGTTGCACACTGGCGAGAATCGCTCGATAGCCTGCCAGAGTTTCCTCGTACAATCCCTGCAGCGTTGCCTTCATTTCGTCCTGGGTGCGACATGCGCTCAACTCCTCGCGGTGCACCTTGTGGAGTCGTCGCTTGACGTTCAAACGATACTGCTTTTCCAAGGCTTCTTTCTTCTGCAAAGCTGCCGCACCTTTCTTGACTGCAGCGTCTTGCAACCACTGCCACTGGTGGATTTCGTGCACGATTTGAATCTGCTTGGTAGTAATCTTGGCGCGGGTGGCGGCCGTGACAATTTGCACGTCGTCCAAGGGTGCCAAGAACTGGACCGGATCGTCGGCAGCGCTCGCCAGATCGTCGATCCAAGGAGTAACGTTTGTATGTGATTGCTGCTGCAGGAACTGCTCGTAATCGGCGCGATTGCGCAGCGCGCAAAATGCGGGTGCTGGATCTTCCACGTTGATTTCGACCACGTTGGCAACGCGGAGTTGGGGCGGCAGTTTGTTGGTAGTAGTAGTAGTATTGTGTGCTAAATTGTGCACGGCTTGCAACAGTCGCAACCCGTGTCCCGCTCGTTGGTACGGGGGCAGCAAGAGCGCTTGACAAATGCGCACCACGGTGCCGGGCACGGGCTTGCGAAAGGGCGAGGTGAAGAAAAATAGCGTAACGTAGCCCGCCAAAGCAAATTTGGTGGACGAGAGTTTGCGAAACAAGTAGAGCACTTTCCAGTGTCCAGCCACGCAGTCGGCAACATTGACTTCGTCGGCAGTTTCAATAAAGAGAACGGCGAGTCGTTGGACTTGGTTGTGGTAGGCAGCAGCTGCCGTTCCATTCGCCAGCGTCAAGACAAAGTCATCTCGCGTTGCAGTAGCAGTAGTAGTAGTAGTAGCGTTCTTCTTGTCTCTGGAATATTCCATCACGACGGTTCCCACCGCACGACGAAGGTAATCGGCCGCAATTTCAACAGGTGTTGCGTCCTTGACAATAGTCGGTAAGGCACTGGCGAGGCGGTGTAGGATCTCTGCCACGGGCATGGGACGTTTGCGCGTGACGCCTTCCCGACTGGACACATCGTCATTGTCATCATCATCACCGCTGTCGTTCGAACGACTCTCCAAGGTAAAGCACGAGCCTTCGTCATTATCGTCGTCATCGTCATCATGATCATCCTCGTCATCCGTAGTAGTACTAGAGCCGCCACTCTTTTTTTCTTCTTGAATCACCGTCAAGATGCGTCGCTTCTTGGTTGCCGGACGTTGGAGGAGCGTCACCTTTTTGGTTCGTCCATGCCGCTGTCGCTGTTGTCGAGGTCGTCGCTTTTTCATTTTCTGCAGGTTGGTAATATCAACTCGCACGGCGCACGTTCGACCCGACGGTGCCAAGTGAACCGTCACGGCAAGCTGCTTGGTAGGCACCACCGCTGCCACTGCTCTCGATGATGACGACGACGCGCTCATGGCGGACGACACGCTCCTATCATCATCATCATCATCATCATCGCTTTCCTTGTCGCTATCACTGTCGGAGAGCGGCGGTCGGTAGCCGCGGATTGTATCTCCGTCGAAACACTGGTGCGCATATTCGGGCCGAAAAACGACGGTTGCGTCCGTCAAGCACGTGCGGATTTCGATACAGCGTGCCGCCATGGAAGGTGTCGCATTCGTAGGTACAACCGTGTCCCTGTCCATGGTGAACGACTAGACTAGACTAGCCTAGACTAGACTAGACTAGCCTAGACTAGACTATTCTCTTTACTGGTATACGATTGACGACGACGAAAGCAATAAAGCAAGTGAGTGCGCAATGGCGATACAGTATGCAGCATGGACGACGAGGTTTTTTAGATCCAAACGGTCCTGAAATGGAATGTCGGTTTTCTTCATAATTTAGTCTATTTAAATTAGTCTAACATATTGGTCCTCCAAAAGGTGCCCGAAATAAATGGCGATTTCGAAACGGGTGGACGGTGGGACGTTTCCGTTTCACCAGATAGTTTACTGTAGGTAGATAGAATTCAATGATAATACCGATAGATCTACCGGTATACTTACAGTACTTGACCATGACGGCGAGCGTTTGGGCGCCCTTGTAACCGCATCGCATCAAATCGAACCGTCACTGCTACTCAAATCTCCGCTACATTCCCAATCCTCCTCATACTGGCGGATCGCTGACATTTTCGTCTTTTACAACGGAAAAAGGAGCAACGCATCATGGCGGAAGTCAACAATAACACTACCAGCAGCAGCAGCACTACCAGCACCACTGCTGCGGCTGCTGCTGCGGTTGCCGCTGGCGACGATCCCAGCAAAAAGCGGAGAAAGCGTCGATGGGGCGACGCCGCCGCGAATGAAACTGCCGCTTCGACAGCAGTAGCTGCAGCACCGCTGGATCCAAAGGCCAAGGTACTCGCCATGCAAGAGAGTATCCGAGCGCGTCTCGCTGCCGCCAAGGCCAAGCAAGCAGTTTCTGCTGCTGCTGCTGCTGCTACTGCTACCGGCGCAACAACAACAACAACAACATTGGTTTCCTTGAAACGACCCTTGGACACTAGTACCGATAGTAGTAGGACCGATACCGTTCCACCCCCGACCACCAAACGCGCCAAAGTCTACAATCTCGACATGTCCGTTACGGCACCACCCCTTGCCAACAACAAGCCAAAGGGAAATCCCTACCTCGCTCACGTTGGCAATACCGCACCATCAGCAGACGCTTTTGCAAACAATGACAATGACACGGACGATCGCCTCGTGCGGACCAGCAAACCCCGCCCCCGCCACAAGGCCCTGCATTTTGTCGAGCCCGGCACGTACCAAGAACTGGCCCAGCGCAAACGCGGATTGGCCGCGGCCGCGGCCGCCAGTGGCTTTACCAGTGGGCGCAAGGTGGGACACACGCTGCAAGCAGCAGCCATGTCGAGCGTGTACGGCAAGAAAACTAGTACTAGTACTAGCAATAGCAATAGCAATAGTACTACCGTGGTGGACGACGACCATTTGGCGCAACGGGCGGATGCCCACACCGATACCACCATGCCCCTGGCCATGGAGTGGTGGGATGTGGAACTCCTGCCAACAAAGTTGAAGAAACAAGTGGCAGCGGTCGAAAGTCAAAAACTGACCCAGCAAACCAAAGCGGCCTTGCCGCTCACGTTGGAAACGTCGAAGGATGGTAGTACGCCAGCGATGCCAGCAGTTGGTGGTGGCGACGATATCAACAACGACAACGACGACGCGATCAAGCCAGATTTGGAGAATACTAAAATGCAAGCACTGCAGCAGCAGTGTCTGGCGCAAGCGTCTCTTTCTTACAGCAAGACAGCGGCCCTGGTCCAACACATTGTCCCGGTGAAACCACCAAATGCCCGAACGGGTCCGGCCAAACAGGCTGTACTGCACTTGACCAAGAAGGAACTCAAGCGCCAACGCAAACTGCGGCGCCAGGAAAAGCAACGCGAATTGCAAGACTTGCAAGCGGCTGGATTGGTTCCGGCACCCGAACCCCGATTGACCCTGCAAAACTTTATCCAAGTGCTGGGCGACCAAGCCTTTTTGGATCCCAGTCAAATGGAACAAAAAGTGGCCAGCCAAGTGCAAGCGCGTCAAACGGCGCATTTGGAGCGCAACCAGGCCAGCAAGCTCACCAAGGAGCAACGCACCACGAAACGCACCAAGAAGCTGCAAGAAGACACGACCGAGGGGGTCACCGTGGCCGTCTTTTACGTCAAGGACATGGGGCACCCGTACCATCGGACCAAGGTAGATTTGAATGCGCAACAAAACTTTTTGACGGGCGGCGTTTTGGAATGTGCCGACCCGCGCATGGCCTGTGTCGTTTGCGAAGGCGGCCCCAAGGCCGTGAAACGGTACGTTCGACTCATGACGATCCGAATGAAATGGCAAGGTCCGGATGGTGCGCATGACGAAGATTACGATGGTGGTGAGAAGGACCAAGACCAAGAGGAAGAAGCACAATTTGATGAAGATGGCGAGCCAATCGTAAAGCCCAAGTTCGATCCCGAAAACAAGTGCGAACTCGTCTGGCAAGGCATGGCCGTCAAGCGAATGTTCAAGGGCTTTGTCTTTCAAGCCTGTGACACGTCGGCTCAAGCGCGCAACGTTCTCAAAGCCAAGGGAGTGGCACACTATTGGGATCAAGTCTTGCAACACGCGAGTGGACGGGGCGATATCTTGCAATTCAAGCTGGCCAGTACCAACAATAACAGTGACGATGACAATGAGGCCGACGCCCATGCGCAACCAGACGAAGACATTGTCATGAAAGAGTTTTAAAAGCTACTACCGTATTAGTACTGCAGTTCCACGAAATTGGAAACCGAACCACCGTATAAATGACTTCAATAGTTCCCTTTCTTTTCACCGGCTTGTCCGCCTGCGTTGTTGACAACACTAGGCATTTCGTCTTGCGTTTCTTGGTTGTGGTCGTTTGTCGGACCAAAATAAATTCCACCACCATCTGTCCATTCGAGCCCGCGGGATATCGCAAACTTCTCCACCATTGAATATGTGCCGGCATTCGCATAGACTCTTGGCTCATTCCAAGGAGACTGTCCTCACCGACTAGCTACCTGCCAGCTCTCGAGGACGGGATGCATCCACAAGGCGCCACCAGTAAGCGGAAGATAAACAAATGTACATTATAGGGGGTCTACGGGTACGTAAAGCAATCGCCAATCCGAGTTCCATACGCAGATTAATATGAGTAGACTAATCTTAGTCATGCACTTCCAAGTTGACGTGACCAGTAATTCCCTTGTTCTTCATACTCTGGAAACCAGACGCAGTATTATCAACCATCGTCGAAGTCTTACCAGAGATGTAAAAACCAGAAGGATCCGCCAGACCTTGGAAACCGATCAACTTATTGATATCATCGGGTATATTTTCCACTTTTCCGACTACCTCCCATTCTGTCTCGTCTAGCTCTCCTTGCATAGTGCTGTAGCCCCACTCCAACTTGTCCTTGGCCCGGATTTGAAGGGGAAACATTCGTCGAGAGTGTTCGGCAATAAGGACTCGATGCCGAATCACGGCAGCCTCGGTGTAAGCGTTATCTTTGGATTTCACGGTTCCTGTTTCGAACCACCGCGGAGAAGAATCATCAGCGGACGAAGTAGGCTTCATGACTCGCACCGCTACGCGGACAATTTCGGAAGCTTTCAAGTCATCACTGCAATATCGATCCCACTGCTGTTTCGGCTTCAATTTGATATCCTTCATAATTTTCGAGCCACCCTCCTTCTTCTTGGGCGATGAAGCTCCGAAACCAGCCATTTGAAGGGTTGAAGTCGTTGGCACAAACGCACGTTTCTGATGAGCCACAAGATGCGGAGAAGACGTAGTGATGAACGCCTCAGTTGTTAGTGCCGCCAAAAACAGAACCAGTAGTCCGTATCGTTGCGTCATGGTATAGTGTCGGTATCGAAGGGGCGAGACAGTTCTATTGCTTCCGATGAATACCGTTCAATGTTATGGTACGGACAGATGGGACCAAGGTAAACACTGCGGTGCGATGTGCGATGCGGTCGTCTTGCGAGGTGGAAGGTGGAAGGTGGACAATAACTAGGATATGGTTGGAAACAGTGGAAAGCGCGCGAAAATGTACCGGGTTTGTTGGTCGTCAAAGAGGTACTGTATGATATGTTGTAGGGTCAGAGTAAACACCGCTGTTAGGCCTATCGTATCTTATGACAGAGTGCTGCGGGAGGGTTGCACCAACAATTGGGATCACTACGCTGCAGATGAGCTAGGTCTAACAGCAATGTAGCTAGATACCAATATAGTATTGCACATCAACGACAGTGTGTAAACAAGTGTGTAATAGTGTTTGAGAAACTGGCTTAGCTAAAGAGATCGTCTATGAACTTGTCTCCCTTGAGCATCTCATCCAAAGAGCCAACGGCGTCGTCGTCATCATCATCGTCGTCTTCCTCCTCATCGTCGTCGTCCGCTTCACCCGCCTTGGCTGCCAGTCGCTCTTCCTGTTCTTCCTTCTTTTGCTTCTTTTTGAGTTTCTCCGCCGCCTTGCGATCTTCGTTGACTTGCTTCAATAGTTCGACACGCGGCGACAGAATCACCGACAGATTCTTTCCTTCACGCTTGGCCCGTCCATCCTTTTGACACATGCCTTCCAAGTCGGCACCCAACTTTTCCAACAGATCAAAACCCAACTTGTCGTGCGTTACTTCGCGACCCCGAAACATGACGGTACACTTGACGCGGTTTCCCTGCTTGAGAAACTTTATGCAACTCTTGCGACGCACATCGTAATCGTGGACATCAATCTTGTACGACATTTTGACCTCTTTGATTTCCGTCGCCTTGGAGTTCTTTTTGAGTTCCTTGGCTTTCTTTTCCTGCATATACCTGTACTTGCTGTAATCGACAATCTTGCAGACGGGTGGATCGGAGTTGATGTTGACGAGAATGAGATCGAGATCGCCCATCTCCTTGGCTTTCGCAAGTGCGTCTACTCGACTCATGATTCCGAGCGGAATGTCCTTTCCTCTGGGGCTGGGAGTAACGACGCGAAGTTCTTCCGCTTTAATTTCGGCGTTCATGGGCGGTTTGTAGACGACCACGGCTTGCTGACGGCCTCGAGGAGGTCCTCGTGCCATGAACAAAGCACTTGCTCGTTGTTGTTGTTGTTGTTGTTGTTGACAAGCTGGGACGGCCGATCGTGACAGAAACGCTGGGCTAAAGCCTTGTGCAACGGACAAGAGGGCGCCGAGGGCAGCAGCGCTTATCAGGAGAGATTGCATATTGTTCTACTTCAAGGGGTTTTCGTTTCGGGATCAATGGAGAAGTGCGTAAGAGTTGTACTGGATCGTATCTCTGGGAACCAATGGAGATGCCCGAGTCTCTCTTTCTGTTGCTATTTGGACAGATGCAGGCTGATGCAAGAGGCCAACGGGCGAATGTTCTTTCGCACGCGGTCGACGGTGCGTGGCAAGGAAGGATGGATGGGGACGATCGAAAAAAGGTGATGCGCTGCCACTGACGTACCGGTACGGACCTCCAAGAGGAACAAGGACGGTGGTCGAATCAGTCGTATCACGAACAAATGTAATCCCGTGACAAAGGATTCATCAAAAGCTTCCACGTGGAGACAAATAAGACACGTTTTTGAAGTTCGACAGAAACCGAGCGACCATGACACACATGACACCTTATTGTTCCTTCACCTTTCTTTGCACTGTATTGCTCCAGCGCCATTACCAATAATACATTGCCTACACAAAGTCGCAGAATGGATCGACTTAGAATAACGCTACTGCTACTATCAGTATGGAGCTGTAACGTTGTCGCCTTTCAGAGTTTACTCCTCAATGAACGACCCGCAACGATTGATTTCCAACTCTTTGGCACTTCAACATCATCATCATCGCAACCGCCGAACGAATGCGGCTCCGTATCCCGGTCAGCCTTTTTGCAAACGGCCCTGACGAGCCTAACCGTAGCTGCGACTGCCTCCATCTTGGCTCCCTCGGCTGCTTGTGCTGCTGACGATCCTCCTGAGACTCCCGTAGGTATATCCGTCTTTCAGCTTCCTTCCGGACTTAAATACCTCGACTTGGTAGTCGGCACGGGAACCTCTCCGGGCTACGGACAGCTGTGCAGTATTCAATACAACGCATATATTAAGCTTCCCGCATCCAAGGACGATCCCAATCCAGCACCCGTGCAGTTTGACAATGCCCCTGCGTACCTCATGAAACACGGCAATGGCCGCAGCGTGGCTGGTTTGGACGAGGGCTTGCACAACATGAAGGTCGGTGGTCGGCGTCGCATTCTGGTACCGCCCAAACTGGGATACGTCGAATCGGGCCTCGGTCCCATTCCAGAGTATCCCTGGGATCGATGGCGCTTGAACTCCATGTTGGACAAAATGGTGGCACTCAAGGGAGGGACGATCATTTTTGAAGTGACCATGCTGTCCATCATGGACGACGAAGCTGATCAAGGATACTATCAAGACAAGGGTCTGTCCGCCGAGGAGTATGAATTACTGCAGCGGAATCTGAATCAAAAGACAGCTGGTGCTCAACCAGGCAATTAGCTGCAAGATACGACTTTGTAAATTGTATTCTACAGAGTAGCTAGCTCGAGATCCAAAGTAGTACAGTCTGTTTAGACGCTTTTCGTTTTGTGCAATATCAAATGTGGGTGTGCTGCGGTAGCTAGTTATGGTTGTTGCGTTGGAGAGATCCGCCAAGGCCGTGGCTCGCCATTCGAGGCATGCGTGTTGCCGTCCGCAACAGATAAGGAGTTGCGGATCGTCAAACTCTTGCAAGCACTTGAAGGGCGTTTCCCGAAAAAAGCTGCGCCCAGACCTTCCATCAAAAAGTATTTCAGCAAGACGTGAAAGTTGGAACAGCAATCGCCCAAGGAGACTGCTGGTAGGAGTTGGAATTTGAGCGACGTCACGGCCGATAACATGGACTCGTCAGCTGTAAAGCTGGTGGGGGTGGTATCGACATGCTTGATGAACCCTGAGTCGGGAGTCACATCCAAATGGTTGGTTACAAAATGAAACACAAAATCATTGCCAGAAGATTCTTGTTGTTGTTGCTGCTGCTGTTTCTGCTGTTTGACAAAAACTTGCTGCTCCTGGACCATGCTCGTGGATTCCGTGGTAAAGACAACGTCGACGTGCTTGGAACTGATAGATGATAATGATGTTTTCGCATTGGCATGTTCTCGCCACAGATGTGTTGTGGCTTGCACGTGTTGCTGAAAGTTACTTATTCTGACTCGGCGTCACACTTGTCGGAGGCGCGAATGGGCAATCCCAACGAGCGCTCGGGCGAAAGGTTTGCCGGCATAATTTGTTTCAGAATGCCATTCATTTGGGCGGTATATTCGAGATTGGGCCGCATGGCATAAAACGCGAGGGCGTGATTCAGCTTGCGATTGGCCGCTGCGTAATCGTAGCCTATCCGGGGTGCATCTTTCTTTCGGAGCTCATCCATGGCGAGTTTCAGGGTGGGCTGTCGCGGATCCGTCTCGGGTACATTGGCTAGAAATGCTTGGCTCGTTCTGGTTCCCCAGTCGAGGGCCATTGAGCCGTTATGTGGAAAACAACTATCCGCCAAGGATGACAATGGTATAGAGGGAGTTTCACCATTTCGTAAAGCTGTTTCTGTTACAGAAACAGGCACATGATGGGTAGTAGGAGGGTGAAACGAAGGGTTGACTGTTGTTCTTACGGAAGCCATGCTGCTGTCCTCCAGCAAGGAGCTGCTCCACTGGGCCTGACCCACGATACTAAGAGCCGCAAGGGCTACTGCCCCCACGAGAAAGAAAAGTACAAGCCGTCGAGTGGATCTTGCCACATTGGAAGAGCCATGATGACGCTTGGTGTTGGAAGCTACTGCAAGCCGCGCCATGGTGAACATGTCTTCGATTCATTCTGCGTTTCAAGTTTCAAAGAAAAAGATGACCCACTCGTGGAATTTGAAACGCGGATCAACATGTCCCTTCTCTTTTTTTCTGCCATCACCCGCGATATTTATCCACCGATCTTCATTCGACAATGGGGATAAATTAGTCAGTACGGACTCAACTGGTACATTGACGTTCCGTTAGCAAAATGAAGCGTCTCTTGCTTCTACTCTTGACCTTTATAACTGCGTCCAAGGGGTTTGCACCACCTGCAGCAGTGACGCGAAGAAACCGAGGCTGCCATGCGCCGCGGTGTAAAATGCGGGCACCTCCATTGTTTCGATCCAACAATAACCAACGCTTTGCAACAATAACTTGCGGTAGGAGCACGCATCCTCCTCAGAATCCATGCCCTGCCTCGAGCTCTCCCCTGTTTCAACAACAAGTGACGTTATCCACAACAACAACATCATCATCTCCTCCCAGACCAGGAACAGCGCAAACGAGGATACGACGACACATTATGATCGGCGCCATGCTTCTCTTTCCTCGGCGCGCCATGGCAACGGCTTCCGTATTTTCGGCAAGACAAGCAGTAACAAGACTACCATACCGTCTGTTGACGGGTGCTCGTTGGATCCTGGCCAACAACAAGCGCAGCGTCATCCAGGCGGTCGCGGTCGTGTTTGTTCTTCACCTGACCATTCAGTGGTGCAAGTGCAAGCGCCGCCAAGCAGCCGACGCGACTTCGGAATGGGGTCGCTACGCACGGAATCCAGGCACTCGCGGTCGTGCGCTCTTTACTTTAGGTATACATGTGGGAACCCTCTGGGTGCTTTCCAAAGTGTGTCGAGGACCGTACCAGACGCGATTGTTGCAGTACGCCGGTAACGTCTTGACGACGGGTCTCATTCGCTTGGGCGCGCTCTACATTAAACTGGGGCAGATTGTGTCGAGCCGCGAGAAACTCTTGCCCGCGGAATGGATTGGGGCCCTCGAGCGCTTGCAGGACCAAGTGCCGGCCAAATCGGGCGCCGCGGCACTCGAATTGGCCTACGCGGCCTGGCCGGGGGGAAAAGCGGATTGGGAGGCCACGTTTCAGGAATTCAATACCACGCCCGTGGCGGCCGCGAGTTTGGGACAAGTGCACACGGCAGTGCTGGCCACCACGGGAGACGTGGTGGCCGTCAAGTTGCAACGACCGTTTTTGCGCGAAATATACGACCAGGATCTGGCGCTCTTGACCAAAGTGGCTGCCGCTGTGGACAAGTTTGCCGGGTCGGCGGGTCAAGTGGGAGGCGTCTCGCAGAGCTGGACGGACATTTTTGAGGATGCCGAAGCCATTTTGTATCGAGAGATTGATTATCGAGACGAGGCGGAGAACGGTATCCGATTTTGCAACGATTTCGGCTTGACCAAGGGAGGACAAGCGAAGCAAACGACAGCGTTTTCGCGGGATGGCAAGCAATTGCCTTCGGCAGCTGCGTGGTTACGGGCTCCGTATGTTTACGGCGACATGTCCTCGGAAAAGGTACTGGTCATGGAATATGTCCCCAGCATCAAGATTAGCAACCAAGTCAAGCTCGCGGCTGCGAATGTAACGGTGGGCCAGCGCGAGTTATTGGCAGATTCCCTGGCGCGAGCATATCTGCGTCAATTCTGCTGCAATCTCTTATTTTCCACCGACCCTCACGCTGGCAATCTAGGCTGCGAGATCTTGGAGAACGACCCCGTGGGAGTTCGCTTGGTCTTTTATGACTTTGGTCAGGCAGCAACCCTCAACAAAGATCAAGCCGACGGCATTTTGGGAATAATCGAAGCCATTGTTGATTCCGACGTGGATCGATCGCTGGAATCCTTTGCCAAGATGGGAGTCCTGACGCAAGATGCCGACTTGGATCGCGTCCGCGCCAAGGTTGCCGATAATTTCAAGACTGGTAAAATCAAGGCCAATCGCAAACGACTGTCCAAGCGTGGATACAAGTTCAAGCAAGTTCCACCTGCCAATGCCACGAGCACCACCACCAACAATATCACTACCAGTAATACCACCCAAACAACGGCAGGTACGACTACTAAAGACTCGGACTCGCAAGTCATGCAGTACTTTACGTTGCCCGCCGAATACGCCTTTGTTGGTCGCGCGCTCACGCAAATGGACGGCGTGGGCAAGGGCCTGGACGAAGAGTTTGATTTCATTAGCTCTGCCGCTCCGTGGATTGTCGAAATCAAGGGTCCGGAACAGTACGTGCGGGACGAAGTGCGCAAGTGGTTCCAAGAGTTTTCCGTCGAGAAGCTCCTGCCGCGGTACGTGTCGGCGCAAGAACTGGAACGACGCCGTTCCGTGCGACGGCAGCGGCAAGCCAAAGTCGCTGCTACGAAAGTAACGTTTTAAGGTGTATTGTACCGAACCTAGAACCTACCGTATACTGTAGAGGTAGAAGATAGTCAATACTAGTCACTTCGTAGTAGTCGTTTTGTGTGGCATTCTATTTTGTATGTTGCTTTTTGCATTTTGCATTCATTCATTCCATCATTGCCTGCACCACGTGCACTACATTTCGCTTCTTATTGGTGGCGAGTCGCGTCATGCGTACGACTCCTGCCGTCTTGGCAAAGAGGGTGTGATCCTTGCCCATGCCGACGTTTTCTCCCGCGCGAAACTTTTGGCCGCGCTGCCGCACCAAGATACTGCCCGCCTTGATGGCGGGAGTATTGGGCCACACTTTGATTCCCAAACGACGACCCGCCGAGTCGCGGCCGTTGTTGGTGGAACCGCCCGCCTTTTTGGTGGCCATGCCGCGAATTGTCTGGTTGAGAAATAGCGGCGTGCGTTGTCGTTGCTGCTGCTGTTGGACTGTTGCTCGCGATAAAAAGGTTCGTGATGATCTCCACAGAGTACTAGTGCTATTCATAATGACAGTATACAAGGAGGTTAATGAGGGACAAGGACTTGCGGAATGTCGAATGACGAACGTAGTCTACCGTACGTAAAAAAAGGGAACGTCAACAAGAAAAGAGTGTGTTCTTATTATAGCGCCATTGTCGCTGCGCTGTTTCAATCTTTTCTATCATAGTCTATGTATTTGGTAGACTCTACCGTACGGTAGAGGCGAGGTTCTAAGCTTTACGTCTGTCCGTTTTCGTTTCACTTTTTTTTTTTTTCGTTTCAAAAAGTTCCATCTTCCATCAAAATGTCGACGACCGATCCATTCTATTGACCTATCAGGATCTCTAATCTACAGTACCGGTACAGCAACATACCCTACCATTCCTGCTACTGTAGCAAGCTATCTAGCTACCTCAGCACACCTGATCACACTACTATGGCTTCCAGAGACCCGCTAGCCTCCGAATCGGCAGCCACGTCGCTCAAACGCGCCCGCATGCTCTTTGACGGCCAGGACGCGCGATCCATCTTTGTACCGCCGTTGGATGCCGCCCTGGAGCAAGCTGCCGTACAACGACGACGGGCGCACCGCCACGATAGTAACAGCAACAGCAATACAAAGAATGGCAATGACGCGAATACCAAAAAGGCTCCTCCTGGACAAGCCCTCGTCGTATCGACTGTTACGGACGACCATGATGAGGAACTCGCAACAACAACAGCAGCAGCAGCAACTGCAAATAGTAGTACCGCTGGCGTCTTGGCTCGCATCCACGCGGATAAGACCCAACCAATTACTACTAATGCTACTGCTGCTGCTGCAGCATCGGGCAACAATATTCTCGTCAAGTCGCCTTCCGAACGCAACGCTCACATTCCCACTCCAACGTGGCACGCCCCGTGGAAACTCGCTACCGTCTTGTCCTCGCACCTGGGTTGGGTCCGCTGCATTGCCATGGACCCCACCAACAAACTGTTTGCCACGGGCAGCGCCGATCGTACCATTAAAATATGGAGTCTCCCCAAGGCAGTCGTGGGCGCCAACGACGCCTTGCAGCTAACGCTCACGGGGCACATTTCCGCCGTGCGGGGTCTCGCATTTTCCGACCGCCACCCGTACCTGTTTTCCGCGGGAGAAGACAAGCAAATCAAGTGCTGGGATTTGGAAACCAATCAAGTCGTTCGGCACTACCACGGCCACTTGTCGGGCATATTCTGTCTCGCCTTGCATCCAACGTTGGATCTATTGGTCACGGGCGGCCGCGACGCTGTCGCGCGCGTTTGGGACATGCGCACCAAGACGCAAGTGCACTGCTTGACGGGACACGACCACACCGTGGCGGCAGTGGCGACGCAGTCGGTGCATCCAGCCGTCATTACGGGATCGCACGATACTACCGTCAAGCTGTGGGATTTGGTGGCGGGCAAGTGCGCCACGACGCTGACGCACCATCAAAAGAGCATTCGAGCCATTGCCAAACCGTCGTTTGAACGCACGTTTGTTTCGGGCGCGGCGGATTGCTTGAAAAAGTGGCAGTCCAAGGATGGACGCTTTTTGAAAAGTTTCACGGGACACAAGGCAGTGGTCAATGCCATGGCGGTCAACGATGATGGCGTCCTGGTGTCGGGAGGGGACGATGGGTCCATGCACTTTTGGGACTACAAAACGGGGCACAACTTTCAGTCCACGCAGACGCAAGTGCAACCGGGTAGTTTGGATGCTGAGAATGGAATCATGGCCACGGCCTTTGACTTGACGGGAACGCGCTTGATTACGGGCGAAACGGACAAGTCCATCAAGATTTGGAAGCAAGACGAGAATGCCTCGCAAGTGACGCATCCCATTGATACCGCGGCCTGGCGCAAAAAATGCATTGCCGAGGCCAAGCAGCGATTCTGATTAAAGTGCAAGTGCTATACCGTACTACGTAAACTTTTGGTAGATCATCACGTGTAGGGTGTTTTTTTTTATTTAGTGATTACAGACAATCTGTGTGTATAATAGAACGGTGTTGCTGCTGTTCTTGACGCAGCAGACGCATTAATACCATATAATACCAAGTGTCCCGTGCGGCAGTTTTTTAAAGTTTGAGCCAGACACCCGACGTGCACTTGAACCCCGAACCAAAGGCGACTTGCA
>Ga0307981_1000411_pt1 | contig 42873 bp, 41 predicted proteins | sample OrgLakmetagen987_FD_201849 | JGI IMG/M metagenome (GOLD analysis project Ga0307981, IMG submission 201849) | Saline water microbial communities from Organic Lake, Antarctica - #987 | ecosystem: Environmental > Aquatic > Non-marine Saline and Alkaline > Saline | place: Antarctica: Organic Lake... | reverse complement strand
GGCGATCCTGTTCAAAAACACCGAGTAGGGGATTTAAAATTAGTCGATGGGGAACCTGTGCTGATTGCCGATCGGGGACTGAAGCATTACGTCGACTTGTACTTAGTGGAAGGGGCCCTTCAATTTGTGACGGATGAGGAGATCGAGGCCTACCGGTCGTCCATACCGGATTACGTGGCGCAGTGGTTGAGTCAAGATCTTTCCGACTTCTCTCAGCGAATTTTAGAACGTACGGAGTTGTATCTGCACCCGCAGAATCAACTTGGGCTGGTGGAGGTGATCGTGGATGAGAACTCCCGGACGTCCATAGCCGCAGAGCAAGATTTCTTGGTAACATACCACCTGACCGCGCAGCAGTACACCAATCTGGACTTACGCCAAGCGCTCATCGAAAGTGCACGCAGCTCTATCCAGACACATCTGTCTCGTCATACCGTATCCATCTCTGAGATCGTTCGCAGCTTACGGGGCACGGTGGGGGATTCGGTACTGGACGTTTCGGTGGAAGGCTTAGGTGGGGTGAGCGACTATCAGGCCGTCACCATGGTCAGCCCAAAAGACCGATTGTCTATACGCAAACGTGTGGTCAACCTGGCAAACGAAGTACTTACCTTAACAGACGACGTGCAGGTTAAATTTATACGGCACTTGGAGGTCTAAGCAGCATAGCACCCAGGGCACAGTGCCCTGGGTGCATTTATGCCGTCACGGCTTTTACGTTTGGATTTGAAGGGTGGCTTCTATGTCTTTGAGTTCTTTACGGTACTCCCGTGGGTCATTAAACCCGCGGTTTGCATAAAGGCCTTTTGTGTAGTCGGTGACATAGCTGTTGTAGTGCTTCACAAATAACCGAATGAACAAGTCGACACGCTTCATTTCCGTGCTGTGCTGCGACAGTAATTTCATGACCCCGCTGTATGTAGCGATGATATCTGTCACGGTGGCGGTCATGTACTTTAAGAAAACAGGATACATCGTTGGAAGATCGGGATTGCCAAGGTGTTGTTTCTTTTGCTGTTCAATCCAAGTCTGTATCCGCTGCAGCACAACATCTGGATCCACCAGAATGTCTCCTACATAACGTATCTTTGCATCGGTCACCGTCTGCATAGCAGAGAACATCTCAGCCACCACAATCGAGGGGTTGGCGTTGTCGCCGCGATCATCGAACTCAGGCGAGTACATGTCTAGCGGTAGGTAGTCGGCCTGGGAGAACGCCTGCAGCACCTGATCGTGACGTTTGATCAGCTCTCTGGCCTTTATAAAGCCAGAGCCTTGTCGGGTGTCTCTGTTGCGGTCTACGACGGCAGGGGTTGCCCGTGTGGTGCCACTGACGGGGTCCACGATCCCCCTGAGGGTTTTTATCCGGAAGTCGGTCAATTCCTTGACGGTGTACGAGTCTCCCGTCTCGATGATCTTTACGTTCTTTTCAAACGTTTTGTTGATCTCTTCCAGGTTGCTGTTCATTTCCGAGATCACGTCGGCCAAGGCATTGTACAGGCCGTTGTCCACGATTACTTTAAGAAAAGGAAAGTTGAACTGTGCGTTGGGGTTCTTCAGTGTTTCTTTGATCGCCCGCACGGTCAACTGATCAACGTGCTGATGCCACTTTGTCAACGTGCGATTCTTTATCGACTCGGCGGTATCCTCACTCATCGGCGGGGCAGACGAGGCAGGCGCTTTATCACTGACTCTAAATTCGGTGTCCATCTCAGGATCTGGCAGCTCACCGGTCGCGCCTGGGTCTTTGTCCAAATCGCGGTCGGCTTTTCGAGCCGCCCGGCTGACGTCTTTAAGGTTATCCTCTCGGGCTTTGGTGGTGCCTTTGATGTGTTTGGTCAAGGCCTCGTACCGTGACACGTTTCCTTTCGGTGTCGCGTCCGTGTTTTTAGTGCGTCCGATCAACCACTCAACAAACTTAGCGATAAGCAGCAGCAGCCCGGCAATGCCGCCTGCGATGAGCAGTTTTTTATACTCGTCAAACGACTCCAGCGTGATGTCCAAGTTCACCGAAGAAGGCCGCTCGGTGAACGAACCTACAGGGTAAGCTTCAAAATCAAAGTCTTCAAACCCAAAAGAAGCAAAACGCTGGGCAATGTCTTGATTCACCCCGCGTGCTTCTGCGATGAGTGATTCCAAAGAAGTGCAGCTTTGCATCTTGGCACAATGCACTTCCATATCGGTCAGTAAGGTATCAAAAAGAGACTGATCCTCTAAAGACCAACTGACTTTATCTTGCGCAGACAGTTGTTGGGTAATCGCATTAAAACGTTGGGCTAAAGCGCTCATGCTTCCTCCGGGGATTTCACTTCCGCTGTTTCCTCCTCCAGATAGTTCTGAAAGATGCTCATGACCGACGTCTGTATAAGACCTGCCGTTTTGGCGATGGCAGGATCCGCCAACAGTTCTTTGTATTTAACCGGTGTGGTCAGGCGGTCACCGCCCATCAGAGCCGTGAGGTGCGAGGCGATGTTAAACGCCTGGGGCTCGTACGCAAACGCGTATCGAAGAGCGTACACGCGTCCTACGAGGTCGATGGCCTCTTGGGCGTCAAACACGATGTCTTCGTTGACCGCATTGATAAACTTTACGGCAGTGCGACGGTGCTCGTTGTTAAAATACGACTGGACGTTTTTGAGCTTGCCGCTGGGTAAGGGGAATCGCGTGGCGAGTCCCACCGCCAGAGCCGAGCACAGATACTCATTGCGTTTCTCAACGGGGATGTTCAAAGACTGCAACTCGTTGATCAAAGCTTTGGTGTGACGCATGTAGGGTATCCTTTTAAATGAGTGTGAAATTCATGGCTTTGGCAAAGAGTTCGTTGTTGGCCAACGACTCCAGCTCCTGCTGATGTTCCATGTGTTTTTGCTGCCGACGGGCGCCGGGTAAGAACGAGGTGTACAACAACTCGTAAAACGACCGGCGATCGTTAAAGCTTTTTAGGGCCTGATCAATAATCTCAAGATCTTTTTGCAGGCACGTTCGACGTTCTTTGGTGAGGGCTTTGTTTTTCATCCCGCCGAGCAGCTCGTTACGGATGCGCTTCATGCGTGCTTCTGGGTCGTCGTAGATTTTGTCAGTGGGGTCGTACGACACCAGCATCAGTATCAGCACCAAAGGGCTGATCACGACCGTGGACAGCAAAACCAGCATTATTTTTAAGCCTTCAAACAACACAAACCCTGCAGTGGAATACCGGCTGGGGTTTTGACGGTGCATCTTTGCAAGGGCGGTGGTTAATGCGGTACCCGCCCCCATACGTGCGGCGTACTGGTCGGCCAAATGCTCACAGCCTCGCTGGTCGTAGAGGTTAGCCCCAAGTTCAGAGCGGGTTTTGCGAATGTGCTGAGTGATCAGCACCGAATACGCCACATCTTTACTGGTGGTGGTGTTTAAAACATCCAGTCTGTCGGCCTCGTACCCGAAACGTTTGGACGTCGCGTCGATGAGGTCGATCCGTTTGGTGGTGTTCTCACCCACGACTGCCTCAGCCACGGCCAGCAGAGCATAGTTGGTGGTTACGGTCCGATGGATGTATTCAAAATAGGACATCAGGTGACCGAGTTCGTGCAAAAAGATGGCGGCGATTTCTTCGTGCTCCATGCTGGCGCTGTTCAGTAGGCCGGTGGTAAGGTTGATGGTGCATTCCAATTCACTGTACAGCCCATCCACACGGCCTGTGAGTGTGTCGACTGACCCACCTAGAGAAGGCAAGGTGCGCTTGCGCATCATGGTCAACACTTCCCGGTTGTTCATGTAGCCCCGCATGCGAGACTGGATTAACGGGTGGTTCCGGTCTATGTCCGGCAAGTACACCGACGCGTTCACCGTGGCACTTTCTTCAAAAGCCACCGAAAGGGATATGCCGGTCATTCTACGGATCAGATTCGAGAGCTCTTTGATGGCGGGTGAGGTGGTGTGGTAATCGTTTTCAGCGCGAATCTTTTTTATCTGTGCGGTAACGGCATCAAACAGCAAGGGTTCAACTTGGAATTTGACCGCTTCTAGAGCGGTCTTGAGGGCAAAGGACATGTAAGTCTCCCTATCTGGGCGTGTGGGGATTTAGGCTATACGATGATGTACCCGTAGTAAATTAAGCAACCGTGGCATGATATGCTACTAGACAGGAGTGTGTCGCCGTGAGTAAAACCAACCCCGAAAACATTGCCGAGTACGAATGCAAACACGTGTTCTATGCGCCGCATATAGAAGACCGTAACGAAGACATGGTGTTCATCAAAGAACGACTGCACCTCAAAGATGGCACCAACATCCCCAATACCCGAATGATACAGAATCCGAAACGCACGTTCTATGTGACTAAGAAAGGGCAACAAAAACACAAACAAAAGAAACTGTTTGAGAAACGCGCCAACGTTAACGCGTACACCACGACACAATCGCGCATGAGCTCCGATGTGGCCAAAGCCCTGGGTCAGCCGGGGTTCAACCCTGGCATGCGCCGCCTGGGGGCGTCGCCGTATTTGTACGGCACGGATGTGTCCATGGAGGCCTTGACCAAATACACGTACATGACCAAGTACCCAACCGCCATTACCCCAAACACCGTGGCGGTACTGGACATAGAAACCGACGTTCGCCAAAACAACGAGGTCATCTTATCGTGTGCACTGACGTACGGCTCTAACGCCGTGGTGGCTATTTACGCGCCGTGGGTCGAGGAGATCGACGACGTCGAAGGCAAAGTACAGGCGGCGGCTAAGAAGTACTTGTCAAACATCCCAGGGGAGGGTGAGTACAGCGGAGATGTGTGGGGTAGGCGCAACATCGACTTGGAAGTGGTGTTGTGCAAGACCTCCGGTGAATGTGCCCAGGTGTGTATTGCGCGGGCCCATGTGTGGATGCCGGATTTCATTGCCATTTGGAACATCGACTTTGATTTGCCTAAGATCATGACCCGGTGTGAGCTGGATGGCATCAACCTGGCCGATATGTTCTCCGACCCTAAAGTACCCCCACCGTACCGATACGCCACCTACAAACAAGGCTTGAAGTCCAAGACCACCGCCTCGGGTAAGAAGATGAACTTGGCGCCGGCGGAGCAGTGGCATCAGTTCACCTCACCCGCCAGCTTCTTCATGATCGATGCGATGTGCGTCTATCGCATCGTCCGAGCGGCCAAGGGGCTGGATCCTTCATACGCGCTGGATGCGATCCTAAAGAAAGAGCTCGGAGTGCGTAAGCTAAAGTTCTCTCAGGCCGACCACTGCACGCCCGGTCTGGAGTGGCACGAATTCATGCAAGCCAGCTACAAGATCGAGTATTTAGTGTACAACTTGTTCGACTGCATCTCGGTGGAGATGCTGGATGAGAAAGAGAAAGATCTGTCCACCACCATCAACATCAACTCCAAACAGAACGAGTTTACGATCTTTCCCAGGCAGCCTAAGCGCACGAGTTACTCTCTGCACTTTTACGCGTTGGATAAAGGTCAGGTCATAGCGTCCACACCCCCGGAGATACGCGTCGAGGACGACGATCATGTGATCAGCACCGAGGGCATCATCATCACACTGGCCACGCACCTGGTGGACGACAACGGCCTGAAGTGCCTAACCGACTACCCGGATCTTTCCACGTATATACGTGCTCACAACTACGATCAATGAGGACTTAAAGTCCACAATAAGGTCCGCCTCTACGGTAACGTAGGGGGTCGAATTCCATCTAATTGCTGGAATCTCTCGTTAAGCTCATGCACCACGGTACGGCGCGAAAGCAGCTCGTCTAACGGTACTACGGTTTGAAAAGCCATGAGATAGAGACAATCAGCAGCGAAGCTCCTACGGACTGTCGGGACGACAGGCTACGGAGAACGTTCAACGGCCATCCTTTTGTAGGGAGTACCTGATGCGAATCGGGGAAACGGTGGATACCCAATCCGCCACGGACGTCGCCTAAGCGCGAGAGGCCGTGGGGAGGGTAAAGATATGGTCTACCTCATTCAGAGATGGATGGAACCGTTACCTAATGGTACGGTGGTGCTTGATGTGAGTTCCGCATATCCCTGCGCAGAACAACTCTTTAACGTCGGGAAGGAGCAGACGTTGCGGGAGGTGTGTGAGGTACACGGCGTCCCAGAGGCTATTAAACGCCGTGCGTCGTACAACCTGACCATGCCTAGGCAGAACGCCTACGAGGTCTGTCAGGACATCCTAGGGGCGCCTAGCCTACCGACGCTGCTGGCGCAGTATCAAAAAGATCGAGTGGTCTGAGCGTACAAAAAAATAAGGCAGGGCATAAGCAGCAGGTAGCCCTCGGGCTACCTGCTATGCCGTTATGGTATGGTTTACTCGATATCATCGAGTAAACCGTAAATCGGACTGGACGGTCCGTAGCCTGCTGACACGATGTCTGTCCTTAGTAAGGACAGCTGGTGATGCAGGTGCTTTTTGATCCAGTTGTACATGGGTTTAATCCCGTGATGCCTCGTAGGGAGGTATGTGTGGTGTGGCGGGGACTTAATGTTCCCGCCGCGTTTACGATCAGGGGGCTTACTGCCCCCTTTTTATGCCGTCTGGAAAAGGCTCTGGGTGATCGAGACGTAACGCGCGTACGTCTCGCTGGCCGCCCGCAGCTCTAGGCCACTTGCCGCACTCAGCCGCGAGATCGCCTCACGGGTGGACGCGGTGCCGGGGCACGTGGTCAAAATACGACGACGACGGACCCTTGTCCAGTCGTGGTTCCAGACCAGCGTCATCAGTCGCAGGTGGTTCCCACGGCGCACCAGTTCGTGGGTCGCCCAGCTGCCGTCGGTCAGGCGTTGCTCAATGAGGGCAACGTGGATGCCGCGGGTGCGATCGATGGCGTGAATGACCAGGTATACAACAAGAAGCACAGCAACAAACATAAAAGTAACCATGGTTTAGATCCTTTACTTGGGGTGGTTCATGCGGGCCATCATGCCTTCACGTATGGCTTCGATGTGCGCCTGACGACGCTCCTGGTGAGCGTCTAGGACCGCCAGGTAGGCTTGCTGGGACGGTGACAGTGAATCCTCCAACCCGGCTATACTGAGTCTATCTTGATCCATATCGTCGAGGAACAGGTTGACGGCTTCGTTGGGGCAGTTCATGCGTTATACTCCCGGGAAGCGGTTTCAAACAGCTCGTCAAACTTGCAGTTTCTGCAGTGGATTTTTGCATCCACTTTATCCTGGATGATTTCTAATTCGGGGTAGGTGTTAAAGCTCATGCGTAAATTCCTTATTCGTGGAGTCCGAGGTGGACAGGGGTAGATACGTGTGTATCTATCCTACTAATAATGTATATCTGAAATGATTTGGTTTCATGCCTGTGCGGCATAGGGTCCTAGACACCCTGTGGTCTCCCACAAGGCACCTAGGATCAATACAACACCAACTCTACGGGATACGGCAAACGCTCTGCTGCGGCCTGGATGAGGGGCTCTACAACGTCAATAGACAAACCCCCATGCCCACACCCCAAAGGGGCCAGACTCAGGGAGGTGATGCCGATGGTGTCACCGGCACGGACAAGGGCGTCTAGTCCTGACGCGACCCACCCCAACTGGGTGGGTTGACGCCAGTGGTCTTTTGTAGCAAAACACAGTATGGATTTATCCTCGATCTGATACCTTAACGACATACCAGGCAGCACGTAGCCCTTTTGGCAGTCAGATTGGTAGCGGCGGAACAATTCCGGATAGCGCTTTTTAAACTCCAAAGCAATGCCCGCGCCCATCACGCCGACGCAGTTGATCGTGCACGTCACGGTCTGATACGTCTGATCGTCGAACACGGATCCTGTGCGGACACGGTAGTTGCTCATCGTCCCACCTTTTGTGCCTCACGCATGAGCTTGCGGCTCATGGACTCACCGTCTTGATTCCTATCCGCCATCGCCTCACGGGTAATGCGGTACATCTCATCGACGACATCCTTAGGCAGTTGGAGCAGGTCCGTAATGGACAACCCCCACATATCCCGGAACGTCTCCTCACGAGAGAACCGCATCAGCTCCCCATACAGACGACTGTAGGTCGCTGTGTCTTCCTTAGGGTGCATGGTGACCAGCGACAACGGGTTGTCGTACGCTGTCCCATCGTGATCACAGATCTCATAGACGGTCTCATACGCCTCCATCAATAGGATCTGTATCGCAATGGGGTCGGTGACGGTGGCCTCGGACCACAGGATATCGAGTAACGTCGGCTCGCGCTGACGCAGGACCTCTAATCCAAACCCTGGGGATGTGACGTGGTGGTGTATCAGTTCTTCATCTACTTCTCGTCGGTAAGAGTAATAAGACGCTGGCCCAACAGGTGCAAAAAAGACGATACCGGGTTTATCGCCATCAGTTGCGGATAGATCGGATGCCCTTCAGGCTCTGTACCGCACCCTGGGCAGGTGTACTTCGGTATGCCTATCACGGTGATGGTGGAGTGATCAATCAGCTCACGCACCGCCTCAGACATGATGCCACGGTACTCCTCGTCGGGGGAGATGTTGTCCGAGACAATCTGACCGATCGTTGAGGGCTCAGTGATTTCTTTGTCCCCGATTACAAACTTATCGATCCAATGACTCCATCGGCGCATGGCGGACTTGGACGCCTGGTCTTCAATGTACTGATTGCGCTGCCCAGTGCTGGCGTCTTTGTCAAACACCCGCTCACAGGAGGCGGTGATGGACTCAATCCATTCATAGCCTGCCCTTAAGTACCGGTCCATAGAAGGCTCTTTAAAGACGATGCGAAAGGTGTCGGTCAGATCCCGTGACGTACTGAAGCCCTGCTGGTGTTTTCCCTGGTACGATTTGATCTCTTCGGTGGTGTAACGTGCATCCCGGTTGGCCATATGGCGCAACTGCTCGTCGGACAACGCGTTGCGGTCGGTCCAGCTGAGTTTCACCAGATTGATCTGTGCGGTGTCCACGTGCTGGCACGTTTCGATGTTCGCCACACACGGCTGCTCAAACGGATACCCTTTGGGATAAATCGTTGAGGACAGTCCGTTCATCAGCTGCATAAGGTCCGTGCACAGTATGAGCTGACGCATGTCGTCTTTACGGCGTGATTTCAGTGTGCTGGTGTAGACATGATCCAATACAAAGTCAAACAAGATGCCCAGGGTGTAGACCATCTGATTGGAAAAGATGTTGCCGTACAAAGCACGCCCTAGGTTGACTTTGTGGGTGGATAGCCGTTGATCTAACTCGATTAGATCGATTAACTTAGGTGTTTTGAGGGTGACCCACATGCCAGTGCGCCACAGGGGCAGTTGCACCATGGAGCCTTTGCCCAGCGCCTCACGGGCTAGGAACTGTGCTGTGTCACCGGACACTTTGTTGTCCGTGCCGAGGCTCAGGCCGGGTTTGGAGATGGCCAGACGTTCGCCGTCGGCCTCGACCACCTGCACCCACTGCGCGCCAGCACGATCAAACACGCCGTCGTACTGACTGTCGTCCCAGCCGTTTTGCCGTCCGAGCTGCGCCGCTCGAACGTACTCCTCCACCGCGTCTCCCTCACCCAGATCGTGCATAGGGGTCTTTTCAGAGACGTCCATCAGTTGCTTGGCGGTGGCGTTGAGGATGTACGCCAGTCGTTCATGGACTTTGTACTTGGCTAACTGCTCTGGGGTAATCTCGGTGCGAGGATCGGTGTAGTCCCCGACCTGAGGGTGTTTGTTGTCCGGCTCTTGCGCGTTCTCATCCATTACTGGGCTCCTTATTGCCACGGCTGTCGATGTACTGTGCGACCACGTTTAAGTTGGGGTCGACCAGGCGTTCAAAACGATCCAACCACTCACTGTAGCCTTGGCCGATTTCAATGGTTGCTAGGAAATCTTTCGGTTCACACACATCGCCTTTGTTATGCTGATGGCGTTGGGCAATGGCATCCAGGTCGGCTTTTAAACTGGGGACATCTTTGATGAGGGCGAGGCACGCCCGTGAGACGTCCAAATTGCCGTTGACTAATGTTGGGTCTTTTTGGAACGCCTCGGTGACGGGTATTACGATGGAGCAAATGCTCAGTCGTTGATAACAGGTTTTAGAAATGGTTTCTACTTCACCCCACCCATCCGGCATGAGCACGTCGGCATGGGGGGTCTTCTTAACAACGGTCTTCGGTCGGCGTTTGGTCATGGTGCTGGGCTCTTATGTGGTAAAAGTTATCGGACTCGGCCAATTCATATGGATTGTTGCCGTCAGTGTTTTTTAAACCCTATTACGCAGGTACTTGTAAATGGAGTCTTTATCGTTCTACCTTAAAGCCACTGTCAGTAAAGAACTTGAAGATCTTTATACGGCAGCGCTTTCGTACTTTGACACATTCGGTGTGGACATACACATCAGTATGATCGATTCTTTGTTAGCGGCCGCTGACGACCGGGACTCGGGGGAGGTCCTGGCTTTTTTAGACAGCATTGTGTTTGATCAAGTCAACGCCATACTGCTGGCACATCGGATGGATGTGTATCCGCAGACGATGGCCCATGCGTGCGATTACTTGCGGTCACTCGATTACTATCAGTCTTTAGGGGGCGATGCGTTTGTGATCGGTACATTAGAGGCGTCGGAGAACCCCGAGGACACCTGGGGGGAGTTGGTGGCTTATGCATGCAACTCTCAGGCAGAGGATTACCTGGATGAGATTCGTCGTGTGGACATTGAGGCGCTGGCGGCCATAGAGGCCGTCGTCGCAGGCAACGACGCTACCGAGGATGAGGATTACGACGAGGACACCTCCGACAGCGTCAGACAGCACGCAGTACCCTGGGTAAAAGAACGCCTGACGGCGTATCGGGAAAAGCAACCAGGGCCTTCCATCCTGGTACTCAGTGTGATCGAGCAAGGCATGAAGCTGGGTTTGCCGGTAGAGACCCTGTGGGGTGCGCTGAATGAGTCTGTGTTAGATTTGCCCGAAGACCGTTGGCCACATGAGCTGGTGAGCGTTGCCTTAGGGTCTCGGTTGGAAGAATCTCAAATCAACGAATGGGTATCTGACACGCTGTCCAGATACACCGACAACCCCCTCGTCACTAAAAGCGCTCAGCAGATCATGCATCAGCGCATCCACCCCACGGAATAAGGGCCTGACATGGACCTCAAGACGTATTTCTTGACAGCTTTAAATGCCGGCGCTTATAAGCGCCGGTCGTGGACACTGTCGTTGTTCAGCTTATTTACACCCGGCGGGCGGGCTGAGGACTACGCGCCTTACTTAGTGCAACGCGACACGCGTGGGCATTTCTTCATCGACCCTGTTACCGGCAAACCCGATTATCTGCAAGAAGGCTTTACCGATCAGCCTTTACTCAGACCCCGGCAGGCCCTGGCATTAAACCCAGGAGATCTTCTTAATGTTAAAACCGCGGTCAATACCACGTTCGGTAACGCCTTGGTGAATATGCAATGCCTCATCGACCCCCTGGGGGATCGCATCGAGTTCCAATCGGGCCGAGTCAGCCTAAAAGACATAGAGACTCAGCTGGCAGCATGGGCTCGGGACGGTGAGCTAGAAGTCAAGCCCTACCTACGGTTTTGTGATAACGTAACGGCGCTTGCAGGGCTGACTCAGGTAACAGTCACCGCCGCCTCACGGGAAACCCTCACTGGCGACCCAGACCGCTTTGCGTTGCGTGAAGAACTGTTGGAAAAGTACAAGGATCGCTTAAACGATCCGTCCGTGATCGCCACCATCGACGCGGAGCTTGAGAAGATGGATCGGGCGTGGATCGCTAACTCGCCATCGGCCGGGTTCTACACCAAAGACAAATCGTTTTCTATCGTACGTAAACGTTTGTACTACATGCTGGGCGCTGAGCAACAAAAAGACAGCACCAAACTGCACCTGACCGCAACGTCATTGAGCGAAGGCATTAACATAGACGACTTACCCGCGATGCTGACCACCCAACGCCTAGGGGCATTCAACCGGGGCGCTAACACCGCCTTGGGCGGTGAGTCGGTCAAGTTCTATCTGCGTGCGTTTCAAAACGCGACTGTGGCGGAAGAGGACTGTGGCTCGGTGATGACACTGACCTATCCGGTGACCGCTAAGAATTACAAAGAATTTGTGGGATTCTTTGAATTAAACGACAAAAAAGAACGGGTGCTTGTGGACGCTGACCGTGCTAAGTCGATGGCAGGGAAAACCCTGGCCATTCGATCCCCTATCTATTGCCGGACGTCCGGTGCTAATCTGTGTGTAACGTGCATGGGTGAGCAAAGTCGAAACAGCCCTAAGGCCCTGGGTGAGTTGGCTGCTGCGGTGGGCAGTCAGCACATGCTGGCCATGATGGGGTCGGTGCACGGCAGTGCGTTGAAACTCACCGAGTACAACCCCTTACAGACATTAAGTTAATTCTTTAAGGTCTTGTAGATCTTATGCGATAGCCACCGACCTTCTAGGGTCGGATTATTTCCGACAAAACGAAAGAGGACGTTACACTATGACCAATGCAAAAAAAGGTCAAACCAACAAGAAATTCATCAGTCCCAAAGCGCCAGTGGCGTCGAAAGACGAATCCACGGTAGATGAACCCGTACAACAGGAAGGTCAGAAGTCTGAAGACGGAGACAACACCATCGGGCGTGGCAACACCGTACCGGTACAACATTACGACGAAACCGCGTCCATCTCCGTGCCGGATGAGCCTGCGCAACAAGCGCCTACCCCTGAGCCGGTAACACCTGAACCTGCTGCGGCCTTGGATACATCCCCTCCTGAGTCTGCCAAGGTAGACACTCAAGCTCCACTGGGACGTCAGTACTTGATCCAGACACTCAACACCTACATCAAGAACATGCGCCCAGGCCTGGGGCAATCTGAAGAACAAGGTGCTCGTGAGCAATCCGCTCTGGCAAACGTGTTGATCAACAATGTTTTCTCCGCCAGCGTTGACGAGTTTGGCGGCAACATGAAAGTGCTGCTGGACACCGTTAAGGACAATCGCAAAGGCGCGTTTAACGAGCGCTACGCGTACCGGTATGTGGGCAGCATGAAACTGTCTAACGAGCGGCGGGTGTTGTTTGAAGACCTTCTGACGCTGACCCTGACGACGTCTGATCACGGGGCATCCGGTGCCAGCAAACAAATTGACGTGCGCAAACTGATCAATCGGCTGGCGGATGACCGCATGGTGGAAAACCTGCAGACGTATTACAAAATCTCGTAATAAAGAGCATAGCACCCAGGGCACTGTGCCCTGGGTGCATTTATGCCGCTACGGCGTTGGTAAAGGTTTGGTATCGTACGCCGCTTTCCATTCAGAGGCAGGTGCGTAAAGTGTTTCACCGGTGCGGTGATTCACAAACTCCGCTTGCTTTTGATCCAGTGGGTAGATCTTCACCATCGATTTTTCGTCGGATGTGTATAAAGCAACGTGGACGCACATCTTTCGCTTAATAGCGTGACTCATTTTAATGAGCGCAGACTCCGCGTTTTCTCGAGTAAGAGTTGCGTTGGTCACCAGGGCGGTTAAATCCGCCCCATCCAGTGTGATTTCTGTGCTCATAAAGTCTCCGGGGGCGTGTGTTAAACGACGTGGGTACGATGGCTGGACGGTTGAGAACGGCAGCAACCTAATCATCGTCGGGTAGGTCGTTCTACGTACGTGTATAGCAAGCACCACGGACGGATATTAAAAGGACGTGAGTCAGTTCCATAAGAGCCTCTACGTTCGTGTAAGAGACGGTAACCATACCATGGCCAAACAAAAAAAGAGGGGGCCGGAGCCCACCCTCAGCCGTTTAGGTTATTATCCTTAGCGTTTTGCAAAAACTCAACCAATCGCTCCTCAGCGGTGCGTTGAGGGTCTATGCCACATTTGGCGGCGACCACGTTTAGTGCCACCGCCGTGTCGCCGACAACGTGACGCAACCCCCGAGTAGGGCCGCGTTCAAATTCGTGACTGACCATGGCCAGCATAGTCGCCTCGCTTACCCCGGTGGCCTGCGCCAATTCACAGGCGTCTTCAAAGAACTTGGTGGCGCACGCGTGGGGGTGCGCATGATCGGGACCAAGGGCATCCGATGCCCACGACTCCGCACGCTGTTGAAGCGTTTTATCATCCGGCATAAGGTCTATCGTGGTCAACAGGATTTTCAACGTGGACTGCAAAACGCGACTGATCATCAGAGAAGTGTCCTTTTTTTTTAGGGTTACAAACTGAATGAGGTGTGCTCAACTTTGTGGACCAATGTTTTGTCAGCAAAGACTTCCACTTTCTTTTCATAATACTTAAGATGCTCTTCTATGTCCGAACACACAAAATACGCGAAGGTAGGAGTCGTGGTGGGGTATCGGCTCATTCGACGCAGGCGGCCTAGGGCCTGGACGTTCTGGCGGCGTGACCCTATGGCCGTTGTCATAATGACCGTACGCAAGTCCGGTATGTCGACCGCTGTTCCTGCCGAAAGCAGTGTGGACACCACCACGTCAGCAGACAACAGCGTTTCGTAGTTGTCTTCTGCGGTGTACTTTGCCACATTCAGTTTCGGGTAGTGGGTTTTGAAGTGTTTGACCACTTCTTCGCACATGGCAATCGTGGAGCAGAAGATCAGCAACCGCTGCTTGTCCTGGCGCACCCCAAAGAACGTCTCCTCCGCGGTCTTCTGGATAAAGCCTAAGTACCGGTTAAGGTACTTCTTGGACTTCATAACCGAGGACTCGAATCGGACGTGGGAGTAAGACCCACGACCCGGCTGCTTGTAGGGTATCGCACGACGGCCTTCGTCGCTGAACCCATAACTGTACGCGATGGTCTCGATGTACTTGTCGTAGGGGCTCTTAGGTGGCCTCTCGTTCATTGGGAACATCACCCGCATCATGCGTTCGACAAAGACGTTGTCATCGATCAGTGTGGCGGTGAGGTTGATGGTCTCTGAGACGTGACTGTACAGGTCCAGCTTAAACACCGTGTGAAAATGCTCATGCACCTCATCGATGAACCGTATCCCCACCTTGAGGGTGGGAAACAGATCTTCCGGATTGCACCCATACTCCCCGATCACATCGTCCCCGGCTTCGTACTTCTCGATGTACATCTGCAGCGTGCGCATAGAACAGATGATGAACTTGGCGTCCAGGTCATCGTTTTGCGCACAGGCGATCAGGGTGGCCAGTTGCTTGGTGCCTTTGATGACCACAATGTCCCCTTTCTTACAGGCGTAGGCATCCTCTACGTCGTCGATCCACTTTTCCGTGTACACGTTCTTAGTCAGGGCCAGAAACACCCGTTTGTTCTGGGTATGGATGGCTCTTAGGGCCATCATGGTGTTGTGTGTGACGATGTAGTCGTCGGTGATGTACAGGTGCTCTGGCGAATCAATCTCTATGCACTGCGCGTACTTATCCGAGGTGTATCGGATATGGGCAATCGGCTCCCATTTACTGCCCGTGTCACCCACGCCCACGGGCAACTCCACCACCGCACTGCCGCTTAAACTGTCGCGAAGATCGGTGGTGGTGACTACTTTAGGTTCAGTCCCACCTATACGAGCAAGCCATAAGTGAGGCAGTCCCGCCTCAGCCCACCGTCCGCCCACCGTGGTGACTGCGTACATGGACCTTATACCTTGGGGGTATACGCCTATGACTTTGCTGTGACTCCCTCCTGGGGTGGCCACTACCGTGCCTACTTCCATATCCGCCATAACCGCCCATCCCGTGGGGGTTAAGACCTTACTGTGCAGGCACTGGTATTTTCCAGTGCCTGTCTGCGCGATCATGATCTTGGATCGTTGGTCGTTTTCTAAGTACTCTATCTTTTCAATCTGGTAGTCACGGGGCGTGCGTTTGTCTGTCAGCTTAAAGTCGTGGGGGACGTACGCCGGTTCTGGGTGTCGGATCACCTCGATGTCTTTCTCCCAGATGCCGTGCGCCGACAGCGTCTGCATGAGCTCCTCGTACTGATTGACGTGAAATCGAAACTCGGTACGATCCTGTCGAAGTGCGGCGTATATTTTGACGATCTTTTTAACCATGCGCCGACGACGGCCACTGCGCGGATCCCATTCTGGGTCCGGCACGAGGTCTACGCGGGCGACTTTGGAGGTATACGACAACAAGGCCTGTTTGGCCTGGGTGTCAAACTGCGTGCACTTCACATTGTGCGTGAAGACATCAATACGTAGTTTTGGCATGGATCCGGCCTTGCTGTATTAGGTGAGTGTTCAAACGACATAGTTAGCGGCTATAGCATTACAGTCGTCTCCCAAAATCTACAGACGCACATGGGCGGCCATAGCAATCAAAAAACAAAGCCAGAAGGCTCTGTGGTGCCCTACAAAGGGCATAGTGGCCCAGAGATGACCTAAGTCACCTCTGGGGTATACGCGTTACTCTAGACGGTCTCCCATTAGCAGGTCGTCCATGGGGTGGGGATGGCGGTTACCGATGATGTCCGCCACAGGGGAATCAAAGATGTCCATGATGTTCTGGTACGCCAGTTTGGCGCCGAGTGAACGATTTCCAATGACTTCGCCAAAATCGCCGATCTGTCCGTGCTCAGGGCCTTGGGGTATGCGATAATCCCGATCCTTAAGGGACATCACCCGCAACGCCTGCACCATGATCTCCAAATGCACGATGTTGATCTGAAACTTCTGCTGCACCACGTTGTGCAAATACAGCAACCCCTCCCAAGGCTCACCGATCTTTTTGAGGTGTTTGATGCCAGGTATGATGGTGCGTTTAGCCGCACCGTCGGTGGCTTTGGATTTTAGTATGTACTCGATCGTCAAGAAGAAATCCATCATCGACATCTGTTTCATGGGCATTACAAACGCAACGTTATTGTAATCCCAGTTCTTCATGTCGATCTGATAGTTGCCTTGTTCCGTTAACTCCCACCGTTCCTTTTTGAGGTATTGCAAAAACGACTTAGACAAAGAGCTGTGCTGTGTGCCCATGGACACCGGTATGACGGCGGTACCTGCCCCCATTTGGTTGGTGTAATCCAACCGTATCTCACTCACCGAACTGATGCGTCGGATAGAGATCGTGTTTAGATCCGCCGTCATGATCTCCGAAAGACGCCCTGCCTCGTCAGCGGCTATTGTCAATGTCACGTCTTCAAAATTCTCTAGCCGTGGGTTGAGTAAGATGTGGTTAGGGTCGGTTCCTAATCGCACGTACTTAAGTTCGTAATCCCCGTAGTTGATTTCTTCACCCAACGCCGAGGCGGCGTAGTGTTTGGTGGAGATGATGATCTGAGACACGTCTTTGCATGTGGCGGTGGCGCCCGTGTGACCCAGGTTAGCGCCGGCGGGTATGTTGTAGTACAAGTCCCCATAACACGTTTGACAGACCCGTTGACGGCTGGGTATTTTGCAATCAAACAAGCTGCGGAATTTCACCGTTCGATCCACCAAATGACGATCGGTTAGCTTTAGCACACGGACGGTGTCCGTGGCCTCGTCTAAGTAATACTTGCCCACCCAGTCTTTAAAGTCGGATGCGGTGAGGCAGTACTCACGGTACGTTACAGACCCGCAGTCTTGTACCGGCTTACCGTCCTTATCTTCTACACCGATGACGAACGAAGAAATCAACTGCTCTATGCGGTTAAAATACTCCGCGTCACGTACGGGTCCGGTGGTATTGATCTGCGCTTTGGCTGCGGCGCGTGACTCCATCATAGAGTCACCAAGGCCTGTGATGCCCGTGGTGTACGAGTCCATAATCGGTCGACGAAAGATATTGGCGTCAATGTCCGCCATCGAGCCCCGTGCCACGATGCACTGCATGACCTGGTTGTCTTTCACCAGTTTGGATTTCATAGCCTCCGCCACGGCGTTGCCTTGAAGCTCAGCAGGGTCCATCATGATGGTGCGCACGGTTTCGTACACCCGCTCAATGTCCTTAGCGTTGGGCTTCATGCCTGCGATGGCCTTGGCCACTTTAGGGTGATCGGTGACCTCTATGAAATCCAGGATATCGATAGAGGTCACTTCTTCTTCCAGGCGCAGTACAAACGCATTGAACATCGCGTTGGTCAACTCGTACACGCGCTTAGCAAGCGCGTCCATATCCACCTTTTTGTTGTACGCCTCAAAGATCGACGTCACGGCGGAGGTGAAGTAGTTGAGGTGAGTGGTGGAGCTTACCCGGGTGTTTTGGATGTGGTGCTTTAGTAAGATAGGGGATTTATCGTACTCACTAAACAGTTGCCAGATGTACCAGGAGAAGATCGTCGGCTGTGCACGGGTGTGCAGTATGCCGTCGTCAAAATGGATCTCGATCGGATCGGTGCGGTTATTGTCCAGCGCCCAGATCTCATCCTCCGTCATACGGGCCATCTCACGGATGGGGTAGCTCTTCATGTGGGTTTACTCCTTATCGATGTCGGACAGCGGGTAGCGCGTCAGCTTCAGGCCGTCGCATTCCATGATGTGACGGATGAACATTTGTATCCTCCCGTACCCAATCGGGTACAACGCCCGATCTATGTTAGCCGCTATGGACGTAGGGTTGGGGGCACTTACAATGGATTCACACACCTGACGGTGTACTGTGGGGTTGGTGGAGCGGTCAATCATATCCGCCGTTGCACGAGGCGATACGTTGGCCACGTAGTTCCGCCCCTCTGACTCACCGACGGCACGGGTGGGTTGTTGGCGGAACGGGTTGGCGTGCTTGTCAAAATTGCTGATCTTAGCCGGCACACCGTAGTGCTGTCGTTTTGATGAGGACACCGCCGCCCCGTCGTCTGCTACTTTTTCCAGCAACATCACGTACATGTTGGCAATGCGCACCGGGTCTTTAGTCGTCACCATGTTGCCCGACTTACCACGATACGTCACTGGGCCGTACAAGGGTTTAAACCGTGCTTGTATTTTACGCACGGCCTGGTCGTACGCCACGGGGTTGTCGGGTGGCATGTACGGACGTATGCCTTGGTGCAGGATCGTGGACAATAACTCCACCGCGTAGTTGGGTTGATTGGCCATCAGATCGTTAGCGATCCGGTGTTGTATGGGTGAGGCCAACTGATACAGATCAAAGAGTTCTTTTACGGCGGCGGTGTTTGCCGTCTCGTTGGTGAGGCGCTCCTCATAATGCTCCTTCGTCAGTCGTTTGGTAGGATCAAACCCCAGCAGCGTTTTGATGTCTTCCTCTACGTGTTGCAGGGCGCTGTTGAAGTACATCTCATACGGACACCCCAGGTTGCTGCGTTTGATGATGGACTTGTCGTCCATGATCATTTCTGCCCGATGACCTCGTGCATCGATTGCAGCATCTTCATCTAAAATTACATCGACTATAACGCCTTTCTATTTTGTCCAGTGTGGGTACGACCCCACACCCGGTGCGATACCTGGCACCCGCCCGTACTCTCGCACGGGTACAGACCATATCTTCACCCCCTCGGTACGCTGCTTACTGTGTAAGCGCGGCAGCCAGGTCGGGTGCTTCCTATTTCGCCGACGCTCTGCGTCAGCTACTCGGTGGCAAATCCGTTGGTCGTTGAACGTTGACCCTATCCTGTCGTCACGACAGTACGTAGGCCCTTCGCTGCTGATTGTCTTTATTCCAACACTTGTTAAACCGTCACGCCGTTGGGTGAGCTGCTTTCGCGCCGCGTTGTGGTGGTTGGACCTAGCAAGAGATCCCAGCAATTAAAGAAGATACACTGAGGCATTACGGCCCCAGCGAACAAACAGAGTTTAAAGGTACGTTAGACGATAGCCCTCTACGACGCGATTTCTTGCGATCGCATTGACGACACCGCCTTTTGATTTGAGTGTATGTTTGAAGTACTCGTGCGCGATGATGATACTGGTGAAAAACTTTTCTTCACCTTCTGCATTACGCGCTACAACGCCACGGGCTTGTCCTTTCGGATTGTCTCGAAAAACAGCCAGTTCTCTTTCGCTGAACTCCGGCCAGGGAGTGGGATCATCAGCATGTTTAAACACGTATCCGCAATACGGATGGGTGGATCTTTTAAGCAACTGACTCTGCGGGGCATTAACAGACTCTAACTCTAAGTCCTGCCCTATGAGCGCGATGCTCTCATGCTCACGTACCTCTCCGGTGAACACGTTCTTAGACAAAGTTTTTGTGGGTGTGGATAGACTCCTTAACTCCATTAAAGGATCACTGACCTCTCTCCAAGGCGTGTCGAGGTTGTCTTTAAACAACCACCCACCCGTGTAGAGCTTCTGAGCTTTGTCCTTGATCCGTCTAAGGATCACGTGTACGCCGCCGTTGGTTTGTCGGGCAGCTTCTTTTGCGCTGTAAAACGTGTACTCTTTATGAGTGAACACGTTCCTAGCGTACACCGTGAAGTTCTGCTCACGCAAGCCCGACTCGAACGCGTGCTGTATGTTGCGTGCTCTTGTTGCCCATTCTAGGTTATCTAGCCAGTCGTTCCCAGGTACGCCGTCGATGTGATTCACATCCAACTTATCCACGTTATCCGGATAACGTAGGAAGGTAAGTGCTACTAAGCGATGCCTACCCACCCCTGTTCGATGCACGTCGCTTTTGATGCTGTAAAAATAATAACCTCCTTTAATTTTATTCATTCCTGGCTTTGTCACATAAAACGCCATTGTCTTACCGGTTACCCAGTTTTTAACTACGCCTTCTCGGTTGATGGCGTATCGGTTGAAGAAAGGGATGTAGTAAAACCCCTCTTCGAACTCGCACGGTATCGGTTTGGTGTATCGATACCCAAGGTTACTAGGGTGTAGGTTGTTCGGATTAGTATCCAAGTAAAAGATGTCTACCAGATGATAATAGTCCGGGGACAGCTCCAGTTTACCGTAGGCGACCAAGGTTAACAGTGCCACGGGGTATTCTTTGTCCCCGTTCCACAAATCTGCCTTGATGATCTTAACGCCTTTCTCGTTGTAACCTATTGCGTGTAAACCTTTTTCCTTGCTGAAGACCTGGCCGTCTTCAGAGATACACAGCTGTTCTTTGCCCGGTGGCATGGGCACAGGCACAAACTTCTCAGGTCTGTACTTATATTTCTCAAACATACGTAAATCCTCTAAGTGGCATTTTTACCTATATAATACCCTTAAAAGAATACTATCAAACGCTAACCCTCAAAGCCTATAGTCATTCCCATGCATTCCGCTGAGCTTAAAACCGATGCCAGGGACGATGTCGTGCTCGTACGTGACCGTGACGTGCCACTCGTCGATCGGCTGACCGCGGTGCAACTTGGTGACTTTGTCAGCCGCCCCACGTTCTTCTGCGATGGCCCGGGTCACCAGGTCCTGGTACGCCGGGGTGATGCGCAGTCCCTCGCCGTGCTGCTTCTTGAGTCGTAGATACTCTGACAGTATGGCGCCATAGTACTGCTTTGTCGCCACATGATACCGATTCAACTGCTCAGCCATCCCCGGTGGGGTGGCGTTGACGTTGTTTTGTTTCCGGATATCGATGTCTATGATCCGAGCCAAAGGCTCTATGTACATGAGCTTGTCAAAGAAGTAATCCGGAGTGCGCAACGCCTTGGGTGTCATCTCGTAAATCAACGCGTCGGTACTGTACTCCCGTGTGGCCATCAGTAAGCCGTCGGGTCCGATCCGCTCACCCAGATCTGGGATGATGCGGTACTGCTGGTCGCTGCCGTGCAGATTTAAAGGATAGCCTCGTTTTCCGATGGAGAAGGTGATGGATTTCACCCCGGTGGTGGTCAGTCGTTTGCAGTAAGACTCTGTGACTTGTATGCCGTCCTCGATGGCGGCCGGCACAGACATAAGAGCGGTGCGAGTTTCCAGGCACGGCGCGTAGTCTCCGTCGTCCAACACCGCAGGGGATTTGTAGAACACGGTGCCCTCAGCGACCGTGTTTCCCCGATACAGTTCATCCGCCGCCTCCGTCGGCACAAACTCCCACCCGAATTTAGTGTCCAGATGGTGATGGGATTCGGCCTTTAACACGCCGTATTCTAAGGTGTGCAAATTCTTGTAGATGATCAGTTTGTGTGGGCTGTGCTCAAAGCTGAACTGCCCAGCACGATTGGGGTACTTCTCAATGATCCGCACGATCTCCATGTCGCAGGGGGCTTTTACTGAGAACGTGGCTTTGGCGTATTCACGCTCAGCGCCGGTGAAGATTTGTCGTCGGGTACACCCTTTGGTCAACAGCATCTGCCCCAACATGGAAATAGACATCATCCCTCGTTGAGAGGAGTTGTGTCTAAAGAACGGATTCATGGCACCGACGCTGACCATTTCAGGGTGCAGCTCGTACTTCTTAACCATGGGTATATCTCCTTATGGGTGGTGGTTGTCGGGGATCTATCAGAGATCCTATAACACGTACACAGACATGATGTCTATTTATTCTTTTTTTGTTTACGAGGAGGTGATATGGCGTCCCCTGTTTTTAGCATGATGACCAACAACATTGATGACCTTTACACGCAAGGGCGCATACGTCATCGCATCGAGGATCATTTAGCCCGACTGATCACGGGGTCTACGGTGGTGCCTTTAGAGGATCATCACCGAAACCGGTACGAGTACGACTTCTACAACTTACTGCATGCATTAGGGTACCCGAACAGCAGCCATTACGCCATATTGCGCGTGAACGGTTACACTCACCCGCATCAGTTTACAGTAGACCGGGAAGCATTGATTATCCCTGAGCAAGATGACATACGCTGGCTGCACGACATACATCGTCTGTATCAGAAATACGGACAGGCCGCTTAGCAAAAAAAGAGGAGGGCGTGGTGCCCTCCTCCTATGCCGTTTAGCTACCGATTCCACCGCGAGTTGGTGGGGTAGTTAGACGTTGCTACCCAGGGTGGTGTGGTGTCTTGCTGTTGACCCTGATACCCTGTAGGGGCATTGGATTTCTGAGCACGTGACACGTAGCCTGAGTTGTGGTTGGGTTGACCACCCCACGGCGCTTGTGGTTGCTGCTGCGGGTAGCCGTACTGAGGTGGTTGTTGTTGTTGCGGGTAGCCGTACGGCTGCTGCTGGGGTGGTTGCTGGTAGCCGTACTGAGGAGGCTGCTGGTACGGCTGTTGCTGCGGATAGCCGTACTGAGGAGGCGGCTGCTGCTGGTACGGCTGTTGCTGCGGATAGCCGTACGGCTGCTGCTGGGGTGGCTGACCATAAATGGCCTGCTTGTTAGCACTCCATGACACGCCTCCCTCATCACTTTCTGGCTCTGGCGTGGGTTGAGGCGATTGTGGGTGAGTGAATCCTACTTGCTGAGGTGGCGGTGCCACCGGTTCGGCCTGAGATCCGGTATGAATGGCGGCGGCCTGGCGAAGTAGCTGCTCCTCCTCCGTCGTCGGGCGATGAGACTCGCCGTCGTTGCCGTTCAGGGCGGGTATCTGCAAGCTCATCTCTTTGAGATACTCGCACATGTCCCACCAGTCCATGTCCAGTTGTGCGCCTTCAAACGCTGGGATGATGCTTTCGTAGCGATCAAACAGCACGTTCAGATGCTTACCGATCTTGTAAAATGATTTCAGTAGTGCGTCCAGATTCGGTGCCACGGAAGACGTACTGCCTTGAGAGTATTTGGTGTGATCCGGGATCACATAATCCAACAACGCCTCGGTGGCTTCTTTGTCCTTGTGCGAATAAAACTTTGCATCAAACACTGTGACGCCATCGGTGAAACCGATGGCTTCGCGCAGGGGAAAGTTTACGATACACGCTTGAGAATACTGACGTGTGCCTATCTTGCCGCCTTTCTTGACGTACAGTGACACCAATGCTTTTTGATGATCGTCGGGGTTAGACTGCTTAAGCAGTTGCTTCAAGGTTACATGGGTGCGTTTCTTGTAGTCAGTGACTTCGGTTAAGAAAGCCGCCTGACGGGGTTTGAGGTTATCGTGCAGCTCGGTGTCCAGGGCCAACTCGCCCAAACCCAGTATGGCCTTGTGGATACGGGTCGTCAAATGGATGGTGATGTACTTCTTCAATGCCATGAACACTTGAGAATCGCTTCTCAGGACGTTTTGGCACAGTGGGTGAAACGCCAGCGTGTTATCGGCATCGATGGACTTAAGCCGGTCTCGGGTGGGCAGGAACAGATGCTTGTCGTCTACTGTTACCGGGATGCGTTCGTTAGTGCCAAAGTCGTAATAGGCAAAACCGTCGTCCCCGACGGTCATCCCCAGTTCTTCCATCAGCGTTTTGTAAAATCCTAAAGTGTCGTCGATCGTGATGCGTTTAGACATGATATTTCCTTTTAAAAGTCAATCAAACAAAGTGCGTGGAGCCTTAGGGTAAGCGGGCTGCTGTGGTTGCTGCTGCGAGGGTTGATCCCATCCACCGGACCCCCATTGTGTCTGTGGTGACGTAATGATGCTGGTCGTGTTATCTTTACCCGGTGGGTAGCCGTGACTGTAATCCATCAGCGTCTGAAAATCACCCGACAGGGAATACAAGTCGTTGGAATTATCCGTCATGATGGGTGAGAACAGGCTGTCACAGAACGTCGGTATGACGTAATCGACCGGAGGCTCACCGTTGCACGACACCGAGATGAACGTGTCACCCAGGGCCTCGTAACGTACCGAGACACTGACACCCACCATGTTGTTGTGCGTAATGTCCCGCATGACGTAATGCTGTATGCGGTGAACAAACGACTGTATTTGCCGCGTTAAGTCTTTGCCTTCTACAAACGACAACGGCGGACTCTGGTTCGAGTGATTAAGCTCAACCACCACTTGATCATTGAACGTCTCGTTGGTGGCGGTGAACCAGATCTTGGTGATCATGTGATCCAGTGCCAGAGCCGGTATGGTGGACGCCATGATGTTGGCGATCATCGTGGTGTTATCGCTGCCGCCCCAGCCCTCAGTCTGGCCACGCTGATTGGGGATCAGCTGAGCAGTGCTGCTGGCACGGGACAACACCATGACATTGTCCACGTGCGGACACAGCGCGCGTATTTCATGCAGGGTAAACGAGGTGTTCTGTGAGAACCCCGTGTTGTCGGTTAACAGTTTCAGCAAAGGGTTGTCGAACGAGTAAGGTTCTGCCAAGATGCTTTGTGTTTTCTCAAAGATCGTGTCTTCGGTGTCGTACTCATCGTCGGATGACTGAGCGGTGCGGTGTGCTTTGAGGATGTTCGACATGTAGTTGGCGTTTAGATTGTTCTTGCGCCGGCTGAGTCGAGTGGTCTCGGAGGGGTTGAACGTGTTGCGGGCGTCGTGGTAGACTACGTCGCTTTCATCTTCGTCGCCGTCAAAGACCGTTCGGCTACTGTTTTGCCCTCGGTGAAGATCCCTCATGCCTTCCATGGCTATGGAAGATTGCTGCGTCCGCACTACGTCGGTGGGGCGTAGCGTTATGCCGCTTTGGTTGTTAGAGGTATCCCTCAACACCTGAAAGTTATCCGACATGGTGGCTGTAGAGCCCACCCCGTTTGCCGTGCGGTTTTCCACATGACGCATGGTAATTACGTTGTTAATGAAGAACTGCGTGTTAGGGTCCATTTCCCCGGTCAATGACAAGTCTGCCCGGTCGGTGTACCCGGTGACTATCTGTTCGGTTTTAGACAACCGCCCTTCAAACATGATAGACATCATGAACCTCAGTCGGCGTTCACCCCACCCGTGGTCAATGTTAATTTGCACGCCTGGCTGGGCGCTGGGGTTTAGAAACGCACCCGCGCAGTTGGCTAAGGTTTCGGATTCAATGTTTTGAAATCCATTGGTTTTCTCACGCATGACGGCGTATTCTTCATCGCCCAGTGAGGTCTTATACGGACGATGATACACATCGTTGTACGTACCGGTTTCACCCATGATCATGCGTTGTACGTTTAACTGCGGTCCTGTGCCATGTCCTGTGTGCATGGTGTGCTCCTTAAAGGTAGTGATGGTTTACTGGTTGCGTTCGGCGATGTAAATGACCAACTCCGCCAGGAGTCGTTGTATGTCGCCGGGCGTCACATACTGACCATCGACAATGTACTCGTCGATTTCGTTTAACAAGGCCGAGGGGGCTTCTACAAACCAATCGGCTGAGGACAAGTCCTCCACGGTTTTAACAATGGCCTCTATGACAGGATGACGTTGAGATTTAATGTGCTGTGGGATGTGCGGGTACAGTCCAGCGATCCTAACCGACAGTTCTTTAGGAAACCTGGCTCGGTTTTCAGCGACTTGCACTTTCTGCATGCCGTCGTCTACACGTCGTGCCACCATGTAAGCAGCGATCTGAGGGTATCCCCAATGCCTCAGCACCACTTGCGCAGCAGACAGCAGTCGGAGCTTGTTGGGTTTGTTTAAGATGGTCAGTGAGGTCGGTGGCAGTACAGGTCCACATACCCACTGCAGAAGCCGCATTTGCCCTGGAGACACTGAGCAATCCAGCGCTTTTTGGTTGTTCTTCCACGCGGAGAGAATAACTTTGGGGTCTATTCCATCATCGATCTTGTGGACGACCGCCACAGGATCAGTCAGGTACGCACCAAACGTGGCTTTGTCACCTTCGGTGATGACCTGCTTGATTTTGTACTCTTCCAGAAGCGACAGGTTATCGTCGGTGTCGCCGCGTAAGTCTTTGTTGTGAAAGTATCCCGAGAACGTTTTGTCTTTTCCGTTCAAGGTGTGCGTAACAATAGAGTGGATGTTGCTGACCAGGTTGTTGTTTTCCCCGTCGCCTGACAGTCCTTTGGTAGCAAGCCGGCGTACGCAGATCAAGGCCAGCAGCCATTCGGGGATCATCTCAGATCCCACACCGCCGATGACCGACGACAAAGACGATTCGTCTTCACGAATATTGGCGCGTACATACGCTTGCAGTTCCGCAAACCCTTGATAGTCTTTTATCCACGACTGGGTAAGCAGTCGCAGTGCCATCAGTTCTTTGTAGTTCTTAGGCGCGTACTTATCCATGATCGATACGTACACACTCCAGATAGGCGTGAGTACCCGTATGGCGGTGGCTAACACCAGCAGACGGTCGTACTTGACAATGTCGTAGGTTTTGTTGGGTTGAAATTGAACCATGCCGGTGTGTTTCACCGACAAGGGGTAGGTAATGTTGCACGTAGGTATAAAGGAGGCTAATTCAGACGCAGGATGCAACGCCAGCAGTTTGGCGATCTTTTCAATCAACGCCCTCTGCAGTTGCTGTACATCAAGCACTTCATCAATGTGCTCATGGATATCGGCGTACAACGCAAAGATTTGTTTACGCCGAGTAGCGCTCACCGATGCCCAGTACGCGTTGACTTCTAAGAAGACCAACTCGTGACCACGCACCAGATTGCGAGACATAGCTGACAAAGACCAGATCAACTCCTTTTTATCGTCTGATATCAGCGTGGCTTCTAACCCACGCTGGTGGTGTTTCTGAACAACAATCTCCAAGGTAATACTCCTTATTAGTAGTGGATACTGCAATATGATAATGTCTGTGTGAGATTATTTCATGCACAGCCTTTAGGGCATAACGACTACACCCCCCGAGCTTATGGCGCGGGAGGTGTATACGGGGTATCGATCAGATGGCGATGTCGTCAAACAGACCGTCACCACCAGAAGGTGCCGGTGCAGGGGTGGTGTTGTCCCCACCGCTCCAGCCGTCGCTTTGTTTCTGCTGACCGCCGTAATTACCACCCCCACTGGAGCTCTGACCACCGCCATAGCCGCCAGCCGGTGGTGGCTTACGCTCAGGGTGCTCGTATGTACGAGTCATGACCATCGGGTAGAGCTCCTTAAGGAACTTCACCTTAGACAAGCACAATGCCTTGGAGATGTCTGCATCGGCCAGAGGCGTGTTGGTCTCATCCACGACGTTGTACCAAAAATTCGGTTCAAAGTAAAACTTGACCATTGGCTTGTCTTTTTCTACAACCGATATAAAGATTTTGCCTGTTGCTTCGTCGATGCCGCCGACGGTCTGAGAGACCACATCGGGGGCGGGCAGCTTGTTGCCCTGGGTGTCGTAGGTGTGTTTGTTACGAATCTTGATGGCTTTACGCCGTCCGTGGGCAATTTCAATCAACTGATCCAAGAAGAAATAAAAGCTGTCAGGCTCCATGCGCGCGTACGTCTGCTTGGTGGACTCGTCATTGTAGTAAATGGCGATACGAGGATTGTTACGGAACAACTCAAACGCCAACTGCGACCGACGCTTGCCGCCTGGGAGCTTGTCTCCGTCTATGCGGAGTTTGGGGTTGTCCAGTACGTTTTTTGGGGGTGGTACAAACTGCGGTTTTTCTGACATGTCATGGGATCCTTTGTGTTCTACGATCGTAATGTAAAGATGCGTGCTAGCACACGATTACGGGGGTGCGCGGTTTTTAACGGTACGCGTCCGTTAAGAGCATGGCCAGCTCTATCTCATTGGACGATTTGACGTTTGAGAGGACTTTTTCTTTGGTTGTCATGTACGTCCACCGTTTCTTCTGTGCGATATCAAGCAGCTTACGTCGAATCTTCGGAGGGGCCATGGCCAATAAGTTGTTGCCATCCCCAAAGATTTGAATCATAGCTTGGTCAAAGGGGATGCGTTTTAACGCGTCGTCTTTGCCGTACTTGGTGTACCATTTATCCCGCGTTTTGACTTTGCCGGTGTGGGATTCTAGCAACGCCACGTCTTGGAAGTGTTTCCGAGACAGTAGGTCCACCGGATGATGCGTCATTAATAGCACTTTGCTGTGGTTGCCCTTTAGATGAAACTGAAACTGAGCCACATCTTCTGGATATCCTTCTATCAACGCCCGAATGGCGTCTGACTGAAGCTCGAACGTCTGTTTTTGTAAGTCGGTCTTCATGGTTCGTGGGCGTGCGCGCGACAACACCTCACTCACTTTACTGTAATCGTTGTAATACAGCCGGATGACCACTTGACGATCCTCGGGTAGGATCTGTTGGTAAAGGGGCATCATGGCTTGTATATCCTGCTCGACGTCATCGATCAGGTGTTGCGAGTCTAAGCGCCTCTGATCTTCTGTGGCGTAGCTTCCGTATGCATTGCGTACAAGTGTGGCTAGGTTACACCACACCTCCCTGTAGTCGTCCACAGGGCGCCTGGTCAGGGGGTTGTCAGGATGCCTGCCTAATGAGCCTGCGATAGCAAGGTCGGTGGCAATAGACAAACCGAACTCACCCACCTCGCGTTCTTTGGTGGTTGGAAATGGGTTCATGGGGCAGGTGTCCTTTGGGTGGTTACGTCATTGGCACTAGGAGCTGTAGCGCTCTTTGCACAAACACGTCATTGTCGCTCATGGTTTTTAGTTTGTCACCGACAATCGGTGAGATATTGTCCTGGGTGATCTGAACCGCTTCGTAAGTTTTACGAACACTGACCAGTTTTTCAGCGGGACGGCCACTGTCGGTGACGCGCTTGGTGCTCCAGTTAATCAAAGGATGAGATCCACGCAACACGGTGATGGCTCGGATCACCGGATGATCCGCTGGGGCCTTGATTCGTAGGTGAGAGTCGCTAGGTACGGACTCGGCCCTTAGGCGCAGCCTGTCCAACGACTCCTCCATGGTAAGACCCCCACAATCCACCGTTTGATAAACCTTTGCGTTTTTGTTGCGAAGGCGCTCGATGTGCCTGTCTTTCGGGGTAAAGCGATTGGGTTGTTTAGGGTCCCGGTAGAACCGCATGCGCAGATGGGATTTGTCTTCCTCATCGCCGTGGCACAGACGGTCAGGGGAGCCTGGTATATAGATGCGGTCAAAATGGTTGGCTTGGTGTACGTGACCGCACACAATCACCAAGTCAGTAATGCCAAGGTACCGCTCCTCACTGTGCTTGTCCAGATGGTCAATCTCCGGCAACTGAAACCCAAACATCCCGTGCATGATGACGATATCCACCGACGTGAGTTGTTTTTCCATCATTTTTGTTTGGACGTCTTCCCACGTCTGGTCTGTGGTAGGTTGCCATTCGTCTGGGATATACAACACATTCAGCCCAAAGCGCGACTGATGCTCGATGCCCAGTTTGGCATGGTACACCAGATCACACCCGATGTTGCCTTGGTCGTTGCAGTGCTCAAAATACAAGCACTGATTCCAGTCGTGCGACGGTGTACCTTTTAACACACGGACTTGGATGTCGTGCTGCTTGCACATCCGTAGGAAACGAAAGATCCACAGCTGTATGTCCATGACTTGTGGGTCGGTGAGCATCAGGTCCCGATCAAACACATCGCCTGCAATGTAGATGACGTCTAGCTGCGCGGTGATTTCATTATTAGGGAACATAGCGTCTAGGTTACGGATGATGTGCTGCGTCTGGGTGTTTTGAGCACCCAGATGGATATCGGATATAAAGGCGGCGCTTAAGTACTCTGGGTTCTTGGTGTTAGAGCTCTTCGAAGCCATTGAACTGTACTCGGTCGGTGGGAGCCTCGGCGTCGGTGGTGGCATCCGTGGTGATTAAATACCCAGGATAACCAAAGGCTTTGAACAACATGTCCCATTCTTTTACTAATTCAGGATCCGGGCCGGTGTCTTTAAAAAGGTCTTTTAAAGCAGCTTCGGTGAGGCGCCCTTCCGCTTGAGGCAGGCGTTTGATGTGGTTCTGCAGCGTGGCTAGGCGCTCATAGAGGCTGTACCGCCCACTGTCAGCCGTGGAGGTGTCGACTTGTTTAGCCAATGGCGGGACTTCACCGATCTTCTGGCCTTGAGACACCAAATCGCACCGACGAAACGGGGAGCCGATGTGCTTCAACCAATCCGCGTAAACGTCCCCATCGTTCTCCCAGAACCTGGGCAGGTAGCGCTTACGAAACCTTTCTACGTCCATAAACGCATGTTCTACGTAGATCAGCTGTCGGGCCGCTAGAACCACGTCATCGCCTGGATGGTATTTCACCACATCCTCCAATACGGGTCGGTTACCCGTTGTTAATGTCAAAAATAAGCTTGATGGTAGAGTCGATTGTTTCCACCACGCGACCTAGACTATACACTTTACCCCCTTGCTGAACTTTAACACGGAACTCCAATGTAAGCTCGTTCGGGCGGTCTTTATCGGGCACCGTAATGGCCACATTGGCCTCGGCACCCTCGAAATACCGACCTAGATAATCCCCTAATTGAAACTCCACCGCCTGCCGCAACTGCTCCGGTTGATGTTGGTGTTTCTCTAGCTTCTCGTGAAATGAGGACACCTGACCAATCCACGCCACGGATTGCAAATAATCTGTAGAGAAGTAGTACGACAGCAACAAGTCCGCCTTGTCACTGATGTCGGTGGCCCAGCCCCGGGTGCTCAAACTTGGTACGGCAATCGTCATGGCAAATACCCCCTATACCCTGCATAAAAAAATAAGTAAGAACACCGCCAGCTTCAGCCGACGGTGCTCTTTTCGTTACAGCGGTGCGTTCTGCTGGGACGTCATGTCCCCGCACTTACGGGCCAGATGATACTCGGCCATTTCCCACGTGAGTGAGATGTTGACTTGTTCTGACAACAGCAAGTCACGGTCACCGTCACGCAGCTCGTCAAAGTAGGTCGTGGAGGACCAGTCGCCACTTTCGTCGATCTCGACGACACCGTCCATAACTCGGCGGTAATCGTAGTGATTGGCCCCTATACGATCCGGCTCTAGGTCTTCGTAGGAAGATCCGTACCCTTCGATGCGCTGCTTATGGAACATGCTGCGCAGTTCTGGGTTCGCCATCACATAACGCCGCATGCGCGCCTTCGCGTGCTGAAACTCCTCCAGGGTGTGTAGGGGTCGAATGGTGTCAGAGTCAAACAACGTGCCTGCTTTAGAGGCCAGTGCCTGTACCCGCTGACTGATCTCACTGCGTGAGACCCGATCGACCAGGCCACCGACGTAGTCCATAAAGCCACGGCCTGCCTGTGAGACCGAGTTACCGAGTTGACCGGCCTGCTCGCCGATGAAACGAGCGACGTTTGGGTGGGTCTCGCCATAAGCCAGTGCATCAAACCCTCCGTCCCCGTGGATGATTTGCATCCGTGTACCTCCTTACTGATGGGTGTAGGTTTGTTTTTGTACTCGAACCGCCAGGGTAGGCTCCAGCCATACCTTAAACGATTCGCGTGCTGTCAAGGCCGTACGTAGGCGTGACGTCACATCACCGGTGGTGTTGTCCAAAAACAGACGATAGAGACGCTTTTGATGAGACTGCACCATTAAGGTGCCGTCTTCGCGCAACGCCTCTGCGTATTCAGTGCTACCTTTGAGTTTCTCTAGCTGTTTGAAAAACGACTTAGACACATTAAGCACTGTAGGGTTCCTTGCTTTATTGTTGATGTTTAGCTTCTATGCATCCAGTTGACCACAGTGGACAGAGTGGGTGCAGGTATTTCTACGTTACCGCTAACTTTCAGAGGCGTGTTTAAATCAAACACGTTTTTGTGCGGGGCCAGTTCTTGGAACTGATCCGCCATCACATCGTCCGTTAACAGCGTTAAGTTGAGCTGGTCCGTTAGGATTGTACGGCCTGAGCCGATTTTATCGCCAATGTTTTTGTATACACATTGGCTTACTACCGCGTTACTGGTAGCCGACGTCATTGTCCAGATGCGCCGTACCGATACTTTCATACCGGACTAGACTATATCTTCACTCTGCCTAAGCAGGTGCTTCCCGTTTCCCAAGCATCCTAAGATGCCCATCCGGTATTCCAACCGGATGCCTCACTTGAGGGGTACTCTACTCGGTTCTACCCATAGGTAGCCTTTCGATAGTCGTTGAACCTGTCCCATAGCGTATCTCTCGACACTCCGTAGGGCCTTGGCTGCTGATTGCCCATTGTTCATCTTAACCATTTGTCAAACCGTGATCTCGTGGTTTCCCCGAGACAGTGGTAGGTTAAGCTTTAGGGTATCCCAGCAATTAAAGAAGATTATAGACAGCATTTGCATACCGTCGTAGTCGGCCGTATCCTTCAACAGTGATCGTTAGTCACTGCCCGCTACACGATCGTCCCACGACGATCGTAAGCTGCTCTGAGGTTTCCTCAGATGTCGAGACTATCTCATCGCCCCCTGTGCACAGTGCTTGCTATGTGCAAGCACGGCAGTCAGGTAGGGCGCTCTCCATTTCGAGCGCACTTGCGTTCTACTCCCCCTCGGGATAGTCGTTGAGCACATCCCCTATCCTGTCGTCACGACAGTACGTAGGGACTTCGCTGCAGGTTAGACATTGTACATCCTTATCGTTTTTACTGTACACCCTATAATGTACCGTTTCCGGTGGGTGGTAGTAGATAAGGCTTTAGCCCGTTCCCGCCATTAGAAGAGTTCTTCGACTGGGATTTCTCCCAGAAGCAACTATAGGTAAACTTTCTCAAACTTATAACGATCTGGACTTAGTCTACCTATTTCATTGAAGGCTTTGCAAATAAGGACGGACATGCGGATGGTGTTGACATCCGGGTCACGGCCTATCTGCCTTACTTTGAGAAGCTGACCTGAGCCTCTGATGAGTGTTGGCGTGCCTTCGCAGTGGTCGTTATACCACCGCCGTCCTTTATCGGACTGCTCCAAGCATTGCCTTGGAAGGTCGAGACTATATCTTCATCCTGTGCCCATAGGGCGTACAGGAGTCCCCCATTTCGAGCCGCCAATAGCTTGCGTGCCCTACTCGCTTGCGCGATAGTCGTTGAACCTTCTCCGTATATCGCTTCACAGCGGTACGTAGGAGCTTGGCTGCTATAGGGGGCCATAAGCCCCACGGTAGTCCCAGGTACACACTTGTTACGCATTCATACCGTGCTTTCGCCGATATTGTAGCAGTGTACTTTTAACAGGACGTCCCAGCAATTAAAGGGATTTGTCACACACCTTACGGTGTGAGGAAACCTAGCCGTTAGGCCATATTTCGTTGGAGTATTACCTGTAACGCCTGATGGGTGGACTCGTTGATCAGCTCATCCAGTAGGTCGCTGATCAGGGCATCGTACTGTCGTATGGATTGGTTTATTTTGCCTTTGGCTTCGTTGGGGGTGAAGTTGAGTTTGCGCAGCTTGTTGGTGAGGTGAAGTCGCAGCAGCTCCACCGACAACGACCACGGCAGGATGATTTCATCGTACGTGTGGGGGCCAAAGATCGAACTGATCACGGTGCGGGCGGTGAAGTCTAAGCGGGACCCGTAGACGGCTTTGCGCAGCCAGCCTTTCTTGGAAGAGATGTTGCCCTTGTAGAAGGCGTAGTAGAACTCCGCCAGCTGGCGTATGGCTTTGACCGTACGTGAGTTCTTGGTGCGTTCTGAGACGCCTAGGGTGGCCGTCTCGATGGAGCCTATCGTACGTATCGCATCCAGACACCCTTTCATCTTCATGTCCGCGTACATGGTCTGTCCGCTGCCGGCTTTCTCTACGATAAAGACCATCTTTGAGGGGATGGGCAGATACCGGGTAAAGATACGATCACGGTACTTAGCCAACCACTCGGGGCCTATGTCTTTTCGGTGTGTAGGTTTTATGGCGGTAGAGGCAAAGATGGCCGCGATGATCTGATCAAAGTTCCTATGGAACTCGTTAAGTCCACGGGGTAAGTTTAGGCTTACCAGCTTTTGTGCGGCGGCACCTTTGCCACCCCACGTGTACTGAGGATCGGTCAGATACGACATCGTATCAAAGTTAGGGATGTGCAAGATCTTTGACAGTTTGCGCCAGGCCGCAGGGCTTATGAACGCATCGATGCCATCGGGTACGCGCATCCACAGGACAGACTCCAGAGGACGTTCGGTGACCGAGCACACCGTGGTATGGCATTCACGGCATAATAGCCCTTCATACTCACCGCCTGTTAAATGGCCGCATGAGCATGAGGGTACTGCACTTAAGGTGTCTCCATCGTACTCCGTAAAGAGCAACTCGTTGAGGGACTGCTTGTCGACATCTGAGGAGATATCGTAATCGTTCACTATGGCAGGTTGATGTTGGAGCGTGCTGAACAACCCGTCGTGTGATACGGGCTCTATGTGTATACCCGATAATCGTTGCATAGCGATGCCTTATCGTTGAACAAAGAAAAAAAGGAGCCCCCCGTTAAGGGGGCTTCTTTAGACTAACACCCGGTAAGAGCTTACCAGTTGCTGCGGCCACCGCCGCCACCCATGAAACCACCGCGATTGAATGCAGAGGTCGGCCCTTTTGGCGCGTAGATATCGCCTTGGAAGCCTTGGTTCGCGAAACGAGCAATGTGCGCGTTACCACGAGGTGAGGTGTTAAAGCTTTGATGCATGGCTGCCGGATCGATGGACAGCTCGGCTTTTGCTGAGGCTGTTACGAGGGCGTTCATGAACGCAGGTGTCAGGTTTACGCGATCTGCGTAACCTTTCACATGCACATCACCAACCGCTTCGCGCAGGATCTGTGTCCGGAAATGCAGACGCATGTCCATGTCTTCATTGGTACGGTCAAACGTATCTGCGAAACGATCTACGATTTCCATGTTGGTCTCGCCAAACATGTTCAGCATGGCCAGATGATCCACTTCGCGCAGGTCGCGACGGTTGCCCTTCGCATCCACGTAGTAACCCAACTGAATGCGGTTACCATCGTGTACTGTGATACGTTCTTTAGGATCAAAGAACTGACGGAAGAAACCGCCGGTCAGGTTATCCGCTGCATCGATCAGTGCTTGATGGGCTTTCTGACCTTGAGCATCGTCTGCCGTGGCCATCAGGAACATCTTCTGAACCCAGCTGTGTTCGCCGCCCTGCTCGATGTCCAGGGAGTAGATCAGCTGATCCTTGATCACGGTACGAATCAGTTGATACGCATCGTTGTCCGTGAAGTCATCCGCTTTTGTCTTGATGCGCACACGCTTGTTAGGATCTTTAGGATCCTTAATCAGGCCCAGTTCCAGGTTGACTGCGCCGATGTCACGCAGGTCGTGCTTGATGCCTTTACGTGGACGCCACACGCCTGAGTACCCACTGTCTTTGGCCAACTGAGCAACCGTCACCAGTGCCAGCAGCTCTGTTTCCAACGAGATCATGTTGAAGTGGTTGTCTGCACGGGTCAGCACCGCACGGGGGTAGTACCGCTGCAGGTCGATTTGCTGCTGAGGACCACCGAACTGATTTGGCAGGCCACCGGTGTACGCGTTAGACGCGTTCATCATGGATTCCTGATCCAGCACCAAATCGACGTATGCGTCTACTTCGGTGATGCGCATGGACTGACCATGGTTGTCACGGCTGTGGGCGGTAACGGCGATGTGAATGTCGGAGCGAACAGGTAGACCATTAACGTTGTCAACAGCTTCCGGATCGTATTCCAGACGGCCACGCAGGGTGTCCTGGGCTGGATCAAACGAGGCTTGGATTGAAAACGGCTCTACGCCTTCGATGCGATCGAGGATCGCTTCGTTAGCCGCGTTGCTGAAGAACAGTACCGCTTTGGCGCTGTCGTCTTCTGGCTTGTTTTCACTGGAGATGACTGTGTAGTCTGACGAGGCCAGAGTGTAGCCTGGCAAAGCGTCGGACACCAACACACGGATTTTCTCTGCCATGGTCTCGTCGTACGCGTCACCGGCGGTGCGCTGTACTTCGATCTCCATCTGACTGCTGCGCTTCAGCTCAGGCTGCAGCGGCTCAGCGGAGCCTTCCAGCAGCAGTGTGTGGTACACAGCTACCTTGTTGCCGTCCACCGATTTGGTCACGTGCACCAGCGCGGAGAACGGAGTGTTATTAGTCTCGCCATTGAACACCAAGATCTGGTGCGCGTCAGGCGCTTCGTTCATGGTCGGGTTTTTGACTACCGACTCAATCACGTCTCTCCACTTGGAGACAACCTCACCCATCTGTGACCGGGAGATGTTGCGGCGGTGAGTCCGGTTGACCTCAAAGATCGACCGTCGACGAAAGGCGGGCTGCTCCGCTTTGTTTTCGTCTACAGACGCATCAGCGCCAGGGGCGTTGTGATCGTTAGTGCCTTTATTAATCGCCATTTCTGTATTCTCCGTTATATGTGGGAGGTTGTTGTAGTGCAACCCAGACTGATAATGTCGGTCTGAGATAGTTTCATTCACAGGTGGGTTATGTCGTAGCGTCTGTGATTGAAACAATACGATCCTGTAGCGCGAAGCGCAATGGATCCCCTTGATAGCCCCGAAGGACCACCGCGACGGAATACCGTCTATAACATAGTCACGTGCATATTTTTTTACAGGGTCTTAATATCCCGTATATGGCCGTCTACGGTCAAGTCCAGTTTAAACCGAATGACTTTGCCCATGAAGGCGTTAAAGGAATCCACGTAAACCGACAGCTCGTTAGGGCTGACTTCGATCTCTGTGGGGCGAGGAGTAGAAGCCGCTTCCATCTCTTGCATCCACGTCAGGTCACCTGACAAGTCGATGCGAGCGACAATGGTGCGCACTTCGTCATTGGTGGTGTATTCACGAAACCCGGCGGCGTACACAGCGGTGTCAGTGACTGCTAGGGCAGTCAGTCCACCCAGACCGAGTTCTCGGTCCCACACACGTGACCACGAACGCCAATCGATCGCAATCAAGTACGCGCGGGAATGATACGCCGGATCCCCGTCGTCGTTATCCATCATGTCTTCTGAGACGAATTGATCTTTCTTCAATGCGGCGATGTACATGACGTCGCCTATGACCTGAAAGACGTTTCCTGGATGGTTGTCCACCACGATAGGGTCGTCCAGTAGGTCATTGATGTCTTTCCCGATGCCTTCGGGGTTTTTGACGGTGCCGTTGGTGTAAAGGGTAAACTCGCCAGCGGCGGTTTTTGTACGTCGTGCAATCTTACTGTCTGTGGGTTCAAAGTACATGTTAGTGTTCCTTACGAGTGATAGAGCTTAGGGCATTACCTACGTATAATGTCTACCTCAACTATTTTTAAACCCAGACTGATGGTATAGCGATGTTTACTGCACCCAAGGGGTATTGCACATGTTCGATTATCTGACCGCTCCGATGGGAGTCGGGCGTCACCGCATCCGATTGCCACGATACCCGTACGTACAAACAGGGCTAAAAGCCAACCTATTAAAGCACCAAGCTTACTATCGCAATCAGTTGCAGCGTGTCGACAGCCGTCATCTGTTGGTGCGACTGATACAAAGCAGCCCCCTACCCTGGTCAGCCGCAGATAGGCCGTTCCTGGACGCGACACGGGACCTCATGTACGAGGTGGCTAACGCCTTGGACTTAACCTCTAACGTCAGTCGTGGCAAGGTGCAGTATCCTGGTGCGTTTTACGGACTGGGTGTATCGGAGGCCATTATGGTGCACGACACGCCGTTTGACCACTATCTGGATTGGCGGGAAATGCGTCCGGTGCACGTGCACCGTCACCCGGTGACGGGACTGCATTTACAGCCGTTGGATGGGGAGACACGCGAGGCCTCCGGCTGGGCCGCGATCAGTATTAATTACCCGATGCTGATGTGGACGTTCCGTCAGTGGCGATTGTCAAACGACTCCTTCATAGAGGACTATCAACTCAGTGTAGCACACTTTGTGATGATGGTGGTGTTGCCGGGCATGATGGGGTCTCACTTAGACGGGGTGGTGTTCAACCGGATGTACAACGATTTGTTTGAACTTAAAGACCGCGCACCGGATGAGAAGTCTGCGTTTTACTTAATTGATTATCAGTCCAAGCTGGATGAATCGTTAGAGGAATACCTATCTCAGGTAGGGCGTAAGTCGTTATCATTGGAGGACCTGTTGTCCTCCATACCCACAATACACCACGATACTTATTACGGCATGACCCATCGACCCGATGTGATTGTTAACAGCCAGACTCGATGGTGGGATTGGGTGGCGTACATGCCGGTGCTCAAGGTGTGGTGTGCGTACGACTACTTAACTGAAAACCGCCGTAACCGCACCGAACAAAAGGATTTATTAAAAACCATCGTGCGCACGCAGCGCAGCCGGTGGCTGCCAGAGGACCTGGCGGTGGAGATGGAGATTGACTTTGTTCTACTGACTGACTGGTTGACGGCATAGATGCAGGAGGGCGTAGTGCCCTCCTGCTATGCTGCTCAGGCGCTAGCCAATGCTTGATATTCCTCGTCTACCCAAAGCTCAGGCGCCTTTGCTTTGAATGCATCCACCACATTGGTGGACAGATATTTAATCGCATTAAGCGACAACGTGTCACAGTACTCCAAGTGCGCACTGGTTGCAGCAATGATCTCATCCATAGCCGATGCGTCTAGCGTAAGGACGTCATCCACAAACGGACTGATCGAAGGTTTAAACGGAATGTTGCTTTGAACGGCTGAGCGCCATGCGTACAGTGTGTTCAGTGCTGTTTCAGGCGACTGAATCTGATGACTTCCCGCCGTAAGGATGCCGTGACGTTTTATGTAGATGGCCTGCTCGTAGTACTTTGTGATGTTTGCCAACACTCTTGCATGGGGAAGGTTCACAACCTCAAAGCGCACAGAGAACACGGGCCCCACAACGGTGATGTCTTGCGTATCGCGGTAGGTTTCATACCGTTGATCGACCGATGGGTATTGCACCACCAGTTCGTGAACATCGTTGTCATCCGGGGCAAAGCCGTACAGGGCCAGGGTGCGTTCGTTGTAACGCTTGCTGGTGGTGGTGTTGTAATACAGCATAAAACGGTTCCTTTTGTAGGACTAAAAGTTGGAGGTTGTGAGGCTTAACGTCAGAGGATCTAAGATAGGCGTGACCGTCGTGGGCGGTGTGGTAGCCGTCCAGGTGGTCAGCGTGGTGTTGATTTGAACCTCAGTAACGACCAAGGAACTCCACACCGGGGTATTGCTCTGCCAGTAGTACCCTATCACGTAAGGGGGTGCACCCACAGACCCGCCAGAGGGGATGCGGGAGACGATCGCGGTGGCTCGATCCGCTCGACTAAATCGGGACACTAATTCCACCCCTAAATCCGTCACCATCCCAAAACCTTCATTGTTTACCTGGTTGTCCTGAACCCCCCATGCAAGCGTCGGGACACCCGCACTGCTTAGCCTTGATAAATGAGCACCGGACACTCCGTATCCACCAGCGTAAATAGAAACGCCGTCTGTGTTAAGGGTATAATACGCACCGTCCACATCGGAGAGGGTGTTATGGCTGACATTCTCACCGTCGATTAAATCAAACACCGACATGAAAGGAGCGTCGTCTTGACACCCTACCACTCGGACGTAGCTGCCGTCTAGGTGCGTGGCGTAGTACGAGGAATCGTCACCTGCAATCCAGTGTCTCTCCCATTGCTTTACACCCAAGACGTCCAACACCGTCACGGTTGAGCAGCGTGTGTAGGGAGTGGTTACCCGGACGTCGGGTACGTGATCGCCTACTGCAACAACGTAACCATCGTGATACCCCACCCCGTGGTAACGATCCACACCGGTATCGCCGATGGTCTGCGCCCATTCGGGGGTGCCGTCTAAAGCCAAGGCAAGGATTACGCCGTTTGTACCCAACTGCTCGTCGTCATTGTAGCCGTCGCTGTAACCGACTGCGTACACCTTGTCACCAACAGCTAACGCGGATAACGTCATTATGTTGCCCGCATCGTACGCCTTACACCACAGGACAACCCCTGCTAGGGTTAATGAGACAACAAACGACTTAGTATTATTCGCGTTTACGCCGGTCGCGTAAATGATGTCGTCGTTTACAGCAACCCCGGTGATGTGACCTTCAGACACAATATCGGTCAGTCGTTTTGCCCACTGCACACCCTGAGGGGTGCGGTACACGATAACAGGCTGAGCAAGCGATTGGGTGCTCTTACCTCCCATGACGGCATTCTGACCAATGCCCGTGCCTGAAGTAAAGACGAAACCCCCAGTAGGGTCTTCAAATTCGGTGGTGCTGCCCTCTGAGACGCCGGTGGTAAACGTCTCATACGGTGACCATTCCGACGCACTGACCACGCTACCGTGCAATTTTCCACGGACGTAGTAGGTGGTCAGATCCGAAAGGTTGTCTACTTTGATGCTGGTTTTCTCATCGGTTGTTTCGTTGATTTCAAAAGCAACGTCAATGAAGGCTTCGTCTGTGGCAATTTGTAAACTGCTGGATAGGTGGTTGTCCACGGCTGTGGGGTCGGTATCGTTCCAGGCCAGTGTTATTGAAAAAAGTCCAGCGGGTGAAGATGGCACTGTCAACGTCGGTGCGTTTATCGCGCCTTCAGTCGTTTCAAACGACACTTCTGAAACGCCAGACTGCTCGTAGTTTGACGCGGTGTAATAGACCTCTACCCGATACGCTGTCCCGATTTCCAAGGTTGTGGCAAATATCCATTCGGTTAAATCACCGGATGTTTTTGTATACGTCTCGAGAAGATCCCCTAGTGCATCGTACAGAGACCATACCGAAGCTTGGTGGTCATCGCTGCCTATGTTGACACCAAAGGTTCCGCCTAAGAACACGGGGTTCAACGAGGTACTTTCAACACCGCCTTGCACAGAGAGGGTCGGGGTCAAAACGACTTCATAGTCGGTCTTAAAAGAGGCGTATTTCCAAGGCCCTTCTGTGTCGTCATCGGCGATGTCCTTATACCGCCATTTGTACTCGGTGACGTTGAAAAGGTCGTCGGATAACACCAGATCGTCACTTACTACAGTAACATCCAGTATTGGATCGTCGTAATCGCCGCTGGTGGCTACGATCTGGTATCGGCGGTGCTTGCGTTCAATGCCGTAAGCATTTAGGTACTCACCCCCGGTTAACTTTGGGCGTAGGGTGTTGATTTCCATCCCGCCTATGGGTGACACGGGGTCTCCGGAATCAACAATTTGGCCTAGATTAAGGTGGGTGCGAATGTAATGGATCGCGCCTTGAAGATCGACATAATGGTTGGGGTCAATTTGTTCGTCAATAACGAACGAGGTAGCAATCGGGTAGTTCTCGATAAGGCTGAGCCCGAGCTGTTCCGCGGTGACTTGATGTACGTCGTTCACATCGACTATGTGATCACCGGTTGCCGCCTGGCCGCCTTGAACCGTACCTATGCGTAAACGTAACGTCTCATCGTACTCTTGAAAACTGTCCGACAGCGCGCGAGTGATATCTTCTACCCGAGACATAGCAGCTCTCCTATGAGCGTAAGTACCCTCTTTGAGGGTACTCTTATTAATGGTGTGTGTTGAAACTAAGGGGGTCAAACGTTACTCACTGATAAAAGCTGAACAACGCTTCCCAAGCGCCCGATTCTTCCGTCATAGAGGTTAGCTCGGACAGCAGTGCTTCGGTGTCTAATAAAGACACTGGCGTTACTTGGAACCCCGTGTGGTAATCAAACTCGTAGGGCGCATCATCGGTTGCGTGCAACGTGTGCTCTACCCATTCGTACCCTGCAAGGTCTGGTATGATCGCGTCCGTTAGATAATCGTAGTTGAACCCGTTGACATAAATAGGACGCCCCTCGGGGGATGCCATACGCAGGCGTATGTCGGTAACCCCTATGGTACCCGATTGTACAACGCAATCCCCTGAGGCAGCGGTAAGGACCTTAACCGCGTCTGCTTTGCCGTCAATCAATCGCACAGGACCTACCCCGTTGTAGCCTATGCCATCCAGACTGCGCCGCGTCAGGGAGGTGGTGTCTATGTCACGCAGTGCAACATCCGATACCCCTCCCAAATACCGAGAGACGTTTCTTATCTCTATTATGTTCAGTGAACTGTTTAAGCGCACCGATTGATCACCCCTGTCAACAATAAGGTACTCGCCCACAGTGTCTCGTTGTGTTACTGCGTACCCCCAGCTTTGTATAGCCGCGGTTGCCTCGAAAGACTTTGCAATCAACGCCGCCGCAGATTCGGATTTGTTCAACTTAAACAATCCGACCCTAGGGCCCATGGGGGTTTGTAAGGACCACCCCCCTACCCAGGTGTTGTTTAAAACACTCAAAAAACGACTGCTCATCGTAGTGTTTGCTGGCGGCGTTACCAGGTATGACTGGTTCACAACCCCCACAGGATCGTGGGTAAAGTAACATACACCAACCGTAGTGTCCGCAC
>Ga0307981_1000410_pt1 | contig 43037 bp, 41 predicted proteins | sample OrgLakmetagen987_FD_201849 | JGI IMG/M metagenome (GOLD analysis project Ga0307981, IMG submission 201849) | Saline water microbial communities from Organic Lake, Antarctica - #987 | ecosystem: Environmental > Aquatic > Non-marine Saline and Alkaline > Saline | place: Antarctica: Organic Lake... | reverse complement strand
CTGATTGTTTGGCCGATTTTTGAGCTAACAGGGCTTTTTTTTTAAAATGCGGTTGACAGATGCGGTCTCAACTCTATAATACGCGTCCACTTACCGAGGAACGTATCAGTAAGATTGTTAGACAAGATGGACGCTTAGCTCAGTTGGGAGAGCATCGCCCTTACAAGGCGAGGGTCACTGGTTCAAGCCCAGTAGCGTCCACCACTTCTAGCCCTTATATGGCGTGACTTATAAGCGATTACTACTTAATAAATAACAGCTCTACGAGTGTGAAATTTAGAGGGTTGGTTGCACTAAGTATATAATTATTGATTAAAATGTACGTGGAAGTGCAACTTTAGTGCAACCGAGGTGAGAAACACTTGTTTTAGCCTGGCAGAGAAAGCACAGAAAAGAGCCAGTGGTCGTACCTCACTTTTTTCTGGCGGTGCAACTATAGTGCAACCAAGTATTAAGACTTTGGACGCTTAGCTCAGTTGGGAGAGCATTGCCCTTACAAGGCAAGGGTCACTGGTTCAAGCCCAGTAGCGTCCACCACTAACAAAGAAACCGCCCTAATTGGCGGTTTTTTCGTATTGGAAAGTTTAAATTGAAGTCAAAAGTGCAACCAAAAGTACAACAATTAATACGACCACAAAGCAGGCTGTACCCTGCGGTCTATATGGATGAAACGCTTTGAGCCTTTTTGCGAAACACCCACGCCCACGTATCCCAAATTAAGAAAAAACTTTAGACACTCAAGACCGTCACTTCTATCAACTGACAAGTCAATGGCTGCTCTGCTATGTTCACCCGCTTGTTCCTTATTAGCTTCAATAGGATGATCGGGACAACGATAAGCCGACCCCACATAAACAGGCTTGTCTAAAAAATAACGAAACGCCACAACATCGCACATCAATAGATGAAATGCCCAGTTGGGATTGGCCCGTCCACAACAAGAGCAAGCCAATCGTTCGTCACTAAAGTTATCGTACTTCACTTAATCCCAGCGATAACGTTCTTAACTTTACCCGCAAAACGTTTGTCACCCATCATGCGCTCGATGGCATCAACCACGTCATCGTCAATGTGGTTGTCTGAGCGCGTTGCAAGCTTACGTGCAATAGCGACAAACATGTCTAATAGGATGGGTGCGAATAACTTGATCATTAATGATTTCATTTCTTTTTACCTTTTGGTTCAATTACAGTTTTGGGTTCAGCTTCTTTAAATACTTCCTGCAAAACAACACTCAATTCCTCAGCGTTGCTAACACCGGCCATTTCATAAATCCCAGTTAACGTTTTATCAAGGGCGTGTGCCGAATCTTGGGTATCAAGAATTCTAGCTTTTAGGTGGTTCACATATTGCTGTACTTCGCTCATAGTTCTCCTTAATTCACACCCGTTCGTAAGTGAACAGGTGCAGTCAGATTAGGGTTTAAATAGAATGGGTTTAACGTTCACTTTCTTTAAGAACTCAGGCGCTAACTTATTGCCTGTGGCGTCAAAGAGAACGAGCTGATGGTAATGAGCACCCTGAAACGTTATATTTGAGTCATCGATATGGACAACAAGATTGCCATCTTGCTCTGAGATACCGTTCCCAAGTGTCGCGTAAAACTCTATGGAGTCACGCCTATCGGACAAGATGTACTCCGCATCTGAGAAATCGGTAATGCTAGGCGTGTGTGCATAGAAGTTATCCGTGTGTTGCCACATGGTATCGGTAATGTCTTGGCTAGGATCAGTCGGTGCAGTCGGCGGTATCGTAACAACAACAACCTCTTCCTCGACAATAACCGTTCGAGTGACTTGGGTAGCCAGGTTCCCCGCTATGTCAGTTGAGTTAAACCGAATAACGTAAGCCCCTGCGGTCTGGTTATCCACAACATCACCAGTGATATTAACGACTGAACCTTGGGCACTTGCGGTAAACAGAGGAACAGTGCCATCGTAAGCAATAGTAGTTGAAGTGGATCCACTTACTGAAATTATTGGCGCAGTTGTATCAATCTCTTCTTGGACAGTAACGGTTCTTGTCACCTGAGTAGCCACGTTCCCTGCCGCATCAGTCGCGTTAAACGTCAGCGTGTAGAGTCCTGCAGAATACACATCAAGTGTATTGCCACCGACAACAACAGTAGAACCATCATTGGCCGTAGCAGTAAACACAGGTGTAATCCCGCCATAGGCAATCGTTTGACTACCTGGCGTTACCGTAATGACAGGCGCGGTAGTATCTGCCTCTTCCTCCACTGTCACACTTCGCGTGACTTGGGTAGCGGCATTAGTGCCATCAGTTGCATTATAGGTTTTGGTGTAGGTGCCGGCCGTTTGATTATCAATCGTATCACCACCGACAACCACCGCAGACCCGTCATCAGTAGTAGCACTAAAGGTCGGGACAGTGCCATTATAAGCAATAGTTTGTAAAGATGGACCACTAACCGTAATGACAGGCGCGGTAACATCTTCACTTACGATAACGGTTCGCGTGACTTGGGTAGCGGAATTAGTGCCATCAGTTGAATCGTAGGTCTTGGTGTAGGTACCTGCGGTCTGATTGTCAATCGTATCGCCACCAATTGTAATAGCTGAACCGTCATCGGTGCTGCTACTAAACGTAGGGACAGCCGAACCGTACACAATCGTTTGGGACTCAGGACCACTGACCGTAATAACAGGTGCAGTCGTATCCACCTCTTCATTTACAATAACGGTTCGCGTTACCTGAATAGCCTCATTCTCGCCATCAGTTGAATTATAGGTTTTGGTGTAGGTACCTGCGGTCTGATTATCAATAATATCGCCACCTACAACAACAGTAGACCCATCGTCAGTACTTGATGTAAACGTAGGTACTGAGCCGTTGTAAGCAATAGATTGTGACTCAGGGCCACTGACCGTAATAACTGGCGCAGTTGTATCCACTTCAGCATTTACGTTAACCGTTTCAAACTCAATATCACTATCTGCCTGACCGTCATTGGCAACACAACTGCGCGTCACTGTTGACGATGTGCCGCTTGTTGGTGCGGTTACTGTAATTGTTTGCGTAGTCTCACCGCTTGACCATAAGTAAGTTAAAGCGTCACCATCTGCGTCGCTGGCCGTTGCAGTGAAAGTAATATTTTCACCCGCAGCGTAAGTTGATTTGTTTGACGTAACGCTCAGTGTAGGCGCTCTATTTTCTTGCGCTAAAACATCAACGGTTTCGGACGAGCTTGCGCTGTTCACATTCCCGTCGTTAACAATGCAGCTTCTAGTCACCTGGCTATTCGTACTGTTAGATGGAGCAATAACAGTGATGCTTTGCGTCGTCTCACCTGTTATCCAACTGTAAGTTAGCGTATCGCCATTTATATCGGTAGCGTCTGCGCTAAAGGTGATTGTCTCACCAGCCGCGTAAGTAGCTTTATCCGCTGTTACTGTAACTTCTGGTGCCGTATTAGAGCTATTTGTTACTACAGTGCCGTTTGAGCCGCTTGTTGTGTCTACTAGAAGTTCACCAGTGCTACTGTCATCATCAGCGTCATACGTTCTTTCGTCGTTAATGTTAAACGTGCGAATAACTGAATCAGTAAATGTCATGTTATCAGCATTACCTAAAGACGTATTAATACCCTCAGTTGTAATAGCTTCACTAAAATCAGTTGGCGAGTTGATTGTATAAGAATCAGTAGTAGAAGAATCAAGAGCAACTACAATACCGCCACTGGTAATATTAAGACTTACACTAAGTATATAACGACTACCCTGCGTTACTGTCCCTCCACTTAGTTCTCTAGCTTCAGTATTTGTAGCAACATAAACATAAACAGCCCCCGAAGCTTCAAACCTTGCACTGATTTCAAGGGGTGCTCTCTTCAGCTTAAACAGTTGTTGGTTTTCTGTGATTGAATTAGGGGCGTTAAAATCTAAAGCTACAGTTACAATTCCAGATTCAGGAAAAGTATACGGCAGCAGTGATACCCATTTTTCAGTTGCAATATCAAGATGCAGTCCTCCTTCAATTGGAGGGGCTTCTCCCCATTGACCTAAAGCAGCCCATTGACCTAGTATCATGAAGTAGCTCCTCTGTTTAACCCACCGTTACTAGTACCAATAACGTAATACTCAACATCGGAGTTACTAACTACGTCAGTAATTAATTGACTAGCTGCACCGTTTACCCAATCAACATTACCTGAAAATACAACTGCAGAAGTCGATACTCGGATAACCCTTGTTAAGTATGTTCCGTTTGGTACGCCTGAAATTGACATGTTTAAAGTTGAATTATCAGCAGACACAAATTCTTCGACCGTTATTGTTCGAGTAACTTCTTCTGCTTCGTTACCTGTATCATCCGTAGCGTTAAACGTATAAGGGTAAACAGCAGGAACATTAGTATCTGCATTACCTGTTTCAACAACTGTAGAACCATCATCTGTACTAGAAGTAAATGAAGGTACTTCATCACCTTCAGTTATTGTTAAATTGCCTTCTGCTACTGTGATTACTGGTGCGGTAGTGTCTACACTTCCACCTGACCACTGATTACCATCAAAATTCTGTAAAGTTGCATCACTTCCACTACCCTTGTTAGTAATAGTGTTTCCCGTACCGTTTTCGATATCAAAATCAAGAACTGTTACACTGTTTTTTGAAAGAAATAATTCTTTAAGATCACCTTTATACGGATACTGAATTTTGTCGTAGTAAATACCAAAAAGTCCAAAAATTATCTGCGAATCTCCATCACCGCCAGCAGGTTCGCTGTGATTAAACACTTCACCATTTACTGTAACAGTGAAATCAAGAGTGTTAGCAACGTGTTCAAATAAAATAGTAACGTCTTCACCAGCAACAAAAGCTGTTGAAGGTTCCATAATAATACTTCCACTAAATCTACCTAAAGAAATAGTTAAAGTGCCATCAACTTTAAAAGATATTTTTTGTTTGTAAGGCCAGCCAGCGTCATCGTAAGATAGTAAATATTGTTCCTCATCAACTAAGTTATCAGGATAGCTTGCAACAAGTTTTACGGTATAATTATCATTTTCGCGAAGGACAACTTGTGTAAAAGTAAAATAGTTATCAATACCATCAAAAGTTAGTTTTCTGTCGCTAGAAGCAGAATCAGCTTCTACTGTGATTGTTCTAGTAACTTCAGTTGCAACATTTCCTGCTGAGTCGGTTGAGTTAAAAGTATAAGGATAAACACCGACAACACCATTGTTTGCGCTACCTGTTTCAACAATAGCTGTTCCGTCATCTGTAGTTGCAGTAAACGTAGGAACTGCATCACCTTCAGTTATTGTTAAGTTACCTTCTGCTACTGTGATTACAGGTGCAGTTGTATCAGCAGGTGCAGAGCCAACCCAAGCATCAGGAACAATAAAGTTATTCATTACCGCATCATTACTACCTGCATCATCAGTAAAAACAGTATCAGTGTTAGAAGATGTTGCCGCATTATAGTCATGTACCAGAGTTCCATCGCCTGTAAATTTCAGTCGGTAAATTCTCATTTCACAAAATGAGTTAGATTCTCCCCTAGCTACGCCTATTAGATTAAAGCCGTGTGATGCGGAGCTTTCTCTATTTTCTGTAACTACTGTATGAGGAGTAGTTACTATAATTTCGGTCTCCGTAGTTTCTATAGTAATTGTAAACCTTTCATTTAAATCGTAAGCGATATCCGATATTGAACCGTCATCGTCAAACCTATAAAATTGTAAGGATTTTTTACCTCCGACTGGAGCGTCACTAAGAGTAAGTTGAGGTCTATTATTACCATCATTAGCTAATAATCTTCCGTCATCGCTTTCAGCCATTAAATCTATTTCTAGTAGAGAGGTAGTGTAATTCTCAGGTTCTATGTTTGTACCTAACGACAAGTAATTATCTACACCGTTGAATTTTAAGTAGTCAGCCATTTTATGTATTCCTGTATTAGTTTAGTGAGATTAAAGAATCACCGCACCTTTGGTTAATCTCTCGGTATAGACGTTTTTATTTCCCACTAAATCTTCAATCGTGACTTTTAAAACGTACTCAGTGCCATTAGCAAAAATTAATGAATCAACATCAACATGAAGAACATCGTTATCATCGACTTTAGATGCTTGGTCTATTGTTATAGGTACAACAGTTGCGGTGTTAGCCACGGTGTAATAACTAACCGCTAACGTAGTCCAATCAAGTCCTGACATTTGATCGTACATACCAACGCTAAAATGATTCGCATACTGTTCTGGTTTATTTTTAATAAACACTTGCGTAACAATGGGTAATTGGCTGTCCTCTGTGTAACCAAACCCATTAGTTACTGGGAAATCAACAGGTCCACCCATATCTATCCATCGTGCAATCTTGCGTTTATCTGCATCAGGAAGGTTTAATGCAGGATGGCTATCAGGGTAATCAACATCATCGTCTCTAGTAGAGTTAAGTCGTCCGTCTAGTCTTTCCTCATAAACAATCCATGCTAATAAGCTTTGTCTAGCTTGTGGTGAGCGAATGTACTTACTTCTTTGTGGGCTCATATACCCGCTTTCTTTAGTTATTCTTAGATAAACTTCTTTAGGTGTACCAGTAAAGTCAGGAGTCTGTCCTCCATCTCCGTGGCAAGAAATACAGCTACTCTGCATTACAGGGTAAACGTCTCTTTTCCACTCTGCGCCTAATGTACCTTGTGCTATAAATTCAGTACCGTTTTCAGTAAGTACAGGAATACTGCCAGTGGTTAAGTTCCATATACCGTTTGCAATTCTAAAGTCAGAGTCAAGTAAACCTGCAACTCCGGTTATTGCAACTCCTTTTCCTGCTTGAGTAGTAGCAATATCTAACTCTGGTCCTGAGTGTATATGGCAACCTCCACAGTCTGTTCTTGCTTCTCCTGCTTTTAGTCCTCTCCATGTCATTTCACTATTAAGTGTCATGCCATTAATATCTAAGGTTTGTATCATATGAGGTGTATCAGCACCTATTTTAGCAATCCAAGAAGTATCTGGATTGCCTTGGTCGTCTATTGTGTCCGTGTGACTTAATGGAAATTCACCTAGTATTTCCCACCTTTCTCCGTGAAACGAACCGTACTTAGCAACAATACTGTCTAAGTTACTTGCAAGAGCGTATTCTGTTACTTCAGCATGTGCGGCTCGATCTGCTGACCCTGTATCTCCGTTAAACTTTTCAATAGGATTGTTATAAGGTAGTGCTGGTGTCCCTAAAATTCTAACGTATTTAATATCCGCATTAGTGTAAACCCCTGCGTCTGTCCCCTGTATTTTCCAGTTACCGTCGTGCAACTCACGTTTAATAGATCCACTGTTAAAAGGGTCTAACTCACCGAATCGAGCAATTGGCATAGACTCTCGGTTATACATTGATGAAGTACCAGTATAAGCAGTCGCGTTATTAGTGTGAGAACGGTCTGTTGGAATGATAGTTGGTTTCTCTACACCCATAAGCTCTTGGTAAGATAGAACAGCTCTGGGCCAAATCTCGTTATAGTCAGGACTGTCTTTAACCATAACCAACTCTGTGTCTGGATCGTAAATAATGTTAGTTGTTGCATTAGGTATCATGTAAATACCAGAACGTAATTCTTCACACTTAAACCCGTTATCGTCTATTGGGTGTGTGTTCATATCTTGAGAGGGACTGGCACTATTGTTTCTGCATACTGCGGAAAAGTGATTAACATAGCCTTTAGAGTAAGCAACAAGCATTGAACCTTTTGCTCCAACTGAGGGCATGGAATATTTACCACTTCTATTAGGTGCGGGAATGTCTCCGGGTGTGCTGTGAGGAGTCATGTTAACCGTACCTTTTCTGTCAAACTTACGATTACTTCCGACTACGCTGCCTTTTAGCCAATTTCTACCATACGCTGCCTCTACTGGCATACGGTGCAAAATACCGTAACCGTAGTCAAATGAAGGGTAGTAGTATCCCGCAACAACACTTTCATCGACAAGTTGAGTAATAAAGTGGTCTAAGTACTTGTTTTTGTCATGCGGTTCTGTGAACTGTTGCATGTTAGTACCATCAGGGTTGATGGTAAATAAGGGACTCATAGCGTAGTGAAACTTGTGTCCAACGTCTTGCCAAGTGGTAAATAGAATACGTCCATCTTTAAGTTGTATTGGATGCTGTATCATGTGCAATGAGCCAGTTTCTAATTGACGTAAGTTAGATAACTCACTAGTATTTAATTCCCCTTCGTGGTCGTCCATAGTATAAAGATGCTGAACACTACTGCTCACAATAGCTTCGGTAAACGGATCTAAAGCCGTTGTTGCTGAACGGTTAGACGTTAAAAGCAATCTACCATCTGCCAAAGGAATAGGAGTCATATCTCTAATAAACCGTTTTTCTCCTTGCCCATCTTCGGGGTTGTTGTTACCCGCATACAACATACTGTCAAACCCGTCATCAAAAGTTAGTCTGATTGGTGTATAGTTAGGATCGTCTAAATGAATTTTATATATCCAACCTGCTGTTGCTCTAGGTTTTGGCGTATTGTTACCTTGCGTTCCAGTCCAAATATCAACTATTAAAGAGTAATAAACTGTATTTCCGTCAAAAGAAATTATCGGGTCCATCACTGAGCAGTCTGTACAATCAACTAATACTACCTCCGAGCTATCCGCTTTTAGTAACATTAAGTCAGCACCGGCTGTTATACTGTAAGCACTCTCACCTTGAGGTAGACCTACAAATCTATCTTCGATAGTGTGATTGGGATAACGCACATAAACAACGTCATAACCTAGTGGATTTGCATGAACGTATAAACTAGCGAACGCCATGAATGTGAGTAGAACGAGTTTCTTTTTCATCTGGTTTCCCTTGTTGACTAATACTATTCTAACAGCATTACTAATATATTAAAGCAGAAATAAATTTACGGTGTTAAGTTAACCATTAGGGTCAACTGAAACAGACATAAACTGATTGCCCACTTTAAACACAGAGGCATGAATGAACTGCCTATTAACGTAGCCGTAACTGTTGCTATCTGTTGTTGCTTTCAACTCTACAGTAACGTCGGCTGAACCTTGGGGTATGTTGCACCCTATTGATAAAGCTTCCTCGTTCTCATATAAAGTTTCGGGATTACTGAGCATTGAAGCTCGCTGAACACCGTCGATCCATAAAGATACGGTTATATTACTATTATTACCGCCACCGTTAGAGTGACCAATAGTAACGTTAGTGTAAAACGCCCTGTCAAAGTCACTATTACCATCTAAAATTGCCTCGTACACAACCAGCGACGCGTCATTTCCGATAAAAGTCTTGCTGGGAATAGAGATTAGAGACGCATCGTAAACATCACCTTCTAAGTTCCTAACATTAAGTGAACCATTAAACGCACCGTCGCCGTTGGACTTTAGATAAAATAAAGCATTATCATCTGTCTGTGCGCCCGTACCACACCACATTTTATAAGTACCTAATGCAGAAATAACAACGCGAGACGTACTATCGGGGGCGAACGAAGAAGAAGTCCTAAAGGTGCCACCCACAATGTCAGAACTTGAAATTTGCCCTGCGAAGTTACCGTCCCGTGCGCGCAAATTACCCGCCGCGTTTACACTGAAATTATAGGATTCGTTCCACGTACCATCGCTGTCCACGTTAATCGAGGCCGCCGATAAAACGCCGCCGATAATAGCAGAGTCCGTTATCACCAAATCTCTACTGGTAGTCACGGTATCGACGACCAATTCTTCGATGCGAGCGTCCCTGATAACCGCATCTGAAATATAGGTCACGCCATCAGTTACAGTGAACGGGTAAAACGTGTCTGTGCTATCGGGATCACCCACGACAAAGTTTTGAGCATTAATATAGAACAGCGAGTCGTCGATACCTTCATCGGCGTTCGTCGCGAGAAAACCAACCCCTCTTGTGAGGTCACCTACTGATAGCTGAACGCCCCATTGTGCGGCGTATATACCCTCGTTATCTACTGCTATTTGCGTTATGTTGTCCAGCGAATACGTATCATCGCCGTAGCCCAACTCATAGGAATCGATGCCTGCCGCAACGGCGACGTTTAAGTCAGTCGATGATATTCTCACCTCACTGATAAACGCTTCTTTAACCGTAGAACCATCAGCATCAAATATCTTAGCGGAGAACGTTTCCAGAGACCCTGATATTGCAGCGTTAGCCTGTGCGCTCGTGTAATACTCCGATTCTATATCGGCACTGGTTTTATAGCCTGCTTGTAGAACCTCGCTGTTAAAGGTGTTTATCAACCCCGCCGTTGCCGCGTTGGCCCCAGCCTTAGTGTAATGGTCTACCGTAATATCGGCACTAGACTTATAGTTTGCCTGTAGAACCTCGCTGTTAAACGTTTCTATTAGCCCTGCCGTTGCCTCGTTGGCCTCAACTGTTGTAGAGTAATTACTAGATATGTTCGCCTGTGATTCGTATTCAGCGGTTGTCACTTCGGCACGAAGCACTTGGACCGCAGTAGCCATCGCACTGTCACTGTCTACCTCAGTGCGATACTCCTGCTCTATGAATGCTAGCTTTGTGTAGTCTCCAATATTGAGCGCCGTTATTTGCGTTTGTGTTTCCTGTTGCATCGCTGAGTCTGCATCCACCGATGTATAATAGTTAATTGATAAGTCTGTTGCGATACCATTGATGTTAAAGTCCAGCGCTCCAAGCGCCCCGTTTACCCTGTTGTCAATATCATCAATGGCCGCTTGGCCTTTAGCATCTGCCGCATTTGCACGCTCAAGCGAGTCTGTAATACGTGAATTCTGATTGGAAAACCCAAAGCCCTCAGCCTCCGTAATTAAATCAAACAGATCTGTATCGAAGAGCGTCTTATCGATGCCCTCACGTATCTGGTCAAGCAATGTACCGACGCCTAGTAACGACACACCATAAGAACCAGCTACGGCATGTACCGCACTTTCCTCACCCAATATATTCTCATTGGATACCCAGATGTAAGCACCCATTTCGGGCTGCAAATAAACCGTTGTTAAATTACCCGTAACCGTCTGAGCTAACATGGTAGCTTGGTTTAGATTAGGTGGAGCGCCAGCAGAACCATCGGGATTAGGTAAATCCGTTTGGACATAAATGTTCGCAAAACGATGCCCAACATAAGACGTAGGAGACCAACGAACAACAATACCGCCAGCGACAGAAGTAAGAACCACCCCGACAGGCTTAGTCGGTGTTTCGGCGTAGCGTTCGACGTAACCATAAATGCCCAATATATCGTGCGGCGGTGATTCAACATCATACTCATTCTCATGCACAACCCAAAAATAAGCCCCCGTACCCTCGGGTAGTGCGAGCCTAGTACCATTGGTTTTGCCCTCCCAGAATAATATGCGCGCCCCGTAATTACCGAGGCGTAGTGGATCGCCATCACTATCAATACCCACAAAATCCACGTAAATTTTAGAACGTGCATGTCCCGCGTAAATCGGAAGATCCCAGGTGATAACCACACCAGCCTCAACCACTTCCAGCTCAACACCTGTCGGCACCGTAGCGTCAACAATATCGCCCTGCAAAGCTTGTGCCTGCAATGGCCCTGCTTCATCCCCGACTACACCATCACCGTTTTCATGTGCAATAAATACAGTAACCCACTGGTACTCTTGGGCTAAGATAACTGCCGACTGACCAGAAGCACTGATATAAAGTTCAGCCTCAGCGAAAGGAACAACGCGAGCATTATCAGTTGTGCCCCTTGGGTGCGAAACGATGTAAACGTTCGTGTGCTTATGACCCACGTAAATCGGTCTGTCCCAAGCTATGCGTATCGACTTGGTATCCGCACTAATACTAAAACTTGTTGGTGGGATAGGTAATTCTGAGGGCTGTGTTCCCGAGCCGCCTGTCTTTACCTGACGGTTAATAAGCGTGCTAAAAGTGCCATTCTCTAAGTCACGTTTAGTCACCGCTTCATCTAACGGGTTACCACGACCCTCGCCGCCCAGAACTTGTAAGTTCTCACGAACCGCATTAAAGAATGGACGAAATTCAGGAGGCAACTTAGCCGGTATGTTCGGTATGGCTGGCCTGCGCTTAATCTTAGACATCGGCGTTTAACTCCTGTATGGAAGATGCCCATCCAATGCTTCGAATATCGACATCACCCGCAACTCGCATGAAAAACTCAACAGCTTCACTCTTAGTTTCAAGATAGAAGAACGTATCATCAGTGACCGTTCTGACCGTTGAGTATTGGTTACCGTTTCTACGCTCAGTGACAAACTCAACATCAACAGGGTAGCTATTAGCCCTGACCCTACCCACATACATGCTCTTAGGGTCGTGAAAACGATAGTGCTTAGACTCAAACGTGACGGCCATGTTTTCAGAACCGCCATCAAATTCAAACAAGTTACCGGACGCATCCGAGTAGACTAAAGATTCTGATTGCGGGTCATTGTGGAGTGCCTTAGTGTCTAATTCAACGCTGGTAAAACCACCTGTCGGATTAGTCGGGTCAAACATTAATATGCGACCGTCGAACAGCTTAATGACTAGGTTGTCTTGGTGTCTCAAAAATCGCATAGTTGTGGGTTGCAATGCTCGCCACTGCTTAGCGTCATAAAACGTTTCACTGGCGAGGATCACTTGGTTGCCATCGATAACATACAGGCCTCGTTTGCCAGCGTAGAAAACTGCGCCTGCAACTTCAACCACTGCCTCGGAGTTAATGGCCGGTGCAGGGCTAGCTAGACGAACTCTGCTTATTGACGCAGGGCTTACGCCTGAGACAATATAAGGGTGGTCGTTGGTGAGTACCACCATGTCAGCGCCGTAGTTAACCGTGCATATAATCTTCTCAGCGAACACCATGTAGTACTCAGAAGGCCATGCGTGGGTTACTCTTGGCTCAGAGAAACAAACCATCTTATCGTTATGTCCTCCCAGAAATGCCTCACTAAGAACACAGATATGTTGCAAAGGACCGTTGGGGAAATTAGTTAGGTTATCGTCCGGTGGTGGCAGCCAGTCATCAGCGAACAGACCTTCTTGCAAATCTGCAGATGTAAGGCGGTCAACGTAAGTACTCTCTGCCGAATCTACATCGGCGAGGAACTGGTAGATACCTTGCCCTGTGCTTGAGTTGTTCAATCTGTAAATACGAAACTGACTGCCATCACCTAGCAGTGGATAGCCTGTAGGCACCGCAGGAAAAGTGAGTGTTACTTTCAACACCATTTGACCCTCGTATTCCCTGATAGTGGCATTCTCAGATGCAAACGAAGCAACGCTCTCCCTGCCCCATATATCAATAAAGGTAATCTTGTAACTGGTAGTAAAGTCATCAAGGTCAGTACCGTCGTAATCTGAGTCACCGCTAGATGGACCTGAATACAATTCGTTGTTATCTACAGTGTGAGTTACTACGCCAGGTTCGGGTAGACCCAAACGGTAGGCTATATTGGGAAACACTGAGCCGCCTGTGGCAATATCGAGGCGAGTCACTTTGGGGAAGTCACCGTCAGTAATAATGACCGTCTTAAAAGGATCATTAAGCAGCGGAGCTTCAATCGCTTGGGTTGGTGTATCCCATGAGAACCAGTAGGTTTCAGCATAGTGGAAAAGGTGCGTAGCCGCTGTTGGAACTACCTGAGACAAATCAAGAGGGGAACACCATCCTTGAAGCGTCTCAGACAAATCAACATTAGTGGCCGTAACGCTTAAACCATCGGCAAGTTGTTCTGGATTGAGACGAGGTGCCATCCCTCGAAATTCAGTTATCAGTAGTAGCATGGAACACTCCTATTAGTTCGCTACTACAATTATAACAGTATTACTACTAATGTCACTTGCCCGTAATTGCTTTACGCCCATCCTTGACTATTTCTCTAGCCCACGGTACTTGTGAAGCAAATGGCACATGACGTTCAAACGTCATATTACCGTTAACCCAATCATTCAGATAGCCTGCCGTTGGCCCAAGTAATGTGATAGCAGGATTCTTACCGTACTGACGCATTTCATAGGGTAGCTGTGCCATTGATAGCGGTCCCATTCCACCCGTTGCCATCAGTGTTTGTCCCACGAACGTCGATAAATCTCTATCGCCTCTAGGATTACCAAATGGGTATTTAATAAATTCCCTGAGTACTTCGCTCATTGCCGCCATTGGTATCAACATAGCGCCAGTAACAACGACAGCTTTCATTGTCTCGCTCTGCGTGCCTTCTGCTTTTGATGCTTTGCTATCACGGTACAGAGACTTGTGCACGTTATCGTAGAAACCATAAAAGAATTTCTTGAGTGACGTAAATATCGCAAACCGTGGATCAGTTGCTATAAGTGGTAACTGCGAGTTATGCGGGTTGGTCACCGACTCGTTTACAAAACGGTGCAACGCATCGCGATACGCCTTACCTTCTTTGGATTTCAAATCGGGATTATCAAGGTAAGCTTTGACTGTCTTAGCGTCAATCTCTAACTCCTTAAGCATACGTTTAGAACGCGTTGTATCACTGTTGGCATGAGACTCTAGGAAACGTTTACCCGATGATGCTGCCAATGCCCTACTGGTTTCAGTTAGCCAGTTTTGGCCGTTCAGCTTAAACACAGTAGAGGTTACTCGCTGGGCTGTTCGTCCAGTTGTCATCGCATCCATTGCGTATAAACGTTGCATAGCATGTTCGACAACTTCGGTAGAAATAATGCCCATGTCCTTGGCGAAATCTTTCATTTCACTGCGGGGCACACCCTGTAGAACATCGCGTAAATCCTTACCCAAACCGTCGATTGACCCTTTGTGTCGGGATGCAATACTGGCAACTTCGGGAATACTGGCAACTGCGGAGAACCACAATATTGTTGCTGTTTGGAATGCCAGTGCTGCCGAATTGAATCGGTTCAAGTAAGGGCTGTGTCCCAATGCATTCTTGCCTGTGACACCTGACATTAATTTGTGAAACTCATCCAAATTCGCAGGGTGTATCTCAGATTCAAAGTGCTTAAACTTGGCACTTGAGTCCCCGTCCTCGCCCATGTATTTGTTCCACATAGACCAGTTCGATGCCGCGTGCGCATAATGTTCCAGCATACGAGGTGCGTCATCATCTAAGAATCCCGCTTGCTTTAGCTCTTTAGTCACGGAAACTAATTCATCTGCCCGTGAACGTGTTGAGTTACTGGTCGTTGGGTCGATAGCCCACTGTGGCTGACCGTTACCCTCAAAAACTCGCTCCACAAATTCCTCGGGCTTTTTAACTCCTGCCTTTCGGACCAGTGCCAAAAACCCTGACCTGTTCTGGTCAATCTTCTGCATGTTAAGCCCCATGACAAGGCCGTTCTTACCGACATGGCTTGGGTCATGCTCACGGACAAGAGAGTCCACCATGTTGACCCACTTACGATAATTGTTGGCCTCAGTACTCTCACGGCCATTTATCATATCGTCATAGCCCTTCTGCACTGCGTTAGCATCACCGATGATTTTTAGCTCTGAAATTAAATGTTCAGCTTTCATCTGCTTGTTCAAAGTGTACTGTTTTGTTAGCAGCGCAATCTCTGGGTGAATCCTATCTAAACGCGTGTTGATCATTTCTAACACGCGGAAAATAGCCTTGGGTGCTTTCTTGCGTATCCTGCGGAACATGCGCTTGGCTTTCTGATTAGCTCGAAGCCGGTCACCTTTATTCTTGCGAGTTTGGGTGGCAATATCTTCCTCGCTAGATGGCGTAGATTTACGAGCGACCTTACCTGTGACGCTGTTATCGGTCTCTTCCTCCTCACCACGGCGCTGGTACATTTCGATGAGTTGCACTTCCTCATCGGTAAACTTTTGTAACTGGTCACTGTTTAGTGCAACGGCTTCTTCGTACTCAGGTATCATTTTCTCCATACGTTCGTCAAACTCTTTGATGTCGTTGGCGCGCTTATCTACTTTTGCATTGTGCAGAACGTCTTTAGTTTTAGTTTTATCTTTAGTTTTAGTTTTAGATGCCAAATTGCGCACCACAGCTTTAGCCTTTCGCATTTCAAGTAACAATTCTTGTATGCGCTTTGTGTCGTTTTTAGTAGGGGACTTACCCCTAGACTCATACGAATCACGGATAGCTTTATACTCTTTCTTTGCATCCATATACGCACGCGATGCACGTCCTCTTTTACTTTCATCTGTCTCTACCTTGTCGTCGGGACGGTCTTTGCTTTTCACGTAATCTGTTTTGGGTGTATCGAGCGCATCGACTCTGCTACCACCACCTGTGTCTGAGGTTCCTTCGGCCCTGAAAGGTTCGGCACCCGTAACGGGGTCAGGCGCACTCTCTTTGGAAAAGTCGGCCTCTTTTATGTCATCGACGTCAAGAAAGTCACCCCTTTCAGAGCCATAGCCCTCTTCGATGTCATCGTAAATACTTGCCTCGGCTTCAACGCCATCCTTGTAGTCTTTGCCACGCTTCAAACCCTGCTTTAGCTGGCCCAGTGTGACTCGCTCAAACTTATCTTCGACTGGGCCTTTCTCTCGCATCACCTTTTTAGAGACAGGCTTCATCACAGTCTTGCCCTCTGAGTCTTTCACCTCATTACCTTCGGCGTCGAGGTATGGCACCGGCTCGCCTTTCTCGTAAATCGGCTTACCATCTTTATCACGTTTAATTTTACCCAAAATCTTTCGTCTATAAACAACCGTTGAATTCTTCAAGTCGCTCATATTAATCGTGTGACCTGCTTCAATCATCTGCGATATGCCCGAGTACAATGCTTGGGCGATGCCCTGAACTGTCCCAGTGTAGCCGTCTTTATTATCTTGACTATTAACCTCAAACACAGTTGACTCGCTACCTTCGCGTAGCTTAATGCCATCAGTGTTCATGCCCAGTTCGACAATATCTTTGACTTCAAACGAGTCACCTTCTTTGGTCGATAGCACCTCGTTATCTTTCAGCTCACCTTTAAAACGCTTGGCCTTAGTCGCTCGGGCTTTCTGCTTTAGATCTGTTTCCAATGTCCGTCTGGGCGTATCACCTATCATCTGACCTTCAACGAATAAGCCTAACTCTTTAAGTGTTTTTAACGCTCTGTCGGGCAATCCCTTTTCCAGTGAGTTAGTCAATGACTTTATGGATTGAGGGTTAAGCACACGAGCTGGCCGTTCACCTTCGTTTTGAATGGCGTTCTGGTCTTTGGTGGCGAGTTTGCGTGGGTGAGTGCCTTTACTGCCTTTTGACATGGTTTCCACTTCTTCCATGTCCACCTTGAGAAGTCGAGTCGTAGCAACCTGTCGAAGTAAGCCTAGCTGTTCCTTGAGTCCAGCGAACTCCGGTAACTCGCCCAACTGGGTAACTAAATCAGTAAACTGCTTAGCGAAGCCCTCACGGTTCACAGTGCGCTCTTTATCGGTTAAGTCTTTGCCGTCCAGTTCGCCCACGGTCAAATCTTCGAAGGTGTCACCTTCTTCGACTTGATCATTAATGTCACCTTGGAACTCACCGTCTTTATCCGTGCCTGAGCGTTGAGCCACTAGCGGGTTAGCGTTATCACTTTCGTCATTGCGCTGCTTGACAAACTTTGTAATTTCTTCCACTCGGGTAATGTCATTCGGATCATCAGAATCTTTAATGGTTTCGTACTCGTCCAGCACTTGTTGGTAAACGTTATCTTCACGCTCTAACTTCATGCCTTCTTTGGCGCGTTTGGTGATAAACCGCAGTACCTCAGTTACCTGCTGTTTTTCCTCGGGGTCTTTGGTGTCTTTGTACTTATCAAACAGCTCAACTGCTGTTTTAAGTTCCCGGTCACCCATATCCGCACGTTCACGCGCGTAAGTCATAAAGTCTAAGTCTTTCTTGGGCTTGGGTTTCTCAGCAGTTGTCTCAACGTTCTCGTCATCGCCGTAACCATCTGGTGCTTCGTCACGACCTAAGCCATCTACTTCGGCATTGGCCTCTGACGTTTTATCTTCGGGCGGGTTAGGCTTTTTCTGCTTTTCAATAAACGACTGCCACATGGCCCTTACATCCAAAGTAGAGGACTTCATGCCTTTACTGTCAAATGAGTTACCCACCATTTTGAGCGCCATACCAATGTCTTTACCCTCACCTGACTTTAGGGCTTTGCCTACCGCACGGGCTGCTTCGGGTTCAAGTTTAACTTTACCTTCGCGCACACCCTTGGCGATAGCACTTAACTTCTGCTTACCTAAACTCAAACTGCGTTTTTCACCCTGCAATTGGAAAATATCATTGCCTTCGCCGCTAATATCATCAGCGAGAAAACTGGTGACTTGTTGTTCTGTTACTTCTTCATTATCAATTTTCTGCTTTAACCATTTAAGAGATATTGGCTGCCCTTTCGGGGCAATAGTCTTGCTGACATAATCATAATCTTTCTGCGAGAGATTGGGCACCTCAGCAGGGTTGATACCCAACTCTGTGTTCTCAAAATCTTGCTGTTCAACGTCTACTGTTTTATCAGTCCCATCTTCATTCTTCTCGTAACCGTCACCGAAATCTTTAAGTCGCTTCTCGGCGTGGCGATACGATGCATCGACGCCCTCTGCCATTGCTTGACCTGTTGCGCCAAATGCACCACCGCCAATCACACCTCGTAAGGTTTCATCGACTACTTGGCCTATGTCCACCTCAACTTTTTCTTTATTGAGTGCAATCTGTGATATGAGCTGGTTAGATAACGATTCTACTGCGGAGGTTGGTGCCTCTATGCCTGCGCCTACGCCTGCTGTCTTAAACGCTTTGATGACTCGCTCGCCAACTGTCTTAGCCGCTTTTTCGTCAAGGACACCAAGCACTCGGTCAAGGACAACACCCACTGGAAGCTTAGTCATTAACGCGGTTACACCGCCAGCCGCCACAGGGGCGTATGGATTGTTCTCGCTGCCTTGGGCTTCTAGTTCTGCCTCCATCGCACCGCCGGACTGTAACCCTGACGATACCGCCGCACCAGTTGCCATTCTGCCTGCAACAAGTTTACCTATCGCCGCGCCAGCCGTGCGTTTTGCCGCAATAGCGGGTAGTGCTGTACCGCCTGACAAAGCCGCTAAGCCCCCATCCATTAAAAGACCTGGCAATGCTTCACCGATGCTCTCCATGCCATAGGTCATCACATCGCCTATATCTTCAATCTCGTCATAGGATTCCACTTCACGCCCGTTAAAAGCATTATCGTACTCAGCCTCGACGAACATTTCACGACCATACTCGCGCATAATATCGGAGTCTAGTCGGTCACCTAAATAGTTAATCGCGCCGCCAAGTGCAATTTTAGAGTCCTCAACGCCTCGGTCCCAAGAACGTTCTCCTGTTCCTCGTGTGTCGTAGTAGCCTTTGTTATTTTTAATTGAGCGACGGCCTATCAGCTTGATCATGTCATCAATTGATTCGCGCTTATTACCATAGGATGCTAGGACAGGGTTAGATGAACGTTCCTCACCAAATGCTTGGCGTATGTTGCCGTACTTTTCGGACTCCATTTCTCGCTCGTTAGAGAAGCCTGTGGGTGAAGCAAGGCCACTCGCTATCATTTCGCTAGAAAGGTTATTACCCTCCTCGTCCACGACATCTGTTAGTTCACGATCATGCGTACCGAACTCACCTGTCGTCTCAGCCTTAGCCCCATTCCTAAAAAGTGCCGAAAGCGCATTTTTAGCGAGGTCCGCATTGGGGTGATTTTTAGTTACCTCGGGTGTATCAAAACCTGTCATCCGAAAACCCTTACGGTTGGGGTGACCATGAGGTTTATCGTAAACGGTATCGCCATCGTAGTTTTTACCTTTGGCAATAAGTTTGGAAATGATGCTATCGGCTTCTTTAGACATGAAAAAAATCCTATTAGGTTAGTAATAGGATTTTAACAGTTATACTAATTATTATCCATATAGCTACAATTTATTGATTTCGTCAACATATTCAATGGCCGCTTGTTCTAAGGATATGTCACGGTCATCTGCATATTGCTGTAGTCGTCCGATATTGTCCTCGGTCAAATCGACGCCGCCCATCGCCATCGCATAGGGTATCGCCAGTGACGTAATCTTAACATCCCTGTCGTAGTTCATGCGCTCCATGATAGAGAACATGTTAGTCATCGCAACACCGCCCTCAAGCCCAACCAATGTATCAAGGTCGGCTCCCGTGCTAACCATGAAGCTTGACAATGCTTCGCCAAATCGCGCTTTGGACTGCTTGACATAAGCAGAACGACCCTTCCCAAAATCTGCAGGAACACCCAACTGCGCGGCTCTCTCCAATATTGGGTCGGCAGCCGTGTAGAAATCCGCAAGTGAAATTTCGCCTTCACCTTCACCCTGCAACTGGCGAAGCTCCTCAACCGCCGTCTGATACTCGATTATATCTTTATTGTTTTTCAGGTTCAGGGTATCTAATTCCTCGCGTGACGCGAAAGTACCTGTCTCCTCAAAGTTAAGTGTTTTTTGCACATCCATTTCGGGCTTGGCCTGACGTAGTAAATCCATTGCCTCTTTGCGTTTGGGCTTAGTAGAGGCTAATGCCGATTTGTGATCACCAAATATTTTCGCCGCCGCCGCCCGTTTGCGCGCATCTTGCTCGGGTGCATTTATCTTGAGGAAATCCCGCCACACTTTAGGTGTCGCTTTTGGATGGGTGATGGCTTTCTCGGGCTGTTCTCCTATATCTTCGGCATTTGCTTTCTTTCCAAAATAAAAGTCAGTGAGATTACTGCCGAAAATACCCAAGTCTTTGGCAATGAAATTAGTTGCTTTCTCCACTCCAACGCCAGCCTCCCTCAACACACCGCCTCGCCTAATGTCATCGTCCTGTGCTTGCTTGGCCGCTGCATCTGCCGCTTCGTCTGCTGCTTTCTGCTTAACGTACTCGCGTTGCTGTTGTTTTGCGTCCGTTCGTGCGTCATGTACTGCACCCGTTATCACTTCGCCGTCATCAATGATAAGCCCCGCTTTTTGGATAAGCGCCGCTGACATCATACTGCCATTGGTATCTTGCTCACCAACTTGGCCGACTACGTTTGACACTTGACTCAGTACTTGCATCAATTGGTTTTTACCAATACGCAGTTGCTTGGAGTTATTGGCTTTGGGGTCTAAAGTAAAGGGCAGGAAGTTACCCTCCTTGTCCTTAGTGGATAAAAGGTATGAGCCTGTTTTTGGGTCAAGGCGTGAAAAGATACCAGACCCTTTGCCGCTATTAGGGCGCACACTATTCATTATGTTTTCAGGGAGATTGTTACCTAACATTATCTTAGTAATATCAACCTGTTTGCCACTGTTAGCCCTCGTTATAAACGCTGATGTTTCTGTTCGGGACTTGTTGGCAAGCTCTGTGGTTTCCCGCTGGGAATCCGCTTGAAGCTTTGCTGAACGCTGTAACTGTTGCGTTCTGTCCTTCTCGTTATCAAATACCGTCTGCACACGCTTATTGCCTGCAAGTGCGATGTCGTTTCGCACCTCTGCGTTTGCCTGCCTGTTGGTATCACGTACTTTTTGCTGAGCAAGAGACGCATCTGCGTTCTCGTCAGTAGCATCGAACTGGCTCTGATTCTGCTCTAATCGGTCATCAAACTGGCTCTGATCCTGCGCTAAGCTTTTTTCTCTAAAGTCTAAATTATCATCAAAATTACCCTGACGATTTCCCTCTTTAGTCTTATTGAACTCATGGGTTTTACCAAACTTACCCTCTTGGAAATCTTGCTGTCTACTAGTCTGGTCAATTCGCTTATCAGCTCGTGTCGCATTTCCCTCGGCATTCGTCTGGGCGTTATCTATTTGTCTATCGCCTTGACCAAGACCCCGTTTGGTATTGGCATTGGTCATGTCAAACTTCTTCTTTTGCCACGCTAAATTAGCATCGAGACGGTTATTGTCAATCGTTCGCTGGGCCTCAGTATTCTCTTGAGTCTGACGCGCCTGTGAGTCTCTAAACGCAACATTATCTTTGCGCTCAGCTTCTTGGTTCCATAGGCTTAATGCCTGTAAAAAATAATCCGCACCGGCCATTAGCCACCTCCTATTGCTGAACCGATCCCCGCGCCAACTGCGCCGCCCGCTGGACCGCCAATCATAGTACCGCCAATAGCGCCGACCGTACCCATTATACTGCTCATTAAACCACTCTTGGCTTTCTCATACTCTTGCTCACGGCGTTGCTGATTAGAGGCAATTTTGGAAAGCGCACCGACACTGTTATTTTGCAGTGCCGTACCGATACCCATCAAATCAGAGGTTACCCCTTCTTGGTACTCACGTTGCTTGGTTCGACCTGTATTCAAGATGACAGACTCGCCCTTGCTAACATTAGAGTCAATAGTGCGCTCTAAGCCTCTTTTCTGGGCCGTAGTGAGTGTTTCACCGCTTCGACCCATAGAACGCTCAACCTGTCCACGCGAGCGACCTTCGAGTGCTGCGGCATCTTTAACTGAACGGTCAACGATGTCAGTACTGTCGGCTTCTTTCTCAAGCTCGTCTATCAGTGGGGCATAATACCTGTCAAAGTTCTCTTGCTGGTCCGCGTACATGTCTGCCAGTTGAGCCTCAGTCTGCTTTGCGCTTGATCCACGCATGTACGAAGAACGGGCCGCACGAGACGCAACGCCGTTACCTCTGAACCTATCACGCGAGTCAGCCATACCCGCACCAATGCCACGGCCAGCAGGGGTTTCTTTGCCCGTTGGTCTATTAGGGAGTGCTGTGTTAACTGGTACCATTAGATCCTCCTATCCAAAACTTGACGTGAACATTTTGCCCATGTCCTGATTATCCATATAGTCCTCAGAGCCTTCTTCGACTGCGGCTTTATACTTCTTTTTATTGGCTTTTTTAGTGCCTTGGTACTTACCCATTCCTGCACCCGCCGCCGCGCCGATCATATCCACCGTGGAATTTGCTTTCTTGAACTTACGGCGCATGGTATCCATGTTTCGACTGTTCTCGATGTTAGCGATACCCATAGCACCCTGCGTCACTTGTTGTGATTGTGATACCGCAGACCTTGCACCGCCTGACAACTTCTGACCTTTGCGCATAACGCCCTCAGAACCACTCGATGTCTTAACCATACTAGATGAACTTGCAATAGAACTAACGGCTTTAACCTGTTTGGACACATTACCCCTGCGACCTTTCTGGGCGTTACGGGTTGCAACTGCTACATCAGCAGAGGCTTTTGAGCGTTTACCTGTGACGCGATCACGTTTGTTATTCGACACAAATGAGTCGCCTACTTTCTTCACAATACCATCGCCCTTGCCACCCATCACTATCTGGTGCTGCTGTGCAATAATCTCGTGCGCGGGTACTTCTGGTTTATCTGGCTTGGACATCAGTTTCCCTTACGTAGAATTCACCATCAAAGTGAAAGCCTAATTTTGGTGCCACCTTCTGCCAGCCTTTCCGTGTTGTGGCAAAAGTTATCTGGGGTAACTTTAACAGTTTAGCGACATTAATAATATCAGTAATACTAATACTCATATCACCGTGGCCGTTCCACGCACAAGCAACCCATATATGGAGTCTATCGGGGTGTGGGGTTAATATACTGAAACCGCCATCGTGCAGTTGCAAAAAAGACTCCTTACTTTCGATGGAGTCTGCAACATAGTCTGGGTGAACCATTGGGTCGTGCTTACATAACTTGTGCAGGCAGTCTCGGATACTAGTAGCTAGTTCCTCTTCACGTGGAGTGTCCAAACTGAATACCTCCATATTGGATAGTACGTTTGGGTTTTGACATCTTGCGCGTTGCTTCGCGGTGAGCTTCTAAGATACCGTCGTTGAACGAGGCATAATACTGGTCCACTTCATAGCGGTTCATGTCGGGTTTCCACGCTTGACCAGGTGTTCTGAGCAAATGATAGATGGCACCTGAGCGAATGACATCGAGGTATTTTGCCCCTAACTTCTCGGGTATCTCAAGTATCTTATTCGTGGGTGCAATCTTGACTTCAACCTTCGCTACACCATCCTGACCCGCCTCCATTAAGAAGAACTCGTCATCTGACGTATAACAGTGATGGGGTAGTCCTGTAGGAGACCTTTCCATACCATTACCATCAACAGCCGTAAGACGATAGCTATCACCGTCACGGACGCTGAAATTCGCCTCTTGCATGGCGAGCGCATATGAGTGCGCATCCAAATCCAAATCATAAAAGTTGATACCCTCAACGACCTTAATCTCAATTGTGGCTCGCCACGCATGAGACTTGATGCAGAACTCCCTAAAAGCGCGTCGCACTGACCGTAAAATGGTCGAGTCCAACGGCTCGGGAAAGTCCAGTGCTATCTCGTCAACAATCTCGCTGAGAGGCATCGGGTCGTCAATAATATCAAACAAGCGCATTATCTAGACGCCGGTGCTGGTTGTCTGTTCTTCGCGCTTCTCTGCTCTTGGTTGCGGTCAGTAACGCCCATCTGTTCGTTAAAAATGTTTAGCATTTCAATAGAACGTTGCTGGGCTTCTGGGCTTTCCAGTTGCTTGAGAAAGGCTCTGTACAATACGTAGTTAGCCAGTGGTGCGCTGTAAATACTAGGCAGCCCTATAACATCCGTCATCGCCGTCACTTCATCAGGTGCCTGTCCAATGACAATCTTAATGCCCTTAGCACTGTTACCTGTGTGTGGCGGGTAAACGTAGAACGAACGCGGGTCTGTAGCTGACACCACAAAGCGTTTAATCAAATCTGCGGAAGAGGCTAAAGGCCAGTTGACATCCTCTTTATCCAGTGTATCGCGATCAACACTTCGAACAATACGAGTCAGCTCACCACCGGGCATATCGACGTTGGCAACTACTTCTAAAAGAAGCGTAGAACCATCGGGAATAGTCTGGTGGACACCTGCAATCAAAGCCACGTTCATTGTGGCACTTGAGGCTTCGGGGCGAATACGTGCTATCTCAGCCTGACCTTCATTTATCCATGAGATAAGTTCTTCATCTTTGTGGGAAATACCGCCATCGTCAATGTCTCTTAGCAGTACTCGTACTCTGTCCTCTATGATATTACCGACGGTGGTAGCCATTTATTACTCCAAGTTTTTTTGAGCTGATGCCGCTTTGGCCGCGTTAGCCGCCTTTGTAGCTTGACCCTTTGCGGCCGCTTCACTGCGCTTGATGGCCTGCTTCTCTAAATCGCTAGATTCTGAGACAGGTTCATCGGACAGGTTAACAACCAAGTCAGTGTCATAATCATCGGCACCCTCGTTATACGCACCCTCCGGTACAAGCCCTTTCTCAAGGCATGCTTGGGTGAAATGTTCTGGGGCTTCTTTAATTTCGCCCGAGCCAATGACAAAGCTGTGTCCTGCGGGTGTCCAAACATGGACGGAAACTGCATTAAAATTTTTAAATTTCATCGGGTAATCCTATTGTTGGTAAGGGGTTTTTTGCAATTGGGAGGGAGTGCCGCTATCCTTAGCGACGACCCCCCAACAAACTTAGATAGCCATGTCGACGATAATGACACCGTAATCTTGCTTAACATTGGTGTTATCCGCAGCATTCTTGGCGAACAAGTATTTAGTTTTCTTGAACCCGAAGATTTTGCCGTAGGCGATTGCGTAGTTGTTACCGAAATCGAAGTGATCACGTTCGTCCCATGAGCCTGAGTCCAAGTCAACCATCGCGATTGCTTGAGCGCCTGCTAGGATTGCACGGCAACCTTCAACATCTGTGCCTGCGCCCCATTTGGTCGTGGCAGTCAGTGTAGTCGGTACGTGACGAAACTCGTGGATGAACAAGCCATCTACTTTGTACGTGTCTCCACCTTCCCATAACGTGTTGCCATCACCGCGAACACCAGCTTGACGAGCGTTCTCAATGAAGTCAGTGTCGAGCTTTAACTCGGCCATTGCCATCGGGTGAAGGAACAAGTGATAGACTTCTGAGCCGCCGTTACCACGAACGCCGCGAACATAGTTCGTTTTAGCGTAAGCCTGTAGGCGTACAATGTGTCTATAACCGAATTTGTCTGTTGCAGTTAAATCAGACGTACCCAAACCTTCTTCAAGTATATCACCCTTAACTACAAGGTAACGTTCAGACGAGGGTGCTGTTACATCAGCCGCAAATGACAAGTTACCTAAGTTACCGCCACGCGTTCCACCTGAGTTTTTATTGGTGTAAGCCAAACCAGCCATTGTTAAAAAAGCAAGTTGGTCACAACGGTCTGCAAGCCAGTAGGCAAGTTGGTCTTTCGCTTGGTCGCGGAAGTTAACGACAGTTGCCTGGTCATTCAGTTTACCAGTGTTCTTAACCGCGTTACGTAACTGGTCAATTTGGATCTTATCCTGAACCGCTTTCATTTCTGATTCGTTTCCGACAAGAACATCATCACCGACCACACCATCTTCTTCGATGTCAGGTACTAAAGTAACAATGGCTTCAAGACCACGTTCTGATTTGGTTAACTCTGGGATGCGTTGGATCATTGAATTCTGGCCCGTGCCGATAAAGCGTGATGTAAACATCTTCTCTCGTGCTTGGTGCCATACGTCTCGTGACCATACTTTTTTAGCATCGTCATCTAGTGCTGCGAAATTTGTATTACCAGCCATGTGGTTTACTCCGTTATTCCCTAATCATTGCGAAACAAAAACTAGGGCAAATTTATTAAAAATTAGCCTTTGTGTTTGTCCCGTGCGTGGGTCTAACGAAGCACTTTCGTGCGGCATACTTAGCTGTGTATGTCAGGAGTTTTTTACGAGTTCACTACTCGAATGGCCTTAGTGTATTAGTAATACTAATATTAGTCAACAGTTGACTTAATAAAAAAGCCCCTAGTTAAAGGGGCTGTAGCTTATGCGGCATCAAAGAGTCGCTGTTTGAGTGCGTACCCTTCTAGCCCCCATATCTTCTCACGCGCATTAACTCGGGCAATATCGCGGCCAATTTCTTGGTTGAAGTTATCAACGCTGGCACATGCCGACTCACCCGTGACCGTAAAGCCGTTTTCCAATCTCAACAAGCAGATAGTCACCGTTGTGCCAGGAAAAACATAGTAAGACTCTCCAACTATGACGTCATCTATCTTAGTAGGCGTGACGCGTGGTGCGTCCAAGCCCTTGTCTTTAATCTTCTGCTCAATCTTCTGCTCGTTCATTATAGGAAATCTCCCCTTGCTTTGGCTTTCGCCTGTGGTGACATATTGCCAAACTGCTCGTCAGTCAATGAACTTATATCCATTGACTCTGATTTATCCCTGAGTGAACTGCCTTTCAACTTACCCTTTTCCTTACTCGCCAATTCCATCTTACGGGCGATGTCGTTCTTCGCTTTGGCCTTAACTGGCGGCTTATCAATCGCTTTGGACTTAGCGGCAGGTTTACGATCAACCAGCTCATTCTCTAAGGCTACCTGAGCCGCCGCTTTTTGCAGTGCCTCACCCGCGCTCATTTTATTAAAGTAAAAATCGCGTAAATCGATAACATCCGTTATCAAATCCTCGTCAGCATAGTCGCCGCCATATTCAAACTCAGGATAAGACTCATAGACAGTCGCAGAGACAGCGGCTAATTCCTTGTTCTGGGCTTGCTCGGCAATCTCGCCTTTGACCTTTTCTGATGTGCGCTTCTCAGCGGTAGTTGTTGCCACGTTGACCGCGTTGTTTAGCATCCCCTGAAACAGCTCCATCGCCGTATCAGACTCACCATCAATCATCGCCTCCTGCATCTTTTTGAAACTGGCAGGGTCTAGCTCTATTCCAGTGGCAGATTCAACTGGGTCATCATTTCCGTCCTCGGTACTTTGGGCTTCAAGGGCGTCAAGTCTAGCTTGTAACTTCTTTCGCTTTTCCACTTCTTTTTTAAGCCGTGAACGCGGAACAGATGACGGAATACTCTCGTCCTCCTCCGTAGGCTTAGACTCGTCATCTTCACCCTCGTCCTCTTCACCCTCGTCCTCTTCCTCAGTTTCAGTCTCACCTTCGTCTTCTCCTTCATCATCCTTGGATTCGGTTTCAGTTTCATCCTTGGACTCAGTTTCGTCGCCTACGGCTTCAACGACCAGTTCGTCGTCAGTATCGTCAATCACCGGCTCAGCGAAATCACCGCGAGCTTTCTTATCGACTGTCGGTGTTTCAAAAGTCTCACCGCCAAATTCATTCACTGTCGAAACGGCTGGTCCGCCGCCATCATCTGCATCTACTAATTCAATAGCCATTATTTACTCTCTTTCGTTGGGGGTTTGTCCTTCTCCATTGAATCCATTGTTTTCATGGCTAGTTGGGTAGCCATGCGGGAGTCATTGAGACTGGATGCGTTGACGTGACTGCGTGCGGCCAATGCGACTCGTAATGAGGCATCTTGGCGCATCTTGTCGCGTTCGAGTTGTAGCCTAGCGATTTCCATTTCAGCTTGGTTGTAGCCTTCTTGGGAATCTGCTTTCGCCATTGCGACAGACGCATCAGCGACTTTCTTATCAATCTCTGCGTCTTTAAGTTGTAGCTCTTTCTCCATGCGACCCAACTCAAATTCAAGCTTAGCCGTTTCTAATTCTTGCTGTTCTTCACTCTTCTCACCAAGACCCGTCATATTCTTAATGTACTCAGACACTTCGTTGCGTTCACGTAGGTTGGAATACTTGATCACAATATGGTCAGGGATATTCACGCCGCGTTCGCGCAATGCCATCACTTCGTTAAACTCGGCTTCTAAAGCACTGCCGCCTGCTGGCGCATGTCCAACCGAGATACCATACTCACCGACAGTGACATCGTTCATTATGTTGTCTTGTTCATCAGGTTGGTTGATGGACAAGTCAGACCCTTCTTGGTTAGAGGTCAACACACTGTCCTCCGTAACCTTGAAATAGCGAGTCTCTGTGTAAAAATCCTGAACCAGTTCGAGTATTTTCTTAGCCACCATTCGACGGGCTTTCTTCAAACTCGCCAACACGACAGATACTTGCATCTGACCCCGAGTAGTTGCCTGCGCTTGTGCTGTTCCACTCTGGTCTGCACGAGCCGTTCCCAGCATCGAAGCGTTCACTGCAGAAACCTCGCGGATAGTTAACGCTGCCTTTTGGCTAATGCGCTCTATACCTGTGGGTATCTGGTTAGGTGTAATTTTGGCAGGAGCATCATAGCCGCGCTTAAAGGTCAGCACTAAACCGGTTTCGGCTCCGCGCGTCTCCAAATCGTCTGTATCCATATCAACAAGTGAGTTCTCCTGCACTATCCAACCACTGTTAGCCGTGGTGTTTACAATGTGCAGTTCTTGTGAGCTGGTTTTGTTGAGCAAGTCCTGTGGGTCAAGTATGTGTCTACCAATACCATGTGGCTTACCTCGACGAAAGTACGGGAAAAATGGCACAAGCGTAAAGGTGCGGTACATCGACCAGTCATCTTCAAGCATCACATCACCGGCACTGGCCGTCATTTTTAGGCGGCGGCCTTTAGTCTCGATGACACCGTAGCCCTCTTCATCAGCAAACTTTTTTGCTTCGGCCAGAGTGACACCGTAAGGAACCTGGCGTAAATCGCCCGTATCCATATCTGCGTATTTAACGACGTCTGTGTATTTATAATGCTGACGTTCTATGACGCGAACCCGTCGAACCTCACGAACTTCTTCGTCGTTCTCTCGGGTGTAGGTGCTGTCACGGCCAAAAGTACTTGACTCGAATTGCACATGTGAGGCTTGACTCGACGCCCCACCGTGCGCTGCGTGGGCAAGTATAGCTTGTATCTTATCCTCACCATAACGCACTCCAATCTCGTCAGGTGTCATCCACCGCGAAATCCATATCTCATTCCATGTGGAAGGGTCAGAGTCTTTAGCCTCGGCATCGATGATGACGTCAGTGCCATCCTCGGTCAGTATATTAACGTCGCCTTGGAGATTATTCTCAAAGTCCATGCGAATGTCATAGAATCCACGGTCGGTGATAATGCCATCGGCGAATACCATTTCTTCGACTTCGGTAAAGTTGTTCTCATTCAGGATAGATTTAGTTATTGCATTAAGCGCGTAGGCCGTCTCACTCGTGCCGGTCTTGGACGCAGTAAAAGTAATTTCAACCTTACGTTCCAACTGCTCGCCTATCATGGCGTTTACTGTCGATAGAAACATATTAAGGGTCAATGCAGGACGACCTTGCGCATCGAGTTTAGCCCTAGTGTCTGCATCCCACTGCTCACCCGCGTAATAGTTCGAACACGTTATCGCGTTCTTCACATAATTAATGTGGCCTGTTGAACGCTCAGCTTCTTCAAACAGATAGCGGTTGCGTGCGGCTTTGAGTGTGTCGTTATCTAGTGTGGGTTTCTTGGATTTTTTCACTGGTTTCTGGCCTCCAATAGAGGTCGGGGGAGACTTTGGGATTCGAGCTGTTTTGATAAACGAGTAATGTTGCCATTAAGATTGTCGAGATTAGCCCCTAGACGTGCTTGATACACCTCTAGCTGACTAAGTGATTGGTTGATGTTTCGTATCTCTTTTAAAATCGATTCATTGGATTTATCTTGACGAACTTCGACTCTACGGACGCGCTCTGTAAGCACCTCCATTCTTTCCAAAGACCGTGCTTCTATTGGCTCTAATATAATGGCGTGCCACATTGCAAACATGGCAACTACCAGCGTGAATGCCGCAATCATTGACTGCAACATCGGATTTACCTCTTTAAATGACAACCGCCAACTCCCTGAAAAGTGTGCGGTGCTTCCTTCCCCTGATTGGATTATAACAGTATTACTAATATCTGCAAACGAGTTTAAGAAGCCATGGCCTTGCGCGCACGTTTACCGTTCATAATTTCTTTCAAACGTTTAGCCATGTCACTCTCGGCCTTCTTAGCCTGCTTCTGGTTAACAATACCAAACAGCAATATCATCTGACCGATCCACGCCAACGCATCCACAATGTCATCGTTCTTACCAAGTGGGAATTTAAGCAACTCATTAACAAGGGTCATCATCCACGGCGTAGAGTCAAGCGAAGGAAAGAATACCTTGTGCTGTTCCATTCGGCCTTGCAGCGGTCTAGCACGGATAACTTTATCGACACCTTTGGTACGCAACTTCTCATAGTTAAGCGTGACACCCCGTTCCTGTTCTTCTTTGATGATGAAAGGTTCAAGGGCCAATTCAATCTGGCCTGTCTCGATGCCCATCAGCTCGGGGTCGTAGAGCATCTGTATCTCGAACAGTAGATTAATGATACCCAATGAGTTCCATCGGCCACGGCGCATGTCCAACAGCCAAATGTTTTGTTTCCTATCGATACCCACGACCACGCCAACCGTCCAATCGGCAGAGGTCTTTTGCGATATGGCGAAATCGAATGCCGCATAAATACGTAGCTCAGATAACGGGGGTAAATCTTTAGGGTGATAATATCGAAAGTACTCGGCTTTAAAATAGTCACCATCTTCTGATACAGGTTTTTGCTGATAGAGCGCCTGCCAATCTCGGGGGATCATCGCACGCTTAATACGCTTCAATGCGGCTAGTGGGTAACGCTCTGGGTGAAGTGCCTCACCCTGTTTACGAAACTCTTCGTCTTGGATGGCAATCGCAGGGTATTCAACCAGTTCCCACTTATCCGCATCTTCGGGCCAAAACTCAGTACCCTCTTCGGCCATTTCGCGCTCAACCTCTGCCATTTCGGACAACAGCCAACCAGAAAGGTCATCGTCGTGCCAGCGGGTCTGAATAATGAGAATACCACCGCCAGGTGCAAGACGAGAGTAAAACGTGGAAGAATACCAATCCTTGACCTTCTGCCTAATGGTTTCGGATTCAGCTTCTTCTCTGTCTTTCACAGGGTCATCGATTATACCTAAGTGAGCGCCACGACCTGTAATTGGTCCTTGGACACCCGCCGCTGTAAAACCGCCACCTTGAGCCGTCGACCATTTATCAGACGCTTTACTGTCTTTACTAAGGCGGGTTTTGAACACGTTTTTAAAAGCGTTGGTGTCCATCAAGTCACGGCACTTACGCGAGAAGTCTTTGGCTAACTCACCCGAGTAGGAGGTTAAAATGACATCGTGCTTGGGGTTTCGGCCCAAATACCATGACGGGAACGTCTTACTGCCCAGTTCCGACTTGCCGTGTCGAGGTGGCATTGTGATCATGAGGCGCGGGTGCAAACCCTGCTCTACACCCTGTGCAAACTTATCAAGACGCTGGCAAATGTCCGCGTGAACCCACCCTGCCTGATACGCAGGGTTGGACTGCTTAACGAAATGCAGCATGTGTCGGCGCGCCAGCTCACGCTCTGCCAGTATGCGCTTAGCCTCAGTCTGCTTGTTAAAGTCAGCCTGAATATCTTCACGCTGTTCAATGGCGGCTCGTTCTTTATCAGCCGCTATCTGCTCTATCTCAGGTCGGGCATCCATCGCCTCATACGTGCCGTTTTTCTTAGCACAGCTCTGGCATACGTCATCGTCAAAATGCTGATAAGCATCCTTTTCTATATGGCACTCGGTACAGGTAAAACTCACTTCTTGACCTCATATTCCGATGGGTCAAGTAGGATGTCACTACCCGCAATACGAGCCAGCTCCTCGGTATCCATTACCGTCAACTGGTCCCTACTCGTGATAACCACCTCTTTTTTATCTGGCTCACTTAGCCCATGCAGCTTAACCAAGCTGTCCACCGCCCTAATACGTTCTGCCGCTGTATCAGCAGTAGAGTGCGCTTCGAGGTATAAACGTGTTGCATCGTCACGGGTAAAATCTAACTGACCGGCTTGAAGTGCCAACTGACGTGATACTTCGCGACCATGCGCAAGCGCGGTTTGAATATCGCGCCTCTCAGCAAAGTCGGCCATTATCTCAGGGACATTGGTGTAACCCGCCGCACGACAAGCCGCCGATGGATTCAGACCTCGAATACAGTGGGATACATACACCTCTTCTTGGCTCGTTAGCGTCCTGACCGCCATAGCCGCATATTCTGCGACCAAAGCGTTGCCGTTCTTTACCTCTGCCATGTGCTACTCAATAATCAGATACGAGCCGTTCGCCACATTAGGGCTGAGGGCAAACAAAGGGGAACTTTTAGGGACAATCACTTTTAGCACCTCCATAAATTTCTCTGCGGGAAGCACTTCGTAATTTTGGATGTGATAACGCTCGACAACGTTCTGAAATGCTTTAAACGTTAAACTGTCCTGCAAATCATGGGCGATTTTGATGGTCACCTCCACTTCGCATGATTGCTCATGCCAAGCTATCACTGCATCAAATGCGGCAACGATATTAGGAGGTGCGCCCTCAAGGTCGATTTTGAGGGCCATTAGCTGAAACACCAATCATTAGCAAGACTATCACTGCCACTTGGTTGCCAAACTGCAATGTCATTTTGCGCGGTTTTTAAAGCCCAGTACTCACGATATGGCACCATGTCATCCGTAAATTGTCCTTTAATGGCTTGCGTTTGTGCGGGGTACTTAGCGCGGTTCATCGGTGCTGCTTTGATTAACTTAGTCCCTATAAACATTTTCATTGGGGATGTATTCATATCAATTACTCCGTAGTTATTTAGCCGACCATATGCGGGAAGCTAGCATTTGAAGGTAGGACTCCATGAATCCGCACTGCTTGATCATGCGAGATTGCTCGGCTTCATCTAGTGTCTTAAACACAGGGTTGGAGTGAATAAAAGTAACTAATGCCAGTATTTTATCTTGCAAGTCGCTATGTTCAGCTTTCATTCTTGCGATGTGGTCGCTCATTTTTTTATCTATCTTTATCAGTTGGGGTAATATTATTCTAGCAGTAATACTGGTAAGTTTAAAATTTTTAAATTTGAAAAAATAAAAATGAAAATTGAAAAGTCGGTTTTCGCGTGATTTGGGACAATTGTAAGAGGTTGGTCAGGTTGGTGTCGTTCTGAGCGGCACGGGGTTGGTTCGTTTCGAGTCTGAGACGGAACAGCATGTCAATTCGGGGTTTGAACCTACTTTGGGTAACCCCCTTCGATTACAGAGAGAGATACATATGACTTATTTAAGCATGGTAGACACAACATCAGAGGTGCTACTGCATCAAGCGCATAGCGAGATAGAAGAGTGGGATGAAAAGGAATGGGTATCAGTAGAGTATGCGCTGGACGCCGCTAATGCCTTCAACATTGGGCAGAATCACCCTGATGTTTACATTGATACACCGTACCACGACCAAGTGGTGGACCAACATGGCGAGATAATAGGGTTCGTAGAGAACGAAGCCTATGGAGATATGATGCGCGCACACTACGCCGTGATATGTCAAGCCCACGTATGGGCATACAAGCTACGCAACATACCATTTTAAGGAGATACAGATGTTTGAAGTAAAAGAAGTACATTGCCCACTATGTGGGAGCGGTGAAGTTCGTGGGTTTAAGAACAAGCGCGAAGATGGGCTATGGGAACACCAATGCGTCAGTAATATAGAGCATGGATTCTATACCGATAACAACAGCAAATACCATAAGTTCGATAAAAACCCGTGGTTCAAGTGCGACGGTAAAGTGTTCACCGCCCACGGTCTAATGCAATTAACATGGATAGGAGATACAGATGTTTCTATATAAAGGTCAATATTTCAATACGTTCACAGCAATGTGGGCAGTCGCAACATCAACCAAAACAGAGAGTAAACTATGAATTATATCAATCTAACACCCGCGCAACAGATGCGTAAAGACGAGTCAGAAATGGCGCTAAGTGTCCTACCTAGAATGCTCACCAACGCTAAGCTAGACCATGTATCGAGTGTACGTTATGGGCTAGGGAGCGAATCCACTTGCTTGAGTAAAATAGCAGGCATCATGGTGAAGTGGAATAAGCCCTCGCAACATGACGGATTCTACGAACACCGTATCAACGCTATCCAAGCGCAGATTGAGCATCATACGTCGGTGCTGAATAGACTGAGTAAATGGCTATGCAGCCCTATCGACGGTCAAGGCGACCTGACATATCAGTCCTCGCTATCCAACGATGTGCATTACTTCGATTGGGATTCAGGCTATCAGGGTTACGCACCTGTTAAGACTGCATCAATTGGGGCTATCAAGGGCAAGGATGGGAAAGTTACCCAGAACAACCCTTGGGAGCATGAGCCAATTACGGAGTGCTACTCATGCAACGAGTCTTCACATCATGTGGAGTTTGAGGACGAGGAGCAAACGCTAGACAGTTCATGCTTCTACGACACGATGGACGAGTTCACACAAGCTGAGGGCGTGACAATACGTGGCGCTTACACTGAGGAGTTCGATAGGGAGAACGATAGGAAATCTGATGAGTGGCTGAATAAGGTCGAGCATCTGGAAACCACCCATGTGCAACGAATTATGTTGCTCACAGGTGGCACGTTAAAGTCAAACAATTGGCTATAACCATTCTTTGCGGTGCCACAAGCACCGCATCCTTAACAGATAAAAAGGTAACACAAATGAAAACAATAGCAAAGTCAGTGAATAGAGCACTACATCCGGTAACGTCACTCAAGACAGTGGCAATGGACGTAGCTCAAGCAAAGATTGCAGATAACAACGCAAGACTAGCGGGTGAGAAATCCACCACAGCGTTCAAAATCATGGGCAAGTTTAAGGGCGCTCAACGAAAGATGATCAAGGAGCGAGCCGTCGCATCAGTACGTGAAGTGATAGACGGTTCACCTGGCACATTCGGTGCTGAGTTACCGGAGATTGGTCACATGCACAGACACATTCAGGATACGCTCTTTGAAATACGCGAGCATGTCATTCGTTGGGATGGCATGAACGTTGATATGCCTTACTGGCAGATATGGACGTTCTTGGGCAAAGATGATGAAGGTCGTCCTGAGTTTGAGATTGACGAGATATGGGACTACGACGAGTTCGTGGAATTTGTATCCCACTCAGCAAAGTTCAAGAAAGATACGGCAAAGTGGGTCATCGAGGACACACTAAAAGCCGTCAATTGCCCCATACTCAAGGTTGAGACAGACTTCGACATCGAGGTTTGGGAGCGTATAGAGAAGTCGCTCATTGGTAAACTTGAAAGGGATACTGAGGCTGGGAAAGAGACTTGGGACTTCGAAAAGTTCTACAAAGGAGGCATACCATTAGGTGAACTGACCGACAAGCCCAACATCACGAGCGTTCTTGCGTTCATAGGGCGTGTGGTGGCTGCACTCAACAACAAGGTGGACCAAATGAGCTATCGCTTAGGTAATGCGCTGTATGGAAATGACAAAGCAGGCATGGAGGCGCGTGATTCGGAGCTAGAAATCATGGGTCACACGTTGTCCATATCCTCAGCCGTCAATGAGGGTCGTTACATTGTGGAAGATAGAGAGTGGAACAACCTTGAGGCTGAGATTGAAGAAAGCATTGAGGCTATCGAGGCGTGGGTTGATGAATGGAAAGTCATCCTACCTGAGCAAGTGCTAGAGGTGCTAGATACCTTCTATCATGGAGGCTACATCTACAGCGAAGGGCCAAACGGTGAGGACAGATTCAAGCTCAAGAAGTTTGAGTTCAAACGTCTCACGAGTGAGGTGAATGCCGAGTCGTTCCATAAAGAAGCTGAGGAACGTTTAGCCAAGGCTATCGAGGCAGATAACAAGGCATTAAGTGCCTACATCGCTAAGCATAGCTAGACATCATGGGGCGAGCAATCGCCCCTTTACTTCCCAATTTAGGAGATACATCATGGATTTCAATAAACTATTCACTGCAACTGGCGTTGATTCAGTTCCAGTATCATCAGATATACCAACAGTAAAGAAACATCTATCAGCCAGCCAAGTCGCTACGTTCCTCAGAGAGCGTGAACTAAAATCACTCAGCAAGCTAGATAGAATACCGTGGGTTCTGCGCCAGATGCAACGAGGTGTCAGCTTCACTGGCTGTGGGCATTCAGACTGCAAACTCGGTGTGTATGTGGGTATCCGATATGCTCGCCTGTGTTTCCAGTGCAAAGGTACTGGCACCCAGACTGATAGTGATAAACTACGCAACATGAAACACCGCGCTGCCAAAGATGCGGGCGTGCGCAAGGGTCACTACAATCAGCATAAAAATGAGTATGCAAACAGCTAGCCTTCTTGGTTAGCTTTTCTTTTAAACTCTCCCCATAACATATACACCACAACACCCATAGCCCACAATTCTGCCAGATTGGATCCGAAAGCAAAAGCAACCGCCCACCATCTCAGTAATCATCTACCACCGAGGACGCATGAGACATGAGACATGAGACATGAGACATGAGACATGAGACTGTTCTTTGTTATTTGTTATTCGTCGATTGTTGATATGCAAAATGTGATGCGTCGATTGAGATGTGTTGATTGACGACCTTGTGAAGTATATGAGGTGCCGAGTGACATCCTACAACGTAACCCCAACAGAGGAAACCAGACCATGACCCGTTTAGAATTAATCCGTGCAATATGTAAACGCTCAAACGAAAACGCTCAAACACCACTCCAATTTAACTAAGGTTCAATAGTGTAGGAAGTGAGACACCTGCATATTGTAAGCCCGTAATGGCTATAAACTAGACGACCTTTGTGAAGTGACCTGAGTAAGTCAATAAACTGCTATCGTATTCCACCAACTAACCAATGCGAGGTAAACGTTATGAGCTAACGCTAACGAGCGCCCAACTGTACCGTCCAGTGAACTGATACTCTTATCACTGGTCGCACCTGTAACAATATTTTAACATGCGTGATTGGCATTAGCATTGCATAAAGTACAACCCTTCGAATCGTGTGTTTCTTGTACAGTGGCGACCGTGGTGTCCTTGGGAGGTCGGACACCCACAGCCCACGTCCTATAAGGGTTTCAGGTTTTTCGTCCAAGGGCGTCCACGGATTCAAATCGGCTACAAGCCCCGTCATATATGGGCTACAAGCGATGTGTCCGACTTGTCCAACTATATTTTATACTATCTCCCTATAGAAAAAACGTATAGTGCTATTTTTTATTTACCTAGCCAATTAGAAATTAGTAAGGACAAGTAGGACACGTTAGCTACAACCCACGTACTATATGGGTTACACGCTTATTGCCAAACTAGGACAATATTCTACCCAAAACTAGACAACACCTCAAACCCCTTATTTCCATTGGCCTACAGACGACCAACATCGACCCTAGAATGGCGGTCGATAGAAAATAAAAGTGGTTGTATGGACACAATAAAATTCCTAAAGACATTATTCACGTTTCTACACAAATTCACGTCGTTTGTTAACAGATTTAACAAGTCAGTATAAAAAACCAGCAATCAACCCTGATATTGGCATTTACAGACTATTTTCAGTGTATTTCAACTGCTAACAAACTATAAGTATTAGTACTAGTATTAGTATTGCTAATACTTTTTTAACGGTGTAATGTACTAGCCCCTACGCAGAGAAATTACGCCCTAAACAGAGAAGGACGCACGCAATGACGCAAAAAAACTCGCAAGAAACAACGTTAACCATCGATGACATAGTAAACGAGTCGATGCACATGGCAGACATGCAACACGAACAGCTCGCCTTCCTGATCACAAAAACAAAGCAATTCCTCACCAACAACAAAGCATGGCTGGCAGACGCACAAGCACAAATCAGTATCTACCAATACGCAATACAGCGACTTGAGCCAGTTTTATTACGTTTAGAACAAAAGAAAGACGCACCCATACCGACTAAAAAAGTATCGCCGATGAACGGAGTGACATACCGACAACAGCGATTAACGTGGCGGGCATCGTGGAAAAACGACAAAGGGAAACGGCAAAGTGAATCGTTTTCCGAAAAGACTTACGGCGAAGAAGGCGCAATGAAACGAGCTATGCGTTCACGCGTAGCGAACCACAAACGGTAAGCAAATACCTCCACAGAAAAGAGAGAGACCAATGCTAAATTTAGCCAAACAGACAACGGCAAGCCCATCAATCGTAGAGCAAGCAATCGCCTTCATCAGAGAAGCGCAACCCTTGTTCGATACCAAACTAAACAGCGCAGACTCAGCGATTGACCTCATACGTTTACGTATTGCAAACGCCCATCAAGAAAAGTTTCTAGTGTTGTTTATGAACAATCAAATGGAGCTAGTCCACGATGAGATAATGTTCACTGGAACCATCAACTCGGCGGCGGTATACCCACGTGAGATTATTCGTCGTTGCCTAGAGCTTGGCGCAAATCAACTAATAATTGCGCACAACCATCCAACGGGGACAACCACCCCATCCGAAGCAGATAAACAGATAACAATGCGCATCCAATCGGCGTGCAGGTTATTCGATATTACCGTCCAAGACCACATCATCGTCTCGGCATGGAACGACTACTCGTTCGCCCAACACGGAGTACTGTAATGTATAAACTAGACACCGAACACAAGGTGCTAACCGCCATGAACACGCTGGATAACTTAATCCAAACAATGTTCGACGCGAAAGCATCGAGTAACGAATTAAATATGCAAACGTGGATAACAACAAGCCCAGGAGCAGCAGCCAGATTAAACAAACTGACCGGCCCAGGAAGTGAGTGTGGAACTGACGCTTGTATCTGTGGATTTGTAGCCATACAGGCCAACGAAGAAGAACTCGGACAAGTACAAGATAAAGTACCACTGAGCAGAGCCGCAGTCGCAATAGCAACCAACTTAGATGAAGTATTTGGTAACGCGCTAGCCAACAGCATATACGCATCAGGTGCAAGAAACCGATACAGCAACGCAGTAACATCAGGCTATTTCACTGACGAAGAGCTGACGCATAAGTTCCTTGGCAACTACGACTCATACGGCGATGAAATAGAACCCAGCTTCGACTGCGCTATTGACTACATGCAAATGGTAAGACAAATAGTTGGGGAGATAGAAATCCCATGTCCATAAGAGTCAACTACACCACCCTCCAAGAAATTGTCATCGCACACCGCAACGGCAACATCGAATGGGCGATGACTGAAATCAAAAAGTTAAGACGCGCTGACAGAGCAAGAATAGTCGGTGTGTTTCACTCCAGAGCGGGCGCAAATGTAGCGTTCGAAATCGCAGATAAAATAATCATGGCGGACTTCAAATGACAAGTATAACAAGCAGTAAAACACTACTCCAATCAATCAAAGCATTACTGACCATAGTGCCAACAAATGACGTTCGCTATTACCTCAATGGTATCAAACTAGACGCAATTGAAAATGAGTTGTCACTGACCGCCACTGATGGTTGCCGACTCGCTATCATCAAGATGTCATCGGCGTTCGGGTTCACCAAAGAATGCCATGATAACGTATCGGTCATCTTAGATAGAAGTTCTGTCAAAGCGTTTATATCCGGCGCAAGCAGCAAAACATCACTGAGAATATCCATAGATGTCAATGGCAACGTTTACGGCTACCGAGACGGCACAACCGAGTTCAAGTTTGGCGTCATCGAAGGGCGCTACCCAGATGTGGCTCGCGTTATACCCAAAGATAATCGAACGACCGAAATCGATGAAGGTATCGGACTCAACGGTGACTATCTGAAAGACGTTGGCACGTTCGTAAAATGCTTCCATGAGGGACGCGCCCTTCCTATGACCAAATTACAATTCGGTGGAGACACTGACAGCGTAGTGGTGAAGATGAGACACACAGATGACATCGCAAAAATCACTTACGTAGTGCAGCCCATGCGTTTAGGAGTTGACCTATGAACGTCGAACAGGAATTCACAATAGATTTCAAAAGAAAGCCAGCCGCCTTAGTAGACCAGTTAATTGAGACGTTAGTTAAGGCTAATGAGACAGGCTACAGCGAATTAGAAATGGGTGCTTACGTTGCCCATCTAAAAAGTGACGACCGTCCGCATCTATGTGGCACCGCCGCGTGCGTTTGTGGCTACGAAGCAATGGAACGTGCGGGAGATTCCCTAAACGCAATGCAGAATATCGACATAGGTGGCGCCGCAGTTGCCGAAGAATTGCTAGAAGTGATGGGCTTCGAACTAGGCGCTTCAATATATGACTCGCATCATATGAGCCGAAAACAGGGCGCAATATGCAGTTGCAGGTTCAGCGACGAAGAACTTTTGCACCCGCACCTAACCCGCGCCAAACCCAGCATGGAAGATGCCATTTCTTACCTTGAACTAGTCAGGAGCAAACTCTAATGCCTATGACGACCTGCTACGAATGTGACAGAGAAGTACACGAGTTATCGCAAAGAAGTCGGTGTGTCACATGCGAACACCGCCGCGCAATATTCAACGAAAAAAAAACGAAAGATTAAGGAGAATTATCAATGAACGCGCCAATAATGCCACCACAACCAACAATGACACCACCAATTTACATCGCACTAAACAGAACCTCAAACGCCGGTCATTACGGTGACTCGGTACTCCAACTAGCCCAAGAAATCATGGAAGGGGGTGGCGACATTAAGGACCACGAGTTCTTCTACTGCGGCATAAAGCTACAGCTAACACTCGCACCAACACTCGCACCAACACTGCCCGTTGACCACAGCCACCCAAGCCACCCAAGCAACTACTAAGAGAGAGTCAACCATGAATAAAGACATCGCCCAACTCGCACGAGAAAACGGTATGAAACCCCACGAGTTTAGAAAAGAAATAAGCGAAGCATTCTTTGCTATCGCTGCGATGGAAATGGACAAGCAGGGTCGTGATGAAATCGTGATCAAGTATGCCAAGTTAACCACAGTCATCGTTAGAAAAAATGACCAAGGAGATAAACCAGATGAGCGAGCATAACCCCGCATTTGCAATACATAACCCAGACGACAAGCCAGTCAATAGCTTGCCGACCATCTATGGTTTTAACAACAGCGGCGATAACGGTGGAAACTTCAACCAAGGCGTGCTGATAGCACAAGATGGAACCTGCCTTGGAACACACCTATGCTCAAATGAAGGTTTCATGCTAGGCGACTTAGGTATCATTAAAAGAACCAGAAGTGACCGGCATGAAGAGTTCAAAGCTCACTACCCAACGGGATACAAAATGGACTTCGTTAGAAGCAATGATGTGGCAGAACACGAAGCACTCAATAAAGCGATAGAACTAAACACACGTATCGCTGAAAAAGAAAACAACAAATAGTGGCTGTGCGTCTGACACATGCGAAGCCCTGTTGTACCCGAGTGGCGTCCTGCACAGTATGCCACTCACCTGTGTTTAAGCGCATAGGCACGGACACCAGATAAGCTGAATGTGTAAGCAGGCGGTTTAGATCCCGTATAATTTAGGTTGCCCCGCCTAATGCGACAAAGGGGCATTAATTAAGGAGACAACGAAGTGGGTTCATTCTTGCAACTAGTGTTAATGACAGCAGGACTAAGCATCGTGTTAATAGCCCTAACAATAGGCGGCTTGCTACTTTGCGAACAGATATCAAAAAGATGGAGAAAACCATGACAGATTCGACACAACTATCAACCCCTGAGCTAAGTAAAAAGCTGGGCATAAAGCCTAGAACAATGACGCAAAGGCTACTCAAATTCGGACATGTCTACGGGCATAAACCCTGCGGATATGTAAAAGGTGGCAACACCTACTTATGGGAAAAGAAGGAAGAAATCTAATGCGAACATACAAACTAAAAGTAAATAAACTAAAAGTAAATAATTTAGCACTACTAGCACAATACTTGTTCAATCTACCCGACGATTACAAATTCTTTGACATGGGTAGGTTCGTAAAAAACAACAAAAACGTGTGCCAAGTCGATACAGACGACGACAACCTAATAAACTGCGGAACTGCAGGATGTGCCATCGGTCATGCGCCTTTTGTTAAAGGCATTGTTACCGACAGGCCAGTCTGCGACTACGGCGCGTTAGACGTACTCAACAACTCAGCAGGCTGGGTACAATACGCAGAAGATGTATCCGGAATAGACGGTAGTGACCAAACTTGGGAATATATGTTCGGTGGCGGTTGGGACTGCAACGATAATACCCCTTATGGCGCAGCGCAACGAATACTTTACATCCTCGCAGGTCATCACGCACCCATTGATGATGACGACCAAATGGATTACGACGAAAGCCACTACGACCAATATAGTCCCTCTGACGTCACCCAATACCTGACGAACGCGGCTGAAGAAGAAAGCCAAGGGGAAACTCATGAATAAT
>Ga0307981_1000409_pt1 | contig 43227 bp, 39 predicted proteins | sample OrgLakmetagen987_FD_201849 | JGI IMG/M metagenome (GOLD analysis project Ga0307981, IMG submission 201849) | Saline water microbial communities from Organic Lake, Antarctica - #987 | ecosystem: Environmental > Aquatic > Non-marine Saline and Alkaline > Saline | place: Antarctica: Organic Lake... | reverse complement strand
AAACCAATACCAACCGCACCAAAGTAACGAGGTGTGCGCGGGGAGAAAAAACCAAAGATGAAGACCGCCAGGATACCGGGCGATATGAAGCCTTGGAACTCTTGAATATAAGCAAAGATACTCTCAAAGTTATCCAACTTCGGAGCCACAAATGCAGCCATCAACACAAACAACACCACAAAGCCACGGCCGACTTTAACCAGCTTCGCGGGATTCTTTTCGCCCGTGAATTTGGCGTATAAATCCATCGTCGCAATCGTCGAAGCCGAGTTCAGCATCGAAGCCAGCGAGCTGATAACCGCACCACAGAGCGCCGCGAGGACGAACCATGAAATCATTGGCATCGGCTTAATCAAGTTACGCACAAGCACTGGAAATGCGGAGTCATAGTCGTAGGCTTTCAAGGTCGAAAGTTTTTGACCTTGATCGACACCTGTTTGCGCCAACTCATTGATACGATTAGCAAGCACATCGTCTCCAGCATCGGCTGCTAGCTTGGCTTCAGCACCGACAACTGCGATGTTTTGCGCCAAAGCACGCGCAGCGAGTTCCGGCTGTAAAGCAACCATACCCAGCTCCACGCTAATGACTCCACTCGAACGATCGATCTCAGCGGCTTGAACAATTGCTACGTTCTTTGTCGCTGCTGAAAGATGCAGATCACTGCTAAAGAGATTAAACGCAAGAATACCAGGAATCACCACCAAGAAGGGTATCAGCAGCTTCAGAGTCGCCGCAAACACGATCCCCTTTTGACCTTCGGCCAACGACTTGGAACCCAAGGTGCGCTGTACGATGTATTGGTTCAAGCCCCAGTAAAAGAAATTAGGAATCCACAGACCAATCAACAATGCTGTCCAAGGGATGTCGGAGTCTTCTTTCGGGCGTACCATGTGCACCTTACCACCGCTGCCATTCGGGCCATTCACGGCGACTGCTTCACCGTCCACGCCGTCGTTCAATAACATGAAACGCTCCCATGAGCTCGCTGCATTGATTTGCTCAACTGTGGCATCTGAGTTCGCGACCTTAGTCAGGAAGAGCTCTTCAGCGGGCTTATCTGCCAGCACATTAAAAGCGAGGAACATAACAATTGCACCACCGACGATGAGTGCCGCGCCCCAAATCAAATCGGTCCACGCACAAGCCTTCAAACCACCTATGAAAACATAGACCGCCGCAAAGATGGCGATCATCCAGCAGACATAGGTCAGGTTATTCAGAATCGGCACTTCGTTATAATACTCGGAAACGAATTTACCACCTGAGAAAATAACCGAGGAAGTAGTCACGAAGACCAGCGTCACAATCGCAGGGATCGCCATCGCCAATCGAGCGACACCATCGAAACGATATTCGAGGAATTCAGGAATCGTATAGAGGCCCGCTTTGAGGAACTTTGGCAAAAACCAAAACGCCACAAAGATCAGCGTCACCGCTGCCATCCATTCGTAGGAGGCGATCGCCATACCCAGCCAATTGGCAGAGGAGCCCGACATGCCGACGAATTGCTCCGTCGAAATATTGGCAGCAATCAGCGAGAAGCCGACAAGCCACCAAGTGAGACCGCGCCCTGCGAGGAAATAATCACTCGCTCCGTTTTCACCCGAGGTATCCTCGTCGCGGCTCTTCCAAATGCCTAGTGCAATCACGCCGACAACGGCAATAATAAATAAGGAAACTTCAAGTATGTTCATAACTATAATTCTTTAGCCAAAGTGTGGTACGATCCGGCGCTATTGAAGCGCTTTCCAAACCGAGGAGGGACGCGCAGGCGCGAAGCGAACATCGGAAAACTCGATGCTTGTATCTGAAAATTGAAATGCCGGAAGCACCGGATGCGGGCCCTCCGTAGGGTAGCTTTCGCCTTTGCGTTGAATATAGAGCCAAGCACTGAAGATACCACCAGGACGCTCGCCGATCAGTACATCCAAGTCGATGACTTCTCCTTTTTTCACGGAAATCCAATTTCCATAACGCACGTGACCATTACCCACTGGCATGCCATCGGGAGAGGGCGAATCCCATGCGAAATTGGGTGGGAGGCAATCATGACGGCCCGCCACCAGCACAGTTTCACCGTTGACACGCGCAGCGATGAAGTCGTCCGCAAAACCAGCAAGGCGATAAACCCCATCCATGGGGGCTTCGACCTGCCCTTTGTAGTGGACTAGCCACAGGCGCGGCTCAACCACATCGTCGACTCCGAATGCTTCCGGTGCTTGGTCTGCGGAAATTGTGCGGATAAAAATGCGTGTTGCATACACAGGACGCGACACACGGAAGTACTGATTTAAAACGCCCTCGTCCCAGCCACTTTCGAAAAAATCGCCGATCACATTCGGGTAGTTTTGCTCGGTCACAGCGGAGGGTTCCCCCTGCTGCGTCTGCTTCAAATCATACAAGATGCCAATCAAAGCGGCTTCAGTCCCAGCAGCAGTGCCGAAGGCCGAATCCTTCGGTTCCTGCGCCAAGACGTTCAGCCCACTGACAGCCAAAAGCAGAGCTCCTACAGTCACGATTCGTTGATGAAAACAATGCATACGCTCCAGTCTTTGAATGTTTATTGCCCTTCGCCGCTCTGACGGGAAAGGTTGTCGTAATAAGATTCCACCAAAGGCGCATACTCCACCGCGACGGGTTCTCGACGGGCAGATTCAATGGCTGCGCGATCGGCAGGGTTCAATTCAGACGGTGCGAGTAACTCATCGTCAAGCACAATCGATTCCAGACTCTGTCCCCCACTTCCTTGCCCTGGAGGCGTATTACGCCGGGCGCGACCTTCGGCTTGTATGGCCTCTACCGCAGAGGCTAGTTGTTCCGCAGCGGCTTCCTCTATTGCTTCACGCTCAGCCTCGTCTAATTCGGGATCGAGAGCTTCCGCCATACGCGCGGCGGCACGTCCCAGATTGCGTGCGGCCTCGGGGGAAGACTCTGCCGCGTCTTGCTGCAATTCGGCCGTCTCACGAGCAATTTGCGCTTGATCAGCGGGACTTCCGTCACTGCTGTTTTGTTGGTTTTGTCGATTTTGCAGATTCTCAGCCTGACGATACATTTGTGTGAGCGCCGCCATATCATCCCCCTCACCTTCACCATCTGCCTTTTCCATCTCATCGAGGCTTTTTTCTAAAAGTTCAATCGCTTTTTTCAAAGATTGAATTGCAAGTAATTGACTGTCCCCAGGAGTGGCGACCGGATCCGCAGAGAGGGCGACTAGAGCGGCACGCATCGCCTTGGCGGCACCTGCAACTTGAAAACCCGCAGGTGCATTCACATTCTCGGTAGGTATGCGCAAGGTCTCGGTCTCAATGGCAATACGCTCTTGATCTTCCATCGAGCCTTCGACCCCCAATTCCATTTGAGCGGTTTGTCGAGCGAGCAGGGCTTTTAATTGCTGGACTAAATCTTCCAGAAATTCCTCCGAGCTCTGCTCCAGCCCAATTTCAGCCGCCAAATCAGCTAGCATTTCGCCTAATTCTTTTTGCGTTTGAGCCGCTTGATCATATTCTTGATCTTCCATCTGTTGACTCGCCTCTTCCGCCAGTGCCCGCATTTCTTCTAGAGTTTCTTGGTCGACGGCGGGTGCTTCGGAACCTTCTTGCTCAGCGCTTTCTTGAATCGCTTCAAGTTCTCGCACGAGTTCTTCGACCGCTTCCTCCAACGCACGCTGCTCAGCTTCAGCGGAAACGGCATCGCCCTCCCCTTCATCTAACATTTCGGTATGATGTTGATTTTCCGCTTGGCGGCGCCTCAGTTCCTCAGCTTTCGTTGCAATGGTCAACTCCGTCTGACGGCTGCGTAGGCGCTCAAATATTTTGCGTAGCCCTTCAACGACTTTGCCTTGCCCTTGAAACGCAGACTCCAGCTGTTCATTAGCAGCTGTCGCATCGGACTGCGTTAAGGCAGCGCTCAGCATCTGCAAAATAGCTGCCATCTCTTGGTCGCTCAGCTGTGTGAGCTCCCCCATGGTTTGCTGAATTAAGAGAACGTCTTCTTGAGATGCGCCCAACTCTCCTAGTTCTAACAAGATCGGCTTCAACTGCTGCACGAAGCCTTGCGTGGTCTCCCGGATACCTTCTTGCGCACTTTGTACGGACTCTATTTCACTGGCAGCCGATGCAAAATTAACGGCTAGCACACATAAGCATGCTAGAAAGAAACTATGAATTCTCAATTGGATCTGTTTCATATTATTCGGTTCCTTTTTCTTGTTGGATGTATTGCTGTAATTGACGCCCCGTTTGGATCTGACGATCACTAGCGTCCTCGATGACGATCAAACTCTCTTGCACCGAGCCCATGAGCTCGGCGATTTTCTCTTCCGCAGTAATTACCTTAACGGTTGATTTGGGGGACTGAGTCGTGTGTGCGCCATCCGGCAATTCACTTTGATCAACTGCTTCGAGCCACCAATTAATGCGAGTGCCCGCAGCTGCTTCGATTTCGATTGTTTCAGCGTCACGGCCGACACCTGGAACAAATCGAAATGCAAAGGTCATTTCAGCACCCGTCACAGATACTGTTTTTTTTCCAGTTTGGATGGGTGTCTCGTCCTCGCCCTCACTGAAAATTTCATAACAAAAGTTGAGTGTCGCCAAACCGTAGTCTTCCAGAATCTTGCCTGAAATCGGCACGTTACGCCCATACGCGACTGTGGATTGATGAATCGGGCTTTGAATCATGCGTATTACCGGTGCCGAATCCATTACCCATTGAATTGGATAGCGGGTATTATTGACTGACTCGACACCGTTACGGCCTAAAAGCCGCGCGAAAATATAGCCAGCCAGTGTGCTTAAGCCGCCGACTTCAGCGGAAAGTTCGCGCCCACCGGAAGTAACTTGCAAGGAGATGGACTCACCGATCTCAAAGCCTTCCCCCCCTTGCTCTTTCGCATAAAAAAAGATCGCTGCCGACTCCAGCGGGTCAGAGGCCTGCCCCACAATCGAAACCGTAGATCCTTCAATCATACGCAGCGCGTTCGCAGCCGCAGTGTAAGTGGGTCGCCCGGTATAAGCAGGCGGCTCGATTTCAAAATTGAGTTCGCGCAAAGTGGGTGCCTCTAAGACCTCTACGCTGTATTCGCGGCTGCGCGCATCTCCAGCGAGCACACGGTAACGGAACCCAGACTGCGCGTTCTCCACAACAAGCTCAAAGAGCCCAGGGGTCTCGATATCGGCAGTCACTGTAAATGTTTCCGAAACTCCATCGACATCGATCAGCTGGAAAACCGCTTGTTTTGGAATCTCCCCTCCTGTCGTGGCCGCGAGTCGCGCATCACTGCCACGCGCCAACTTGCTGTCGCCACTGATGACTTCTAGCTGCGTCTGTAAGATAGGCCCTTGATTCGATAGGTAATAGCGGGCGATTAAGACTTCCGACACGGCTGGCTGGGTAAACGCCCATGCAGCACCCAATGCCAGAAGCAGTAGCGCCGCAGAAAACCAAACAAGGGAGCGTTCCATCGGCACAGATTGCTTCCATTTAACTTCTTCTAATTCCACTGCCGTCTCCATGAGCAGTTGCTCGACGAGGGAGCGCGGTGCCTTTCCCGACTCCACATCAGGCACGAGTTGAACCGTCGCGATCATACGGCTACGCAGACTCGGAGCATAAGCTTGTAGCCGCAAGGCGGCTCCGTCACGGCTCAGCCTCCGTCTAAACGGCTTCCAAAAATAGCGCCAAAAAACATAGGCAGCGATTGCTATGTCGGCGACCAGTAGCGCCGCTCGCGCAGTCCAAGAAAAGTGTAACCAATAGTCCAACAAGCAACGTATCAATAATGCGGATACAAGAAATGACAGCATACGTCCGCCGCCCGAGAAGACAGAGCGGAGGAGGTCTCTCCGGCGCAGCGTCGCCAACACATCCAACACTCGCAGGTAAGTGGGGGATTTTGACAATGGTGTCATCTGTGGGTCGGTTTCCATTATTTGAGCTTCAAGATCCGCCGGATCATCCATTCCAGTGCAGGCAGTAAGAGTAGTAAGAAGTAAAAGATCGGGTGAAAGGCGGGTTCGTAAGTGCGGACCTCGCGCACGCTGGGGAGCGAATCACCCACGAGTTCTGGCAGAGCTTGCAGATCTTCCTCGCGGAAGAGGCGTCCATCCTCTGCGGCGAGCTGCACTAAGCCCGAGAGATTGAGCGCGGGGTCACGCATCTCAAGATTCGAGGCACTCACGTTGAAAACGACTTCTGCCTCGGGATCGAGTTCGGTCTCGATACGGTAGCGCCCGGGAGTCGCAGCCAAAACGTTGAGTTCGTAATCGCCAACACGCCCGCTACGTGATTGCAGGCTGATCGACTGCGTAATAGTGTCTGCCTCACTGTCGTCGGGTTCGATCGTCAAGGTTCCAGCCACTTCAGCCACATCGAGTGCCTGAAAATCCTCGGTAAAAATACGCCCAGAAACTAGCACCGTCTCTCCCAGCGCGTAAGAGCTGCGCACTGTGTTCAACTGCACGAGATCAGAGGCACCCGTCAGACGCTCCACGCCGAGCTTGAGGAAGACCTGCCCCCAAATTTTTAAATAATCGCGTTCACCTCGTTGACTGCGCCAGCGCCATGTCTCGTCGAAGCCAAAGTAAAAGACCTGCCCGCGCCCGACGGACATGCGTGCGAGTACCGGTTGCGCACGCCCCTGTGTTTCCTTGGCATCACTGGTATCGATCAGGAGCACCTCTGCCGCTGGCTTGGCTGGCCCCGTCTGCGCGGTCCAACGCACCCCAGGGAACCCTCGCCAGAGTGCCTCACTGGTGGTAGTATTGGCATCCAGTCGCAGCAGCAGCGAGCGCCGACCTTCGGGCGTGAGTAGCAGAGAGACTGGCTCCTCGTAGCGCATTTTAGGATCCTCCACACCTGTCCGCAGATTCACAGGCAATAGATCTGCCAGAGCGGTGCCCGCATAGCTGTTGGGGTTGTAATTCGGTCCTGTATGAAAGACGAGACCACCACCTGTTTGACGTGCTAGGCTATCGAGCGCTTTCATGTGAGCCGCACTCAAACGGCTGGGATCGACATCGCCGATCACCACAATCACATAGTCAAGTATTTCTTGTGGACTGGGGAGGGCTTTAAGGAAGCGCGATTCGGGATCTCGGCCTAAAGTGACATCGCCATCGAGCATCACGGCGTTCACCTCAACCCTTCGGTCGCGCTTCAAAGTATCCAGCAAGTAGCGAAAATCCCAACGCGGTTCCTGCTCGATTAGCAGCACCTTCACGCGTCGATCCATCACCCGCAGGCGCATACTTGCCGTATTGTTAGCCTCAGTGGCTTCCCCACGGAGTGCGGGTAGCTCCACCCTTAAATCAATCTCGCCGGCTTCATCAGCGATATAATCAAAGCTCAACTCGACTTCGCCATCCGCTCCAAGCGTGACATCTTGCGAGTCAACCACCGCATCCCCCTGCTTCAGAAATGCCTCCGTACGTGTGCCCTCCAGTCCCGTCGTGCGCAAGCGCACGTTCAAAGCAGCCGCCTCCTCCGCAAAGGCCATGCCAGGCTCAGAAAAAGACAGAACCGAGAGGTCACGTTGCGCTTCCACGCCAGCGGCATACACATAGAGCGGGAGCCCCCGACTCCGAGCCACTTCAAGACCTGTCGGTAACGGGGCACCGGCATTATTAACCCCATCGGTCATGACCAAGAGACCTGTCAATGGGCGTCCTGCCGTCATTTCAAGCGCCTCTTTCATGCTGTCGCTGATGGCGGTGGCTGTCGCTCCGGTCGGTAAGGCGCGAAAGAAACTGGCCGCCTCGCTCGCCGAAACGGTGGCACCTGCCACACCCAGCAAAGTAGGCTCAGTCGCCGAACGCCCAAAGGTAGAAACCACAATATCCACTTTTTCAGAGAGACGCCCCCACAAGTCCAAGCTCTCATTGCCTGCGATCGCTTCAACCAGTGCGCGCCGACTGGGCTCTTCTGGCACATCGCCCGCAGCACTTCCAAAGGCCGCTTTGACTCGTCCTAGATCGTCTTCACTTTGGCGCGTATCCTCAATCTCCATACTCGCGCTTGTGTCCAAGAGCACTAACAAAGCGCCGCGCGTCGTGCTTTCTTCGGTCACACGGATCACTGGTTTTGTCAAGATGACGAGCAGCCCGACGACGGCGCCAATACGCAAAGCCGATAAGACGATGCGTGAACTGGTGCCCAATGTGCCGGGTCCCTTTAGGTAGCTGCGCAAGATGAGCAGTGCCGCCACCCCAGCCAGTAAAAGCGCCCAGCCTGGATCCATACCTTCAAACCCAAACACGAGCGCGCCCCCCTCGGAGGCAGGATTCGCTCCGAGCGAGCGGAGTAGCCAATTTGGAATTGCTGCCAGTATCATCGTTCGGTTCGGCTATAGCGTTGAGCGTGCGTGAGCTCGACCGCACCAGTGAGTAAAATTAAAGTTACGAGAATCACCCACAGATCGGGTAGAGCTCCCAGCATCCGATCAGCCAAACTTTTTTGTGTTTGCTCCGAATCGTTACGGTTGATGAGTGAGCTGCCTAAGATGTCCTCGAGCTGTTGAGACGAAACAGGGCGTAAATCCGTCTCGTAAGGAACTAGATTGACCCCAAAACTACCTACGGGCGATGCTTCTGGATCCAAGTAGAGTTGATAACGTCCCAAAGCCCGTGTATCCGTATAAGCGAGGATGGCCTGTCCCGATTGAAACTCGACTTGCCCGGCCAACTGCGCGGCACCTTCGCTCCATGGCGTCTGAGCGTAGAATGGGCGACCGACGTTAATAGCAGGCACCCGCACCCGCCAGCCTTCACCCGGCGAAACCGCTGCGAGCGACTCGACCGAGCCGTTGAGCCATTGCAAAGTACGCTGAACCAAGGGCACAAACTGTGGTGAGAGTGGTAGTTGCGACCAAGAACCATCTAGCGGCAACGCGGAGAGAAAGATTCGCCCCGCAGCGCTCGACTGCCCGAGAAAGAGCGGTGCGCCATTATTGAGCGCTAGCACTGTTTCAGCACCTTCGGCAGGTGCCATTTCCCAATAGGTATCCGAGAAAAAACTAGAGAGTGTTCCTGCCTTACCTGTGTTCCAGAAACCTGTGATCGCGTGATCATACGGAGCCGATGCAGGTAGCCCAGAGCGTCCCTCGATCAACTTGAGTTCACGAGCAGGTAACAACTGCCCGAGTGGCGAGGCGAGCGAGAACTCACGCGCAAGTTCTGGATCTGAAGGCGGGCAAATCCAGAGTCCGCCCCCAGCTTCGACGAACGCGCGTATCACCTCGCCATGCTCGCGGCTCAGGTTCGTCAAGCCCGCGAGGATGACGACATCCAGCTCACTCAAACGATCACGGCTGATTTCTGAAAGTGTGAGCGGAGAAAGTTGCACCGGGAAGTCGCGCACCAACGGCCGGAAACAATCCATAGTTCAAGATACCCGACAGCGATTGCAAGGATCCAGTAAAGATACGGAAGCGACGACTGTAGCGAATCTCGAAAAACTGCCCCATCGTCATCGCTCGCGTCTCTCTGAAACGATAGATGCAAAAGCCCGTCAGCGTGATGATCAGCGCCACAGGCGCCACCAGCCCCCCCCAGTGCCCAACGGCAAAGCCGACCTTATAATATTGCTCGAAGATGGCGATCACTGTGATCAAGCCCATCGAAGCCTCGGCACCAGCGACACAGACGACATAGCGCCCCGCGACCCGACCAGCCGCCAGGAAATCGGCCACCCCTTTGACGAAGCGACGCGAATAGAGCGTCACGCCAAGGACGATCATGAATGGAACAGCGAGAATGATCCAGTCGAGGGTGGCCATCACCATCAGTGGCATAGGTGTCAAAAAAAGATGTGTCATTGCTTGGAGTTATCAGATTGGAAAATGTGTTTCAGTTGGGAGCTCAATCCTTGAGCAATTTTAGCCGCACCATGATCGGATGGGTGCGTGCGATCAGCGAGTAAGCCAGTCTTGGAATCGAGCAAATACAGCCCTTCGATTAAATACAGATTCGGGTCGGTCGATTGCCGCCGTGTGCCCTCTGTATACGGAATTAATACGTGCTCTAAGCGTTCAATATTAAATTGCCCCTCCCCGACTCTCATGTAGAGCGTCATCTTACAAAGATTTTGAACCTTCAGCATACAACCGCTTTCACTTGCCCGCATCATGCGTGTGGCTGACATTCAGATCATACGAACTGCCAGTCCGAAGGCTCATGAAACCACTGGGCGAGCCATGTGCCACACGATGACCATACACAGGAGCATCCTCGATATTTACACCAAGGCTGGTGCTCCAAGCGTACAGCACAATCATGATAGGACAGGGGGTAATCAACGGTGAAGACATTAAATATGTATGGGTGGAGCAGCCCTGACGTGCAAACAAAAGTCTTTTTTACCCGTAGAATAAAAATCTAACTGAAACATACTTAATGACCAAGTTACCTCCCTGCCTTCATTGACGGTGAGAACGTCACGACAGGGAAGAGTCTGATCGTCATGGATCCTACCACAGGGCTGCAGATGGCACCGGAGGAGGCTTCCATATTTGGGTGACCATCTCTGCGATCTGCCCCCTCATTGGCAGCTTCCATAACCTCTTCGATCTCATTCGCACACTGAGCAGGGGTAATCGCGACGCCGCAGACGACGGTTCCGCCCGCGGCAATGAACACTTGCAGTGGAAAATAAAAGCCTCTTACATCAAAGCATGCTCCCGACACCCCTGAGTCCTCACCGCAGTTTGCTCCCGCACCTGTTATTGCTGACCGCTCTCATGACTGCCTGCCAAACCACCTCACAGATCGATCCGACTGAGATTGACCACCTAATTGACGAAGTGCCGTCCAATGCCCGCTCACTATTTAGCGGTGACTTCCAGCAAGGTTGGCGCGAGCGTCCCGAGCTAAAGTTCATGCCCGCCCATGCCCGGCTCTATGCAGGCGAGGAGGCCTTTCATGTCGTCGCCCTACTCGCCGACCGTGCCATCGGCAACACTGCCTCCGGATTCAACCAGCGCACATGGCAAAGCGGCGACGTCTTTGAGATCTTCCTGCAAACTGACAGCGATACGTATTACGAATTTCACGTCACCCCGGAGAACCAGCACCTATTTCTAGCTTGGACTTCCGAACTCTTTGAAGCTGTCGTCACCAAACAGGCCACTCTGGAGGACGCTATGATCGACGATCCAAACTTGCTACAAAGCAAGACCGACGTTCGTCCAGACGAGAATCTCTGGATCGTCCGCGCCGACATCCCCTACGCCTCGATCGGTTTCGATCCTGCTGCGGAGCATCCCGACCTGAAAGTCGCCTTCGCGCGCTACGATACCACTCCCGGCAGCAAAGATGAGGTGCTCTCCGCCACCGCCCCCTTTCCAAAGCCCAGCTATCATTATCGCGACGCCTGGCACCGGATTGCTTGGTGAATTACCACACCGAGCCGGAAATGCCCCCTTACGACAAGCCGCGCGCCCTCTACCACGCCCTGCCTCATGGGCTAACACCAGCCAGATGATCGCGCCCGCGCCTACCCCGAGTTCTACGTCAACATCGACGCCGTGATTGAAACGAAGCGCGAAGCTCTCGCCTGCCACGTCAGTCAGAAGGAATGGCTGGACAAGACTCAGGGCATGGACGCCTACCTCGACACTATGACTGGCTTCGCCCGAACTCTGGGTGAGGAATCGAGTGCCTCCGCACATGCCGAAGACTTCACCCGCCATCTTTCGCTCGGGCTCAGCTCCGACAACTACCACCCGATTGAAGATATCCTCAAAGAACTAATCTACTTCAGATAACGTCATTCAAAACCCATTAACTATGCCAAGACCTATAAGCAAACTCGCTCCCACCTGGTGGGACTACACCACCCTCGACAAGGAGATTCTCGAAGACGCCGCCAAGCTCACGGTCGACGACATCGTCCAACTCTCGCGCCCCGGATTTGAGGTGCGTATCTTTGAAACAGTGCAAGAATTCTACAGCGCACAGGCTCTTGAATACCTCGAAGCCTGGATCCAGTCGACTCCCGACAATCCAGTAGGGATCTGCGGCCCGATCGGGCCAACCGAGCAGCTCCCCATTGTGGCGCAAATGGTGAATGCTCTAGGCATTAATCTAGGCAAGCTCGATGCCCATTTTTGGGGCATGGACGAGTGGCTGGAAAACGGCGTTCCCGTGCCCCCCTCGCACCCACTCTCCTTCGCCAAGTGCGACAACGAACTCTGCTTTGATCGCATCGAGAAAAAACTGGCCATGCCTGAGACCAACAAGCACTTCCCCACCAGCGACCTCGACGCCTTCAGTAACAGCTTCGACTCGATTCGCTGTGCGATTATGCAGGGTGGGCAAGGCGAGACCAAACACTGGGCCTTTAACGACCCACTTCCCCGCGAAGGTGCCTACGCCGAGGTGCCCCCGACGCCGGAGGAATACCTCAAACTCGGCGCCCGAATCGTTAAACTGCACCCGCTCACTATCATGCAAAACGCTCGCACCAGCGGAGGCGGCAACGTCAACCTCGTGCCTACCGATGCGGTGACCGTCGGCCCCAAAGAAACATGGAAATCAGATTGCGTGTCGATCTGGCACCCCGGCCACCACGACAACCCTTTTGGCATACGTCTTTCGGCCCTCATGATTTCCAAACGAATTCCCGACACCGCCGTCCCCATGTCTCTACTCACAAACCATCCGAAAGTCCGCTTCTCCTACCTTCGCTCCGGCATCGGGGAAGTTGCCGTTGATATGCATTAACCAATAGTGCATTCAACCGCACTATACTGCCGCGCATCATGATTTGTGATTCTTGAAGAATTGAAAATTGAGTTTCATGAGTGAGGTTAATTCTTCCTTTAGAGGTCCAGAAAGATCATCTAGGCAAGTATCTATTGCTGTGCAAAATGCTTTAAAGTCTTTGTAGTAACGATTTGTCAGGCAACGCCGTTTGGTGAGTAAACGAAATACCCCCTTTAGAATTGAGCCCATTCGGCACATTCAAGTGTTCGTGAAAAGCATATCGATCCACAAAAAGATCCAGCGTATTCTGCACCGCCCAAGGATGCCACTGCAGCTCGAAGAACAAATGATCCACCGTCAGGTCGAAGGTGTTGATCATGAGATACTCCCCCTCGTTCACTACCCAAAGCGGCTTTTCATGTTCCATATCCCATAATAACTGAGTGCTCCCAAAATAACTATGCGTGGCCTGAGCAATGAGCCAACGTTGATCTGAATTCAGTCCACCTGTTTGCGCCAACTCGGCATCTCGCGCTCGGGCTTGTTCCACAGAATGCACATGCGAATCGAGTCCATGCTGCAAGACATCCTCCAAACTCTTAAAAAGCCGCGTGTAGTAATAAACCGTAGAGCCCCGTAGTGATATTTCCGGCAGCATAAAACCCAAGGGAAATGGGAAAGCGCTTAACCTCGCCCGCCTCGACCCTGAAGACCAACACTGCTTCCTTGCCCAATAAATGCAGGCCACGATGATCCTGGTAATTCTCGGCACCAAACACACTCAGCGCCTGCTTGCGCCAAGCCACATCCGAGCGACGCGCAGCAAAGCCCATCGCCTGCCCCATCGCGAAGCCGATCAAATCACTCGATCTGTCCTCCAATGGACGAAAGGGATTTTGGGCATTCCCCAGACCAAATACCAATTCAACCGCTTCACTCCCCGCACGATTGTCGTAAGCAATTGCCGCCTGCACAGTCGGAGCAAAGGCGCGACGCCCTTCTTCCAGACTCATTGTTTCCGGAGATGCCGTCTGCCCTAATGGGGAAAAGACCTCGAAGGAAAAATCCCCCACCACCCAAGCATCACTACCCCAGCCCAAGGACCGCTGAATCTTATCAACCGGAAGCATCTCCGGCTCAGGGCCAGATTGTTTCGAGTCATGAGCAAACTCTGTTGTAAACGCTGCGGAAGCCGACTCCGCCTGCTTCTCATAAAAGGGCATCATTTGCCAGGCGGCATCCTGAGACGAAGTATTGCGATAGCCAATAAAGATATCCTGATCAGCCGGACCGGACAGGGATTGCCCTAAACCGCCACGCGCACCGGGTAGCCCAAGCGTGAAACTAGCGAACGCACCAAGCGGTGCATGTTGAGAATGATAATTCATAAGTATGAGTGACGGCTTAAACCATTTACTGTGTAATGATTAGCGTGGAATTTGAGTGAAGCAAGAATTCAAAGAAAAATGGTTAAAGGCAGATTCGAGAAACTCGACAATCGGTGCGGGATTAGGAAGCCCGTGCGGATGATGTTTGCCGCCCGGCACTATGATTTCCTGATAGTCGCCACCAAGCGCTTTGAACTGTCGACGAAGCAACACAGTATTTGCTTCAAAAGGCACCACCTCGTCGCTATCCCCGCAAACATGTAAAACCGGAATCCCTGCCGCCACGATCGGCTGCAAGGTCGCCTCAGCGAGCGGTTGCTTTTGGTCAGCCAGCGCTTCGGCTTCCGACAAGCCATAGGCCTGCAATAAATTCTCCCAGTTACCCGCACTTCTTGGACTAACGCCCACCCCACCTGGCCAAGTACGAAAGTCGCAAACCGGATGATCCGCGTAGATCGCACAGACCTTATCCGGATGTGCCGAGGCAAAATTGTAGCCCGACAGCCCCGCGCGGCTCAATGCCACCACCGCCATCTTCTCGCTCAGCCCCAGCGTCTCGGTGGCAAAGTCATACATTCCCGCAAACAGCGCCACCGCCTTCGGACAGCCATAGTGATTTGGCACATCCAAAAAGACGAGTATCCACCCTCTCTTAAGCAAAGCTATATCTGTATTTGCAAAGGCACCGAAAAACTCCGGCCGCCAAAACCAGGGACGCCCCGCTGCCAACTCTTGGGGCAAAACCACACGCAAATCACGTCCGTCCAATTCCAGTTTCCAGCCTTCAAAGTCTTCCCAGTTTGCAGGGACGGCTCCGTTCACACTTAACTTCTCGCGAAGGGTATTCATTATCTCAGTCAATTGAGTATCAGTATTTAGCAAAGGGATAGTAGTCATCAATTCAAACTTATTGTATTATGTAGTTAATGAGGAAATTGACAAAAAATCCCACCACCGTCCTCGCAGTAGCGGCTCATCCAGATGATATAGAATTTACATTTGCGGGCACTCTTTTGCTCCTCAAGCAGGCGGGCTGCGAGATCGTAATGTGGAATCTTGCCAACGGGTGCTTGGGTTCAACCTCAGCCGATCGGGAAGCGACTAGCGCAACTCGGCAAATGGAGGCGGAGTCATCGGCGAAACTTGCAGGGGCAAAATACCTGCCACCACTCTTCAACGATCTAGAGATTTTTTTCGATCACCCGTCATTGGCGAAAGTGGCTGCTGGCGTCCGTGAAGTCGACCCAGACATTATCCTGACACATTCCCCGCAGGACTACATGGAGGATCATCAAAATACCTGCCGTCTCGTGATAAGCGCCGCTTTCAGCCGTGGGATGCCAGGCTACCAGACGAACCCCACGCAGCCGACAAGCGATAAGCCAGCCCGTATTTACCATGCGGCTCCACATGGATTACATGATGGGATGGGCACCCGTTTCCAGCCGGATTTCTGCGTGGATGTCGCCTCCGTGATGAACTTAAAGAGCCAACTTCTGGCCTGCCATAGTAGCCAGGGCGAGTGGCTTCAGAATTCGCAGGAGATGCCCTCCTTCATCACAGAAATGGTCGAAATGAGTCGGGATATCGCTGCCAGCGACTCCGACTACGACCTTGCAGAAGGCTGGCGACGACATTCGCATCTTGGATTTTCACCGTCGGACTACGATCCGCTCACTACCTTACTCCGAGACTTTGTTCAGGAGTGCAACGCAAACCATAAAACGACACGACTATGAAACGACCAATTAGCAAACTTGCCGAAGGCTGGTGGGACTACACCACCCTAGACCCCGAACTTCTAGAAGACGCCGCCCGTCTAACAGCGAAGGATCTGGAACAACTGAGCCGCCCGGGGTTTCAGGTCAAATTCTACGAGACTCCCCAAGAGTTTTACGCGGCCCAAGCACTCGAGTACATCGACGCTTGGAAACAATCGACACCCGACAATCCGGCCGGAATATGTGGTCCGATCGGCCCGACCGAGCAACTGCCGATCGTCGCACAAATGGTCAATGCGCTCGACATGAACCTCTGCAAACGCAACGCCCACTTCTGGGGCATGGACGAATGGCTAGTCGACGGCAAGCCAGTTGATGTGTCACATCCGCTATCCTTCGCCAAGTGCGACAATGAAATGTGTTTCGACCGTATTCGACCCGAACTCGCCATGCCTGAGGAGAATAAGCATTTTCCGTCGGGCGATCTGGCGGCCTACAGTGCCAGCTTTGATGAAGTTCGTTGCGTGGTCATGCAAGGCGGGCAAGGTGAGATCAAACACTGGGCCTTCAATGATCCCCTGCCCCGCACCGGTGATTACAAGAATGCGCCACCACCCCCGGAAGTCTTTCGAGAGCTCGGCACTCGCGTGGTGAAACTACACCCCGTCACCATCTCTCAAAACGCCCGAACTTCGGGGGGTGGCAACGTAAACATGGTTCCCACTCACGCTTGCACAGTGGGCCCCAAGGAGACCTGGAAAGCGGAAAAGGTAAGCATCTGGCACCCGGGACACCACGACAACCCGTTTGGCATGCGTCTAAGCGCCATGATGATTGCCAAAGGAATCGTCGATAGTTCGGTGCCCATGTCCCTACTTGCGGATCACCCACAAGTACAATTTAGTTATCTACGATCTGGAGTCGGGTCAGTCTCGGTTGAGATGCACTAATGAACTACACAAAATCACTAGATCAAAAACTAAAGCGTATTGCCGCCGGCTCTACTGACTCTAAGGACTTCATCATCGCGGATGCGAAGGATGCTGATATGGCCTTTGGCATCATGGCGCCTGGGCCAAATCGGGCTGGGAACTGTCCTCATGGTTATGATAGCACACAGCGTTGCTATAAAACATTGGCGGATTATCAGGCTCAGATCCGCGAGGTCATTAAGCAAGGGATTGTGGATATTGTATTACTCTCTGCGTCGAACCTCGAACGGATAGGCATGGAAGAGGGCTTGTTTAAAAATTCAAAGATCACACCTGCAGCTCGAGCCAATGATACCACTGATGTGTGGGCGGTTCGCGGCGGTAATTACGCGACCTTTCCATCGCGCCATTTCCGAACGGCGACGCTCGACCACATCAAATACGGCAAGTTGGAGACGAATTACAACCGTCCTCATGTGGGCGCGGATCTAGGGCTATACTCCGTCACCTTCACCAATAATTTGGACTGGGACTACTCAGCGCTCGAAGCCTTTCAAGACTTCCGTCTTGAGGCGGAAAAGAAGAAGTTTCGCTATTTCCTCGAAGTGTTTAATCCGAATGTCGACCCCGGGATCAAGCCGGAGACGGTCGGTGGTTTCTTGAATGACAGCATCATTCGTTGCTTGGCGGGGGTGACCTCAGTCGGTCGCCCCATCTTTTTAAAGATCCCCTACAATGGTCCCGGCCCTCTGGAGGAGCTTGTTTCTTATGATTCGAATTTGGTCGTCGGCATCCTCGGAGGCAGTGCCGGGACGACGCGCGACGCGTTTCAATTGATTCACGATGCCAGTAAATACGGTGCCCGAGTGGCCTTGTATGGTCGTAAGATTAACCTCTCGGAATATCCGCTAATATTTATCGAGCTACTACGCCGCGTGACTGATCGTGAGATCACGCCGGAAGATGCGGTGAAATATTATCACGATGCCATGGCTAAGGCCAACATTCCTCCGATTCGATCTTTAAAGGAAGATCTGCAAATCACCGAAACAACGATGAGCTACTCGTAGACTCTGAGGAAACAGGAATATGAATTGCCGAGAACTTGCTGGCTTCCTTAAAGAAAATGCCGCGCGCATTCCGTCCTTACCTATCGTGACAGGCTTCGACGGCTTCGTCGATGAGATGATCTCTGTCGTGGATCAGCGTCATTCATTGACTGAGTATGATCGGATCGAAACGATAGAGGCATTCGGCTCCAAGATTTCCGCAGCGGCAGGACATAGCAGTCTCCGTGAAATTGTAGTGAATCAAGTCGATCCTGGGGGTTGCGCAATTAACATGGGCGATGGTTTGGTTCACTTTGGTCTACCTGTCACGACCTTTGCCACTGTTGGCGAGCCGATGCATCCTGCCTTTGCCGATTATGCTTCGAAGGCGCATCTGATTAGTTGGGGCGCGGAACCGGGTAAGACACTGGCCTACGAATTTGCGGATGGGAAACTGATGTTTAGCTCGGTGATACCATTGCAACGCTTTCACCCTGAGCAGTTAAAGGCTTATTTAAAGGACGGTGTTTTTGCAAGCGCGTGTGAAGCTGCCAAGTTGATCGCGATTACTGACTGGACCCTGTACCCCCACATGACCGCTTGTTGGCAGTTTTTAGTCGATACGGTCTTTTCTCAGCTGTCACATCGTCCCGCTTTTTTCTTTGATTTGGTAGACCCCTCCAGTCGTTCGGACGCTGATATTGTGGCGATGCTATCCGTGCTCAAAAGATTTACTGAATGTGGCGAAGTGACTCTTGGTTTGAACCAGAATGAGGCGAACATCCTCAGCCGCTTAACCGACTGCGTTACATCAAGCGCGACCACTCCGGAACTTGCCTTGCTACAGGGGCAGGAGCTACGTGCTCAACTAGGGGTAGATTCGGTAGTGATTCACTCGATCAAATACGCCATCGCCGTTGCGGCTGATGAGGCAGTTTCTGTCTTCGGCCCCTACTGTGAGAAGCCCGTCAAATCGACTGGCGCGGGCGACCGTTTCAATGCCGGTTACGTTTTGGGCCATGTGCTAGAGTCTACAATGAGAGATCGGCTAACTTTAGCCTGCGCCTCGTCCGGATATTTCGTGCGAACTGGGCAAAGCGTCACATTAGAGCAGTTAGCTGAGTTTTTAGAAACTTGGATGAGTTCTTAATGGGCTGAAAGTAGAGGCCGGTTGACCGTCTTTGGAGCTTGCATGATCGGCACCCAGTCGGATGGGGTGTGATTACAATAGTTGTCACGAAGGTAGCATAGGCATCCTACCATATCCTTATACACATCTTTGTATAGTCTAACTTACGTAAGCAAAGTTGATTTAAGGTATATTTAGCTCTCCTCCTTTTTAAGGAGGAGTGGTCGGCTTGCCCGACCGAGGTGGTTATCGACGGCATTTTAGTCAAGATGACAAAAAAACTGCCAGTCAGAGACAATCCCCCCTCTCCTCTCGAATATTCATTTATAAATATCCAAGTATCATGAATGCATGGATAATTGGACTGGTGCTCAGAACGAGTCCTTTGCATCTAGGCAAGCACAACCAAGCACTATTCGCAATTCGGGTCGAGGTCGTGCGCCCGATTACTCGACCGCACTCTGACAGAACCGTGCGAACGCGGTTAACGCACACGGTTCCTCAAATCACGGGAAAGTCGGAAGAGGAAGTCGGAAGCACTATTCCGTATCTCCGCACATAGAAACCTACGGAATGGTTGTTTTCTGCATCGTGAATCTTGGCGGTCGAGTGGAGCCCTAAAAGGGTGAAGCTCGGCTCGACCGCCAAGTTCACGGTGCGGCTTTTTTAGGTCGCCCAAGTGCCATCGTCGTAGCCGCTTACACGGCCACGACGTGGCTTGTTTTATGCCATCCACAAAAGTGGTGGCAGCACCTATACTCGGCGCTTATGAAAAGAAAAAACATATTCAGAAACGAAAGTCAAAAACTAGATGCCGCTTTTATTGAAGCGGGTCTACCCGAAAGGGTATTGCTGGTCCCGTTGGACTTCGCCAAGATCACCCACTATGCCTGTTTTTGTGATGGTCGTGGGACTTATGTTCGCAAAGCCTTCACGGTCAAAAACACCCAGGAGGGAATCGATTATTTGGTCGATCAGATCGAGTGTACGCGTGTGGCGCGGTCGATCAAAAGTAAGCGCCATGTCATCATCGGTGGCGAAGACAGTGCCAGCTATACGCGCAACTTTATGGACCGCCTTTACGAGCTCGGTTATTTGACGGTTCGCCTCGATTCCAAAGAGGTTCATCGCCAGGCTGAGAGCGTCGATTCTTCTACTGATAAGACCGCCGTTAGAGCCATCGCCAAGACGATGCTAAACCGTGATGCTCGGCAAACTGGCGGGAGCGACCTCTATGCCCAGTTGCGCGGCCTCACACGGCAGCGACGCCGGATCGTTCGTCTAAGCACTGCGGTTAAAAATCGTATTCACACGCACGCCGACTGTCTGTTTCCCGGCTTTCTGGCTAAAGAGAGTGCGGTGGCCGCTTTTTCTCAGGCCAGTTTGGAACTGATGGCGCACAAGTTCAGTGCCGCCACTGTGGCTCGCAAATCGGAGAAAACGCTCACCCGTATGCTCAGCCGACAAGGCGTGCGAGGTGCTCTCGAAGTAGCCGCCAAACTCAAGGAGCAGGCTCGTAATGCTATTTGCGCGGATGATGCCACAGTCCGGCTAAGTGCCCAACTCATTGAAAGCGAATTGAGCCTATTCAAAACCCTGCAATCCAACCTTAATGGATTAGACATAGAGGGAGCGCGCATCCTGCTTCGATTGCCCGAAGCCTTTGCCGTTTCGATCAAAGGTATCGGCATCACCCTGGCCGCATCTATCTTCGCGGAAATAGGCAGCCTTAGCCAAGTTCAGCGCTGCGACCAGATCAACGCCTTCGCTGGGATCGCTCCCAAGGTCAAGCAAACCGGCGGCCCCGAAAGCCCTGCCCGTATCGGCGGCAAGCGCAGGAACTTCAATCGCATCCTTAAAGACTACACCCTTCAGGCCGGCAATCATCTCTACCTCCACGGTCCAGAAGAGTTACTTCACGACGCAGTGCGGCGCAAACTCGCAGGCAAAGCTGTTGATACCGCTATGGCTCGGCGCTTCCTGCGCATTGCTCGCGCCCTAGCCAAGAGCCACTGTATTTACCTGCCTAGTCATCTACGAATAAGTCAAACTGGCACTGATGCCGAAGCCGAAGCGCGCGCTCAATACATCATCAAGACTTGGCCTGATTTTCTCCTGAAGTGGAAGCGCCTCGGACTACACGAAGAAGCTTTTGCGCCTGATACCCCTCTGGGTGACTGGCGAATCATCGTCCAAGAAATTTATGAGATAGAACTCCCTCTTTAGTATCCATGTGAACGATACGCATTGATTTGGGTTCGGAGTGGTGGAAAGGCACATATTACGGAAGCCGCGTCCATCAGAACGACGGCACGGGTCAGACAGCTCCACCACTCCGGCCCTCTGAGTTTTCACTCGAAAAGCGCAGAAAGATACTTCGCCGAGCTTACCTTAAAGTTACGGCATTCAACCAGTCAGCGCAATGGTCCGGAGCCCCCAAAGGTGGAAAACCAACCGCCGCTCTCGAACCCTCATTGATCCTTATGCAAACGTGATTTAAAAGCCGTTAAAATTTAACGGAGGGCGGAGCTTGCACAATTGCCTACGCCTAAAGAATTATCATTTTTTATCTGACCCCTTTTCTGTTACCTATCTCCTGACTACTCTTTCTAGGATGCGTTAATAAGAGAGTCGGCTAGAAATGTTAGAATACGTGGACTGACACCTTTTTCGGCTCTTTCCTATTGACACAATAGAACTTAAATAAACAGGGCTGACCTACGATCTTCAGAAGAGGGTCGGAACATCCTTCTTATTCTCCTAAATCGAGCTCTGATTCCATCCATCCATCCATCCATCCACAGATCTTAACCAAATAAAATCTCTCATATGCTAGGTGCCACTGATATTGTTCTTATTATCCTTTATTTAATTGGTACAGCCGCTGCTCGGCATTTGTTCGAGAGGCAAACAGTCGCTTAGTGACGGTAGCCAGTAGTCGATCCTAGAGAAATGGCACGAGTTCCAATCTGTCCACATCGATGCATGCGAGGTATCGACCCTAGGCGCTATCGTATCTATGAGCAGTGTGACGAGACTTTGTAGCTCGCGAGTTCAACTAACAAGTGCAAGAAGCTAGAGGCTTATAATTGTCGTTAGTATTGTGGTAGTTGTGTGGTGGTGGCTGGTGTGTGGTTGGGTGGTCTGCTGCCTCCGCTTCGTGGAGGCCGGTTCCCCGAAGGGGAATGCCGCGAAGCGGCAAGGCCGGAGCGAAGCGGAGGCAGCAGAGTGAATGTGAGGGTAGATAATCATGAAGCAATCAATTTGTCATACAGTTCGATAGGTGCTACAAATCCAAGAGTTTTTCTCGGGCGATTATTTAGTTTATCTGCGATGCAATTGCACTCCTCTACAGTAAGTCCCAGTAGGCTGGTGCCTTTCTTCAAGTATTGGCGAATCAGGCCATTGGTGTTCTCGTTTAAGCCCCGTTCCCAAGAAGAGTATGGATGAGCAAAATACACCTGCGTCCCTAATGCTTTGCTGACTTCTGCGTGTCCGGCGAACTCTTTACCGTTGTCTAAAGTGATACTGCGAATTTTCCCGATGAACGGTTGCAGCACTTCTATCATCGCTGCTTGAACCTCATCGCTGCGCTTGCCCTGAAGTGGATACATTAAGCAAAGCTGTGTCTTACGTTCAGCAAGCGTCAATACCGCTCCCTCGTACTTACCGCCTACGATTAGGTCGCCTTCCCAGTCTCCGTAATAAAACTTTGAGTCGACGCTAGCTGGCCGATCCTCAATGCTTACGCGGCCTACGATAGCACCGCGTTTATCTGGACGTCCCAAGCGACGCCTACGTTTTTTACGTCTATGACGTAGATGTTTATACAGATCGCCGCCCGCTCTATGATCGGTATAGATATGCTGATAAATACGCTCGTGACTAACCGTAACCTCTCCCTGACGACGCATAAATCCAGTTACTTGTTCTGGGCTGTAATCTTGGTGTAAATAATACTCAACTGCCTGCTGAACTTCAGCGGTAAACTTCTTGGCCTTACGACTTTTCAGACGGCGCTCTGCGGCCATAGCTCCAGCCTGCTTGGATCGATAGCCTCGGCCTCCAGTATTACGCCGAATCTCGCGGCTGATCGTGCCTTCGCTGCGATCAAGCAACTCGGCCATCTTATTTTGTTTATATCCGGCTTTACGCATGCGCTCGATGCTGTAGCGTTCTTCCTGAGTTAGGTGTTTGTAGGTTTGTTTCATCGCAAGAGAGCCTCTCGCTTAAGTGAGGGTGCTCGCAAGCACCTAACTCACCTTCTTTGCTCTTCTTGCACTTCAAAATTGAATCCGCCGCTCAAGAGACTAGCTTCCGAATACAAAAGGTAAAAGACCGCGACTTGGTGCATTAGCTCTAAATACGCACCCGTTGGAACTAGAGCCGCTGGCTGTGGTGATAAAGAGTTCGTCTAAGTCAGCCCCTCCGAAGCAGCAGGAAGTGGTTAATGCGGCGTCCGTTCGAACGGTTCTGATTAGCTCACTCGTTCGAGGATCCCAACATCGAACCATGGCATCGCCCCAATGAGCGATCCAAAGATGATCTTCTCTATCAATTGCCATACCGTCGGGAATACCCATCGAATCGGGAATGCGAATGGCCACTCGTTTGTCCGCTAAACATCCAGAACTAGGCTCGTAATTGTGAGCCCACACTTCCCGGGTCGGTGAATCAATAAAGTAAAAGGTTTTGTGGTCACTAGACCAGGCCATTCCATTTGGAATACACAAACCCTCTAGAACTTTATAAGTCTGTCCATCCGGCTCGACACGATAGAGCGCGCCCGCGCCTTCTTTCGCATTGGGGCTCATCGTACCGACCCAGAAGCGTCCATGGGGGTCGACTTTACCGTCATTGCAGCGATGATTACTAGGTGCGTCTGAGAGTTCGGCTATCTGTCGAATAATCCGTCCGTTTCGATCCAATAGCAATATCTTCAGGCCTACAGCCAGGAGAAGGCCCCCCTCCTTAACTTTGGCTACAGCACAAACCGGCTGCTTAAACTTCGCAACGACTGAAGCTTCGCCGTCAGCGAAACAATTCAAGGATTGTCCGGAAATATCGACCCAGTAGAGCGCCTGCTCTTCAGGTATCCAAAGAGGCCCCTCCCCTAGACCAGACTCTATTGAACTAATCGCCTGAGCGACCAGACTGGAATCATGGGTATGTTTAGGACTGGTCATAGCTTGAACTAGAGAATCCCGTATTTCGCAAAAGCTTCAGTTATGGGCATGCCTTTCGCTAATTCATCACGGACCATATCTTCTCCGGAAATTTTTTCGCGAGCCAGCGTAATGGCTTTTTCAGCCACTTCTGAGGGAATGATCACTACGCCATCTTCATCTCCTAGAATAGTGTCGCCGCTCTTCGCAGAGACGCCTGAAATAACAATCGGTTGACCGATCTCAACAATGTCGGTGCGTCCTTTTGAATCCGCAGGTTGATAACCGATTCCGAAAACAGCAAAATCTAGATCTTTGATCTTCCACATGTCTCTAGTACATGCGGACATGACCACGCCATTCACGCCCTTGAACATGCAGGCCGTGGTCAGAAGTTCCCCCCAGAAACCGCAGCTTTCATCGTTGCCAACATCGCAGACCAGCACATCACCGGCAGTCAAGGCATCCACGGCAGCCATTTCCAATTTATAAGGTTCTGCAGGGATCGTATCGACTGTTTCAGCGCGGGCGCTAAACACTCGCCCGGCCACGCGTCCAACTGGTGTTAGGGAACGCACATTTGGGCGCATGGTTTGATTACGATAGCCAAGGGAGTCCAACACGTCAGCCACAACAGCTGAGTATAGACCATCCAATGAAGAGAGAGATACTGTTTCGTTCATAGTATTTTGTTTATATGTCGTCTAGAGGGAACACTGGCCGCCGAATGGCTTCAAACTGGAGTCGCTGCAAATCTGATGAGCAGGGCCCGGGCGTATCCAAGGTCAAGTGAGCGGATGCGATCGGGTCATACGCCTGGCGATAAGCGACGGCCGCTTTCACCCCGATGACCCGAAATTGCTCCGGGTTCACCCCCGCGATGCGCCATTGACCGAGGTCAAAGGGAGGTGTCTTAAATGAAGTCAATAGGATCGTCACACCACGATATTCGATCAGTGCGCAGTCTCCCATATTAATTCGAGAACCTGCCATGGCGGCCAAATGACTGCGTGGGTCTTCCAGATCAAAAACGCCTTTAAAAAGTCGCAGCAATCGCGCTCCAATGGGTAAGGGACCCTCGTCTAATTTGGAACCACGTCCACCAATCTGGAGCTTAACCAATGAGTCGCCCGAAGAGCTCTGGAGCGCTTGAACACTCCCAGGGTCATTAATGATGACCGCGGCTCCCTCGATGGCCAGATCGAGGAAAATACGCAGCAGCCCGGTGCAATCTCCCGGTGCGCCGCCTCCAATATTATCCGATGGCTCCGCGACAAGAATGGGGCCTGCTCGACCCTCAGCAATCGCCCCTAGCAGATCCTCGACGTCGTTGACCTGCGGTGTTCCCTCCAAGCGCTTCGCTGTGGCAGTTGCGTTCATCTCTGAAAAGATTCTTTCAATCAATGACTGATCGGCCCCCTGGGCTGCGACTACTGAGAAGGTGACGCCAGTATCAAAAGTATCTCCAAAGGAATAACCTGAAAACACATTGACCCCATAGATCCCGGGTTCGCCCTCCCACCGTCGTGCGATCCGTTCCAAATCGAGCATAGGCGTGAAATCCGTAGCGGTTCCGGTGGGTGGCCATAACAAATTTGTCCCCGACCAGTGTGACTTTAATTGTTCGGATTGTGCCGCAGCACGGATCATCATCTCTGCAACCCGCTGAGCCGCCACACAGGCATCGCGATGTGGATTCTCCCGATAGGCCAGAAAGCCGTTCATCAGATCAGTGAAGCGCTTTGAGATATTACCATGCAGGTCCATCACTGCGTAAATTGGAATATCACCAGCGCCCTCCAGAGCTCGAATCCGCTCAACGATTAACGCTTCAACGTCAGACTCGGATTCGGTTATCATCGCACCGTGCAAGACGAGGTAGATGGCATCGGCTGCTTCGCCGTGAGCTTCCCATGCCCTCTTGAATTCGGCGAACCACGTTTCCAAAACAAGGTCTTCGACCACACCACTCGGCGTGGCGTTATAATAGGGGCCTGCTAAACAATCCCAACCCTCAGCTTCAAAGCGCTCAATGGCCGCCGCCATGGGCGAACCGGGAAGACGAATATTGGAAGGTGTCCCCCACCCGCTTCGGCTAAAATCACTGAGGCAGGTTAATTCATCCAGAAACGAATGTGTCTCATGAAAAAGCGCTGCTAAAAAAATCGATTGCTTCATGACTTCACAAGCTCCAAGTTTTCCGCTCCTTGCAGCCGAGCAACCAAATCTTTAAGGCCTGAGACCAACAGAGTATGATACGTCTTGTTGAGCCGCACGGAAGGCACCGAGAGACTGACTCCTGCGTAAGGGACTCCGTCCTCAAGCAAAGCGACGGCGATGCAGTCCACCCCGAGGGAGCCTTGCCCCGATTCAAATGCCCAAGCACGTTGCTTGGTCAGCATAAGTTCCTCCCGCATGCCCTTCACATCGCGGTAACCGGCCAGCTTGCACAGCCCGGCTATCTTTTTGTCTATTTCGTCTTTAGGCCAATGCGCCATAACCACGCGCCCAAGCGCTGTCCGCAGCATCTCGTCGTGCAGGCGATCATCGGGAATACAGCGCAAGGGCTGAGTCGACTCGAGAATATGTACATAGCGGACTTTGGTGCCATCGATACAAGCGAGGTTGGTCGTCTCATTGACCTGCTCGTACAACTTCCCCATTTCGGGCAGAATGCGGTCACGCAACCATGCATCGCTATCGACCGGAATTAAATCGTAAATCTGGCTACTCACTCGATAGGCCGTGCCATCTCCAACCGGCTCCACATAACCGAGATCGCATAGAGAACGTAACAGCCGCAGGACGGTCGGCTTAGGGAGTTCTAATTTCCCTGAAGTCTCATGAAGTGTGAGCGGTTTATCCGATTGCCCAAGCACTCTAAGCACACTGAAAACACGGCTGATAAAACTTTCACTCGAGATTCGCATCCAGTTTTAAAGCAACGATTCAGTACCTACGTCAACCTCTAAATTTCATTTGACATAGATTTCGTTTCATTTAGAGATTCCCACATAATGTATATCGACAATCATAATCACATCGGAATCGAAACGGCCAATTATCTAAATTCGCAGTATCCCTACGCGCAATCACTGGAAGACTTGGCAGCCAAAGCGGCAGGCACGAGGGTCTCCCACTGGCTCGTGTTTCCCTTTGTCAGCTACCCGACTAGTTCAACGCTGGGACGGAGCACCTGCCCAGATACGGAGCTAAAATATCCGGAGATTCCTTATGGATTGGCCAATCAAAATCTTCTGAGCGAAATCAGTAACCTTGATGACTCCGATCAAAAGCACTTCCTCCCCGTGGCGATCATAGACCCCGGTCGTAGCGTATCCGAACAAATCCCGCATCTGCGCAGACTTCACGCCACCAGTCGTTTTTATGCGCTCAAGATTCAAGGCACAATTATACAGTCGAAGGTAACCGATTTACTTGATGCAGGCAGTGCTTTTTTAGACCTCGCAGCAGAGTGGAACGTCCCCTTTCTGATTCATTCCAGCATTCTTCCGAGCGACATTTGGTCACAGGCCTCGGATATTCTTCGCGTCGTCGAAAGCCGTCCTGATGTGCGTTTCCTCCTCGCTCACTCTTGCCGTTTTCATAAGCCCTCTTTGGATCGCATTGCTGAACTGCCAAATGCATGGTTCGACTGCTCCGCACATCGCATCCACTGCGAGCTCGCACAAGGGAATCAACCTAACATCGCAATAGTGAAAGAGCGTTTCCCCTCCGACTACTCCAACCCAGCGAAGGTTCTTCGAGAACTTGCGGAGGCCTATCCCAACAAACTAATATGGGGCACAGACTCGCCTTACTATTCGTGGGCTGAAAATAGTCATGGCCAAAAACTCCGGCTAGTCTCAAGCTATGCCGCAGAATGGGCATGCGTTGAAGCCCTTCCTAAATCTATCATCAAAGCGATCACACAAACGAACACACTCAACTGGCTCGGAATCGATGAAGACAGAATTTAACCTCCCACACATTCGCGCCTTGGTCACGGGGTCTTCTAGAGGAATCGGATTCGGCATTGCCGACTATCTCAATCGATCCGGAGCCTCCCTCGTCTATCACGGTCGCACGTCCGACGAGAAGCCCGATGCGGTCGAAGCATCGCGCTATATCGCCGCTGATCTGATGCAAGACGACGGTGCGGAGACAGTGGTCGAGCAAGCATTTCAATTGGACAGCGGCCTCAACACACTCATCGCCAACGCTGGAAGCTTTTTCGACAAACCTATCTTCGAAATGGATCGCGATTCCTTTGCCAAAACGATTCGACTCAATGTAGAAGCGGCCTTTTTCGCCTGTAAAAATTTCGCCCACACGCTTGCCAAAGAAAAACGCCGTGGCTCGATCATCATTATCTCCTCAAGCAATGCATTTCAGGCTGAGAACGATTCGGTTGCCTACGATACGTCCAAAGGTGGTCTTCTCATGATGACCCGGAGTTTGGCCGTTTCTCTTGCACCTTATGGTATTCGCGTAAACGGCGTTGCCCCCGGCTTGATCCGGACACCATTAACCGAGACTACTTTGGTGAACTCTCCCTCAACCGTCGAACACTACAATCGGAAAATCCTACTCGGAAGAATCGGCGAACCGGAAGACTGTGCCGGCGCCTGTGCCTTCCTCGCCTCCGATGCAGCCAGATACATAACCGGCCACACGATTGTAGTGGATGGTGGCTTAACCACAGCACAAATCGGGCGAAAGCCAGAGACAGGCTAGCCACGACTTAAAATGAAAACAATTTCCAAGCACGCATCTGTAAAGCTCGATACACCGGCGATCCTACTCGACTGGGAACAAGTTAAAAAAAACGTGGAGCGTATGGCGCGCATATGTGGCGCTCACGGCATTCAAATCATGCCCCACATCAAAACCCACAAGAGTGTCGCCATTGCCCGCCTACAACTTGAAGCGGGTGCTACTGGGCTTACTTGCGCAAAAATTTCCGAGGGTATGGCCCTACTACCCTCCGGCGTCCGTCGAATTTTTCTCGCGCACTCAATTAGTTCAGCCAGCAAAATCCCCTCACTCATTGAGCTGTCCAATCACTTGGATGAGCTGATCGTCGCAGCCACCAGTCTCAAACAGATTGAAGTCTTCGCACAACTGCTGGAGGCCACGGACTTGCACCTGCCCTGTCTCCTCAGTCTGGACACAGGTCTCGGACGCGAAGGCGCGCGCTCCCTAGAAGAGCTGCGAAAAATGAAGGACATCGTCGATCGCAGCAGTGGATTAAACTATCGCGGCATTTACTCCCACGAGGGCTTCACTTACATGTCGACTCCCCAACAAATCCCCGAGCAAGCCAAAGCAGTGGCCGCCCGCTTGCGCGAAGCTCGCGAGGCACTGGGTGGCGAAGGTGAACTCTGGCCAGGTTGCAGTGTCACCGCACAATATATGGCGACCGAAGCGGGAATCACCGGCATTCGCCCGGGAGCTTATCTGATTGGCGATCTATACCTGACACGTCTGACCGGTGCGATGAATTGGGAAGACCTTGCCCTCTGCGTGGCCACCACCGTCGTCGACAAACCAGAGCCCGGACTCGCTCTGATAGATGCCGGCACCAAAGTCTTCTCGTCTGACAAGTCAGCCGACCTACCCTTCGCCCTGCCATTGGATCAATCGGATTACGCCCTGACGCGCATGAGCGAAGAGCATGGATTTGTTACCGGGCCAGATACGAAAAAACTTTCGATCGGTGACGTCATCATCCTCGTTCCGACTCATATTTGCCCGGTTGTTAACCTGAGTGATCATTATCTTGCCTTAAAAGAGAATAGCCTTGAAATGCTCCCGATTGAAGCACGAGGCTGTGTTCGCTAAACAAGCACTCAATTCTCCATTCAAGGTCTTTATTACAAATCCGAATCAACTTAAGCATGACAAGCTCCACTTCAAAATTACACGGTATCTTTACGCCCAATATGGTGCCACTCGACGCAGCGGGGCGCGTTGACGAAGCTGAACTCGCACGCTATATCGACTGGCTCATCAAGAGCGGTGTGCACGGGCTCTATCCCAACGGATCAACGGGCGAGTTCACCCGCTTCTCCAGCGATGAGCGTAAGCGCATCGTAGAGATCGTCTGCCAAGTAGCCAAGGGACGCGTCCCTGTCCTCGCGGGTGCGGCTGAAGCCAATATCAAGGAGACACTCATCGCCTGCGAAAAATATGCTGAATACGGCGCCACCGCCGTGGCTATTATTTCGCCTATTTTCTATAAACTAGGTCAAGAGAGTATCTACGCTTACTTCAGTGAGATCGCGAAGAACTCCGCCATCGATGTGACGGTTTATAACATACCGATGCTCTCCAGCCCGATTGAAGTCAACACGGTGGCTCGCCTCGCAGAGTTTGATAAAATCATCGGCATCAAAGACTCCAGCGGCGACGTCGGGCAAATGTGCCGCCTAATTCACCAAATTCGCCCCAACCGTCCGGAGTTCACCTTTATGACTGGATGGGAAGCGGTGCTCGTGCCGATGCTCGCCGTCGGCGCCGATGGCGGCACCAACGCCAGCAGCGGCATCGTCCCCGAAATCACTCGTATCCTCTTCGACCTCACCCAGGAGGGTAAAATCGCCGAAGCAATGAAGATCCAGTACCGCCTGATCGAGCTCTTCGATAAAATGCTCAACGGAGCCGACTTCCCCGACGGCTTCCGCGCCGGGGTCGAACTGCGTGGCTTTAATATGGGTCAAAGCCGCCAACCGATCTCATCATCTCAATCACTCGACCGCCAAGAATTAAAAAACATGCTCGAATGCATTATCGCCGACTTCGGCCTGCTGGATCGCCCCAATTACTGCACCATCAACAATGGCTACAAGCCCAATGAAGACGCCCTCGCCGAAATCATCGCCCGCGAGGTTATCTCGCATTTCGGCACCAAATAAGTGTGTAATTTGCCTAATCTATAACCGTCTGCTAGCTCTCTGAACAGCCGCCACTCTAATACAATTATTTATACAATCCATAATAAAAACCTATGCCAAAAGTAAGCTATCCTAAACTGCCGGACACGCCAGTCTCCCATCTCCCATTCAGCCCGGTCGTTCGAGTCGATGATATGCTTTACGTATCCGGCCAAGCCTCTGTCGACGATCACGGCAAGATAGTAGCCGGCGACTTCGAAGAAGAGTTCAAGCGGTGCGTGAGGAACCTGGAGCGCATCTTAATCGCAGCGGGAAGTAGCCTCGAAAAAGTCGTGCAAACACGCTGCTACGTCGACAACCCGGAAGACCTACCGGATTTTAATCGCCTATACGCGGAAACCTTTAAGGCACCCTATCCCGCACGCACCACGATCCTGCAGTGCTTCAACGGTGTCCTGAAGTTCGAGATCGACTGCGTCGCCGTGGTCTAGGCACCAAAAGATTTCAAATATAAACCTTAAACTACCATACCAATGCCTACTATCCCACAAAACCCCGAAGTCTCTGCATTCCTTAATCAAAAACAGATTCCTTTCTTAATCGACGGAGTCGCTACTGCCACAGAGGAGAGCCTCGCTGTGATCGACCCAGCGACTGGATCGCCCGTGGCCACTGTCGCAGCAGGCAGCAAAGCCACTGTCGATCAAGCGATGAAAGCCGCTCACAGCGCCTTCCCCGCATGGTCCACCATGCCAGTGGAAGACCGCGCCAACTGCCTCCATCGCCTCGCCGATAAGATTCGCGCAAATCTCGAAACGCTCGCCCAGCTGGAATCGATCGATGTCGGTAAGCCAATCGAAATCTCACGAGGATTCGATATCCCGTTCGGCGCGGATTGCTTCGATTATTTCGCAGATCTTTGCACAAAAGCAAACTATACTAAGACTCTTGATCTGCCTGATATCGACGCCCATATCGAGCGCAAGCCATTCGGCGTCTGCGGCTTCATCTTTCCTTGGAATTTTCCCTTCACGCTCTTTTGCTGGGGCACCGCACCCGCACTCGCGGCTGGAAATACCGTCGTTGTTAAGGCATCCGAAGTCACACCACTCTCGACGCTCTATCTCGCTAAGCTAATTAAAGAATCAGGCATTCCCGACGGCGTAATCAATCTTTACACAGGGGATGGTCCCGCTTGCGGACAACCTCTTGCCGAGCACCCATTACTCAAGCATATGTCCTTCACCGGCTCACCTCAAGTGGGCAAGTTAATTGGGAAAATCTGCGGCGAACGCCTCGTGCCCTGCAAACTCGAACTCGGCGGTAAAGGTGCTGCCTTGATCACAAAAGACGCCGACCTCGAAGCCGCCGCCGAAGGTCTGGCAAACGCCATCACTCTAAACACGGGGCAAGTCTGCTGTACGGCGACCCGCTGGTTTGTCCATAGCTCCGCGCAAGAGGCATTCACAAACTTGGTGCGTGCCGCCCTCGAAAAAACTAAGATCGGTGGCACACTGGACACAGAAACTCAAATGGGGCCGCTCGTCTCGAGAGCCCAATACGAGCGGGTGACTGACTACTACAAAAAAGGCCTCGAAGGCGGCGCTCAAGCAGTCTTAGAACTCGAAGAACCTGCCAGTGGTTCACAAACAGGATACTATTTAAAACCACACCTGCTAACAGGAGACGAAGAGAACATTTGTTATAAAGAAGAAATCTTCGGCCCCACCGCTTACATCGTGCCCTTCGAAGACGAAGCTGATGCGGTCGAACGCATCAACTGCCTCAGCTACGGACTCGCCAATAGCGTGTGGTCTACCGACCTCGAACGCGCCCATCGATTAGCGAGTAAACTAGTCGCAGGTAACTCTTGGATCAACGCACACAATGTCTTCGCCTACGGCCTGCCCTACGGCGGCGTAAACCTCAGTGGACTCGGCGGCGGCGTCAATTCACCCGAAACCTTCTACGACTACTTGCGTAATCAAACGATTGCGCGTCCGCTCTAAAGTATACTCTAGAGCCATGAAAAGCCCCAAAATTGATGTAATGCATTACAATTATACAGAATGCTTATGAACCAACGAAAGTCAGTTACACTGATAGATGAGTTGCGAACACTACTCGCTCCCGGGCTACTTTTAACCGAACTGTCCGATATCCGCCCCTATGGATTCGATGGCACAGCCGGGCTCAAAGGTGAGGCTACCGCAGTTGTTTTTCCAGCGACGGCAGAAGCTGTCTCTAAAATCGTCAAACTTTGCGCCGCCCATAACACCCCAATCGTCACCCGAGGCACCGGCACGGGACTATCTGGTGGCTCGACTCCGAGTGAAGGTTGTATCGTGCTCTGCACGGTGGAGATGAATCGTATTCTAGAAACGGATACAAAAAATCTTACCATGCTGGTCGAACCGGGCGTCGTCACTCAAGACATTGACGAGGCCGCGGCGGCGCAAAATCTATTCTATCCACCCGATCCGAGCTCAATGAAGATTTCCACGATCGGGGGCAACGTTGCAAACAACTCTGGTGGCTTGCGCGGTCTCAAATATGGGGTCACCCGCGACTACGTGATGGGGCTTGAAGTGGTGACCGCCGATGGAACAGTTCAATGGCTCGGCAGCAAATGCGTGAAAGATGTTGCCGGCTACTCGCTGCGAGATGTGTTTATTGGAAGCGAAGGCACGCTTGGCATTATCACGAAAATCCTGATTAAGCTAATCCCTCGCCCCAAAGCCAAAGCAACTTTACTAGCGACCTATCCAAGCATGCGAGAAGCCGCAGAAACCGTTTCTGCCATCATCGCAGCGCAGATCATACCCTGCACACTTGAATTCCTTGACCGTAAGACCATTCGTTGTGTTGAAGATTTCGCCCAGGTAGGTTTGCCCGATTGCGAGGCACTCTTGTTCATGGAAACCGACGGGCATCCTACAGTAGTGGCTGAAGAAATCGAAGCCATGGAGCGGATTGCCCGCGAATGTGGTGCCAACGATGTCACCCGCGCCAGGGACGACCTCCACGCCATTCAGCTCGCCACGGCACGGCGTAGCGCCTTTTCCGCGCTCGCTCGCATTCGACCAACCACTATTCTAGAAGACGCCACGGTGCCCCGCAGTGAACTCGCCAAAATGGTCGCCTTCATCGAAGCGACCGGAAAGAAATACGAGTTGGAAATTGCGACCTTCGGACACATGGGAGACGGCAATTTGCACCCCACATTCCTGACTGACGAACGCGATCACGAGGAAATGGAGCGTGTTGAACTAGCGATGAAGGCGATCTTTGATTTCACAATTGAACTGGGCGGCACCATCACCGGCGAACACGGCGTGGGCCTCGCCAAACGCAAATTCCTGCCCACTCAATTCGACCCAGGCAGCTACGCCCTACTCCGTAAGGTCAAACGAGCGCTCGACCCAAACAATCTCTTGAATCCCGGTAAAATTTTTGAACTCGACGAATACGATGCAGAACAGGAATGAACCAAAAAAGCTACGGTTGGAGGCGATGAATTACTCCATGCTGCAACAATGTATGCATTGCGGCATGTGCCTGCCGACTTGCCCAACCTACATGGAGACTAAGCGCGAGCGAAATAGCCCTCGAGGGCGCATCGCTTGGATGCGTGCCATCGCGGATGGAGACGCTGAGCTCGACAAAGATTTTGCCGATGAGATCTATGATTGTCTCGGTTGTCTAGCCTGTGTCTCAGCTTGTCCGGCCGACGTCGATTACGCCACCCTATTTGAAGCCGCACGCGTCGACGTGGAAGAGCAGGATGTGGCCGGACCGGGGCAACGCGTTTTCTGGCGCTGGCTTGCAGTCAAAACAATCTTTATGCATCCGCGCCTACTGCGGCTCGTCGGGCGCAGCCTTTATCTCTATCAAGCCAGTGGCCTGCAGGCTCTCATTCGTCGCAGTGGATTGCTACGATTACTGCCGAAGCGTCTGGCCGATCTGGAGCCACAGACACCAAAAATTAGAGCGGAGTTTTCCCACCAGCTGATCAAGCAAACAGAAGCACCCGAGCACTCGCGCTACTGTGTCGGCCTGATGACTGGCTGCGTGCAGGATCTGGCCTTCAGCGATATCAATCGCGATACTGCCGATGTCTTACTCCACAACGACTGCTCAGTCGTATGCCCAGGCGTGCAGCCTTGCTGCGGTTCACTCCACGCCCACAACGGGGAACTGGAACTGGCAAAAAAACTGGCTCGCCAACAAATCGACTTGTTCAAACCTGAAACACTCGACGCGATCATCACCAACGCAGGTGGTTGCGGAAGTCACCTCAAGACCTATGGACACCTCCTCGCCAATGACCCTGAATATGCGGAGCGCGCCCAGGAATGGGATCGCAAATTGAAAGATATTCACGAGTGGTTAGTCGAGATCGACTTCACCCCGCCCCTGATTAACGAAGGATCAAAGAATGCCTCTCAGATTATTACTTATCATGAGAGTTGCCACCTCTGCCACGGGCAAAAGATACGCTCACAACCCCGCAAGATACTCGATGCGATCCCCGGCCTGCAGAGAGTGGAACTAAAGGAAAGCGACTGGTGCTGCGGCAGTGCCGGCATCTATAACATCACACGACCAGAGACCTCTGCAAAACTACTAGACCGCAAGTTAGGACACATCGAAGCGACCGGCTCCACCACCATCGCCACGTCCAATCCCGGCTGTCACCTACAGATCCAAAATGGGCTCAAGAAAGCAGGGAAAACTGCAACAATCCGGCACCCTATTAGCTTACTCGCCGAGGCCTACCGGTAAGCAAGCCTTCCTTCCTTGACGTTAACATGCCGAGTGCTGCGGCAATGACTTCAACAATCGCACCATCCAATGTGACGCTAAACGACGACTTAGGCCTCTCATCCCAGGGATGGCAAGAGGCGATCAAAACAGACCTTCAGTTGCGTCGTGGTATCAACGTCGCCAATATCAAAATTTAGCTTCTTAAGCCAAAGCCATTGGCTTAACGGTCTTCCCATCGACCCAAGTGCCACCGATTAAAGTGGCTCTGGGGAAAGATGGGACGCCACTTTCCCCGCTATGCATCATGCCGATGACCATGTCCACTGCCGCTTCACCCGCGTGTCCGTTGTGCTGATTCATTCCGGCCCATTCCGGTCGGTCATCCCGATGCTCCAATTGGATTAAGCCTATATCATCGGGAATTCTATAGCCAAAGCTCTCCAACGCGCCCCGCACACTATTATACAATGTGAAAATAACGTCGGGCTTCTCCTTATCTAACCAGCGGCGAAATAAAAGGGGGTTCGTTTTGGCAGCGAGAACTTGATAAAATGGATTGAGCCGATCTTTCCTGGGCAGTGCATTCTGCCCGATACGATAACCTGCCGTAAAGCGACCTTCAACCAAATGATCAATGGTCTCATCGAGCACCAGTCCGGGACGCCGATACCCAAGCTCGACCGCTTTTTCAAAAGCTCTGAGGGCAATGATATGGTGATCGGTGCATGCAAATGAAAGCGCTGGTTGACGTGTGCGCACTCCGGTAACGACACAAGGATAGTTTTCCCAAGTCTGTGAAAAGCGTTCGGGTAGGCGGTTGCTATTCATTAACCCAACCACTACAATTCCCCTGATGCCACGTGCCTTAAAAATACGATTGAGCCGCTCGCCGTTTAGATCTGGGTCGTGTAACCAAAATGGATCCAAGCCATACCCCAGATGCGCAGCGCGGCTTTTGCAACCACTTACATAGGTAGGAATCGTCGGATGATTGTTAAAGGCATCCAGATCCGTGTGTGCATTAATCAAAGCCAGTGTCGCCTTCGAACCAGAGAAAGCATCGGAACGTAACTGTGCCATCAACTGAGCGACCACTGGGTTTCGTTGATAACCGAGCGCAGCAGCAATTCCCTGAATACGCCGACGTGTGGACTCAGGAATTTGAGGATCGTTTCTAAGCGCCAGCGAAACCGTGTTTTTGGATACCCCTGCCTGAAGCCCGATATCGGACATGGTAACAGCTTTCATAGGGCATGATTGTAAGACTTTCACATTACTGTCAAGTAAGGTCAGTATTTCCATTGGTCAGCTCCAACATAGTGTAATGGGATGTCTTACACTCTAGGAATTGATTTTGGCACGAACTCTGCCCGTGCGCTCATCGTAAACTGCCTCACCGGCAAAGAAATGGGTACTGCGGTGGTGAATTATCGGTGCGGACAACAAGGCGTTCTGCTCGACCCTAAAGATGCGCATCTGGCGCGCCAAAGCCCAGCGGATTATTTGCATGCACTGGAAGCTTCGGTGCGCACGGCTCTGGCTGAAACAAGCAAGTGCGACGACTTCAAGGTTGAGGATATTGTTGGCATCGGTGTGGGCACAACCGGATCAAGCCCCATCCCAGTGAATGCTCAAAATCAGCCCTTAGCGCTGGATGCAAAATGGAAGAATAATTTGCACGCGCAGTGTTGGCTCTGGAAAGATCACACCAGCCATAAAGAGGCCACTCAGATTACGAAATTAGCGGCCATGCATCACCCCGAATATATCGCGAAGTGCGGCAACACCTATTCCTCCGAATGGTGGTGGAGCAAAATCTGGCATTGTTTAAATGTGGCTCCTGATGTTTTTGAAGCGGCTTACAGTTGGGTAGAGCTCTGCGACTACATCCCTTCGGTATTGGCCGGTGTGAGCGACCCAAAGCTAGTTGTGCGCGGTATCTGTGCAGCGGGCCACAAAGCACTCTATGCCGACGACTGGGGCGGGCTTCCAGACAAAGCATTTCTGGCAATGCTGGATCCTAAGTTGGCCGATCTACGCGACCGACTTTACACCCATGCCGCCGACATCAGCCACCCCGCGGGCACACTGTGCGAGGCGTGGGCGACACGGCTGGGCTTACCAACTGGCATACCTATTGCAGTCGGCGAATTTGACGTGCACTGCGGTGCGATTGGATGCGGCGTCGATGAAGGCACTTTGGTTAAAGTAATCGGCACTTCGACTTGCGACTGTGGCGTCGTGTCGGCTGATAAAACAGTTGCCGATATTCCCGGCATTTGCGGCATCGTCAAAGGTGCCATTCTCCCCGGCTATTACGGGATTGAGGCCGGTCAAAGCGCCTGCGGGGACTTATTTAAATGGTGGGTGGAAACCGTCTGCGAAGGCGAAGACTCAAAACACCGCACACTGACCGAAGCGGTAGCTAACCAGAAACCGGGACAAAGCGGACTGCTGGCTCTCGACTGGAATAACGGCAATCGCACCGTCCTCGTCGACCAGCGTCTGACCGGCCTACTCCTCGGACAAACGCTACACACCACACAAGCTGAAATCTATCGCGCTCTGATCGAAGCGACGGCATTTGGGGCGCGGATGATCATTGAGCGGATTGCTGAATATGGCGTGCCCATCGAGCGCATCATCTGTGCGGGTGGCATCGCGGAGAAGAACGCGATGCTTATGCAAATTTATGCCGACACCACCGGTCGCGAAATGTGTGTCTCCAGTTCCGCACAAACCTGTGCGCTGGGCTCGGCAGTCGCCGCCGCCGTGCTGGCAGGCGTGCACCCGGATTTTAAAACCGCTCAGGCAGCGATGACTTCGCTGAAAAGCACCACCTACCAGCCTGATCCCACCGCGCATGCCACGTATAACCAGCTCTTCTCGCTCTACAAGCAAGTTCATGACGCCTTCGGCGGCGTTAACACAAGCGCGGACCTCGGACAGGTTATGAAAACGCTCCTAGACATCAAAGGATGCGCTATTTCAACGTGACTCCCCCTCTCTTTGTCAAAATAAACTATGAAAAAGCAAATTTGGTTCATCACCGGCAGTCAGCATCTATACGGCCCGGAAACACTCAAGCAGGTCGCGGCAAACGCAGAGGCCATCACCCAGGGACTCGACGCCGATCCATCGATTTCAGTCGAGATCGTCTTTAAGCCAATCGTCACCACCCCAGATGAAATTCGCGCAACTTGCACGGCCGCAAGCAGCGATGCCAACTGCATCGGGCTGATCACTTGGATGCACACCTTTTCCCCGGCCAAAATGTGGATCAATGGACTCTCAAATCTAACCAAACCTATCTGCCATCTGCATACGCAGTTCAATCGCGATATTCCATGGGATTTGATCGATATGGACTTCATGAATTTGAATCAATCCGCACACGGCGGACGGGAATACGGACACATCCTAACCCGCATGCGTATCCAACGCACCGTGATTGTTGGACACTGGGAAGATACGGTAGTCCGCGCAAAGCTGGCCGACTGGGCAGCCGTAACCGCTGGTTGGGATGAAATGCAGCACCTCAAGGTGGTTCGTTTCGGCGACAACATGCGCTTCGTCTCAGTCACCGATGGCGACAAAGTCGAAGCCGAGCGCATCTTTGGGATGTCGGTCAACACACATGGTATCGGCGACCTCGTTGCCGTGATCAACCAGTCAACCGATGCCGAGATCGATGCACTCTGCCAAGTCTATGCCGATAGCTATCAACTGGCTCCGGAGCTCGCCCAAGGAGCCGCTCAACACGAATCCCTGCGCGCAGCAGCCAAAATCGAAATCGGTCTCCGCAGGTTTCTCGAAGAAGGTGGCTACGGTGCATTTACCGACACATTTGAGGATCTACATGGCATGGCTCAGCTCCCAGGTCTTCCTGTCCAACGCCTGATGGCCGAAGGCTACGGCTTTGGGGGCGAAGGCGACTGGAAACATGCAGCCCTCGTCAGAGTACTCAAAGTAATGGGCGGCAACAAAGGTGGTGGCACGTCCTTTATGGAAGACTACACCTATCATTTTGATCCAAAAGGGGCGCGTTGCCTCGGCTCGCATATGTTAGAAATTTGCCCCTCAATCAGTGCTGAAAAGCCCCGCTGCGAAATCCACCCGCTAGGTATCGGGGGTAAAGCAGATCCGGTGCGCTTGGTCTTTAACGGTTCCAAGGGATCGGCCATCAACGCCTCACTCGTAGATCTCGGCAACCGCTTTCGCCTACTCGTGAACGAAGTCGAAAGCGTCGAAATCCCCGAGCCGATGCCGAAGCTTCCAGTGGCACGCGTGCTCTGGGATGCCAAGCCCGACCTGCAAACTGCAGCCGAAGCGTGGATACAAGCAGGTGGCGCCCACCACACTGCCTTCAGCTTCGACGTGAGTGCCGCGCAAATCGAGATGCTCTCCGAGATGGCTGGCGTCGAGTGCGTCTTTATCGATGCGAACACTGAAATGCGCGCCTTCAAACAAGACCTCCGCCTCGGCGAAATCTACCACGGCATTCGAGGACTCTAGAAAATCCAACATTGAACTTCGAATGAACTATAAATCGATACGTGAAGAATGCTGCGAAGCCAATCAGGCCCTACCGAAAACCGGATTGGTCGATTTGACCTTTGGCAATGTCAGTGTGCTAGATGCCGATGCCGGAGTTTTTGCCATTAAGCCCAGCGGGGTGGACTACGCCATCCTCAAGACTGAAGATATGGTCATTGTTGACCTTGAAGGCAAAGTCGTCGAAGGCAAACTCCGCTTCTCTTCCGACACCCCAACCCATCGCCGTTTACTTATGGCATTTGCTGGCTCCGGTGTCCGTTCCATCGTGCATACACATTCCCGCAAAGCGGTCGCCTTCGCACAAGCCGCGATGGAGATTCCCTGCCTCGGCACGACTCACTGCGATTACTTCAATGGCTCCGTGCCGGTCACCCGAACCATGACCCGAGAAGAAGTCAAAGGAGACTACGAATGGGAAACCGGAAACGTCATCGTAGAACGCTTTGCGGACATCAACCAAATGGAAATCTCAGCCGTGCTGGTTCGCAGTCACGGCCCATTCGCATGGGGCAGTAGCGGTGCAAAAGCGGTCGAGACAGCGCAAGCACTGGAGATCGTTGCCGATATGGCGCTCAATAGCATCCGCCTGAATCCTACCGTCACACTTGCACCAAATTACTTACGCAATAAGCACTTCTTTCGTAAGCACGGAGCTGACGCCTACTATGGTCAATCAGGGGGGAAGCAGGACGACACCACAACTTTGATCCGCACATCCCAAGCAAAAGTGAAGCGCGGGTAGAATTCGTTAATCATATCAAGCAACTACGACCACTGGAAGCCTAAAGCATTGAGCCAAGCGCGATGCGACAGGGGCATTTCATCTGAAAGAGCTATAAATGCCTAAAGCTCGTGAGATCTGAGCGAAGAATCAGGGGTTCGACATCATCGCGTCGTGCCGCGGCGAACTATTATGGCCGCGGCGTCGTTCTGGTATCGACTCCCCCAGAGCCAATGGCGTATGCGCTGGGCTCTTAAATATGAAAGTTCGTATGCGTATTTCCTGTTGTCGTGGTTTTTTTATGCTTTTGATGTGAGTAATTGGATTGCCTGAGAGGGTGTCATTTTTCGACGCCAAGAAGGAAGGCTGTCTTTGTTGCAGTCTTTTTGCCGCTCGTATAGTCCGAGCGTGATATTGCGCAAAGAGGCCATCATATGTGCTTGGGGGCGTTTGGAGATACCCGATGCGTCTTCGCCCATACTGACATCGCGGCGATGGTGCGAGCCGTTTTCAACACTATCCCAATGCCCACGTATGGCTTCGATAAGTTCGGGTGCGCTGTAGTGACTCGCTGATACGCTTGTCACGTAATAGGCGTATTCTTGCTCTTTCTTATAAACTTTGCCTGCGCGCAAATAATGCCGTTCACGGTCAACCAGCAAAAACTGCCAGCACCCGACCAAACCAGCCTGTTCGGGACTCAGGCTTTTACGCTGGATACCCCAGCGTTGTAATCGCCCGTTGGATTTCTGCCATCCGGTGTCGTATTCACAGGGAAAAAAACTCCTGCGGTAGTTTAAGTTCTGCCCGCTGGAGGATGCCACTTTGGTTGCCTTTAAGACTTATCAGGTAATCCGCTGCACGTTCCGCAGTGATGTAGCGACAGCCCTTTTGCTGGCACTGCATCGCATCGGCGGTGATCAAACTGCCTTCGAGTCTTGGGATGTCCTCTAGTAAAGGAATCAGTGCGGGGATTTCGTTACTCTTGTCTTCGATTTCGCGCTGGGCAATCGTCATGCGCAGACGGTGAGTCACCGCTGAGAGTAGTTGCAGGGGTTGAACATCTTCCCCGCGCTTGCTCCCGCGAAGCGTTTTGCCGTCCACGGCGATACGCTGAAGTGAGTCGAGTTCTCGCAAACTCATCCACTGCCCGAGCTTTTCGTCGAACTGTGCCGCATCGACGCGGCCAAGCACTCGGAAAAAAGTGCTGTCACTGGGTGCGCGGTAACGCCCGGTATCTGGATTGCGGCGCGCCCCCAGAGCACGGAGTTGGCGTTGATCGAGTTTGCCCGCAATGTCTTCGAGTGCCTTATAACTATCTGCGCCCATCAGCATGGCCACCACCGCACAGGCCAATACGAAAGATTGCCGGTGGCGCAAACCGTGCCCGCGCCGAGAGTCCCCCATGGTTTTGAAAAGCTCCAATAGTGAACCCAGTGCCTCGGCCTTGAATGGACAAGGCCCTGCACGATCGAGTTCGTATTTGGCCAGCTGCGCAGGCAGCCGAGCCTGAGAGAGCAACTCGCGCGCTCCGGTATCGAGCGTGCGTAAATACAACTGCTTAGGACGCGCGTGCTCAGTGTAATAGTCGCGGCTACTACGAGCGTAACCTGCTGTTAGCCCAACCGCTTCAAAGCCACAAGCTTTGTAGCAAGTGCCCTCGTAACCATAATGCTCGTCCACAAAGCTCTCCACCACTAACACTGGTTGCCCCCAACGCTGTTCCCAATCGCGCGATAAACGCTTTAAGCACAGCGACAAAACCTTCGAGCCCAAGTTCGGGTAACTGTGCCGCTCGGTTAGAAGTAGATACCGACTGTTGTTCACAACAAAACCTAAGCGGCGAGCTTTCTGCAAATGACTCCAGCCTATCCATTCCTCGCGTGCCTTTAAATTTGGAGCCGCTCCGGAAAATGCGATCAGCGCGATCCATTCCCCGTTCAGCTCTGCCACATAGCGCACAGAGCGACCTCCTATTCGGGCACTCTCCAAATAATGCTTCTGCTCCAGCAGTTCGTCAAAACGAGCACGCTCTGACTCTTCCAGTAATCGAACAGTGACTTGACCAAGGATAAATTTATGGGTATCAGTTTGAGCTTTCATAGCCCATCTACATGAATAGATCTTATCTCTAAAGTCTAGCTATTTTTAGAAAAAAATCTCTCAATTAAGCCTTTAGCGGAGCAGGTGAAATGCCCCTG
>Ga0307981_1000408_pt1 | contig 43258 bp, 53 predicted proteins | sample OrgLakmetagen987_FD_201849 | JGI IMG/M metagenome (GOLD analysis project Ga0307981, IMG submission 201849) | Saline water microbial communities from Organic Lake, Antarctica - #987 | ecosystem: Environmental > Aquatic > Non-marine Saline and Alkaline > Saline | place: Antarctica: Organic Lake... | reverse complement strand
GAAAAAGCACGCGGCATCACCATCTCGACCGCACACGTCGAGTATGAGACCGAAGCACGTCACTACGCCCACGTCGACTGCCCCGGCCACGCCGACTACGTCAAGAACATGATCACCGGTGCGGCGCAGATGGACGGCGCGATCCTGGTTGTGAACGCGGCTGACGGCCCAATGCCACAGACCCGCGAGCACATCCTGCTGGGCCGCCAGGTTGGTATTCCGACCATGGTTGTCTACATGAACAAGGTCGATCAGGTTGACGACGACGAACTGCTTGAGCTGGTCGAGATGGAAATCCGCGAGCTTTTGAGCAAGTACGACTACCCTGGCGACGACATGCCCGTCGTCCCCGGTTCGGCCCTGCACGCAATGAACGGCACACGCCCTGAAATCGGCGAGGAATCCATCCGCGCGCTGATGAAGGCCGTTGACGAATTCATCCCGACACCTGCACGTGCTGTTGACCAGCCGTTCCTGATGCCTGTGGAAGACGTGTTCTCGATCTCCGGTCGTGGTACCGTTGTGACAGGCCGCATCGAGCGTGGCGTGATCAACGTTGGTGACAGCATTGAAATCGTTGGTATTCGTGACACGAAGACAACGACCTGTACCGGTGTTGAAATGTTCCGCAAGCTGCTGGACCGTGGTGAGGCTGGCGACAACGTTGGTGTTCTTCTGCGCGGAATCGAGCGTGAAGGTGTTGAGCGTGGTCAGGTTCTGTGTAAGCCAAAGTCGGTTAACCCGCACACGCACTTCACTGCCGAAGCGTATATCCTGACCAAGGAAGAGGGTGGCCGTCACACGCCATTCTTTGCGAACTACCGTCCACAGTTCTACTTCCGGACCACAGATGTCACCGGTACTGTTCAGCTGCCAGAAGGCACTGAAATGGTTATGCCGGGCGACAACCTGCAGTTCAACGTCGAGCTGATCGCGCCCATCGCGATGGAAGACGGTCTGCGTTTTGCGATCCGCGAAGGCGGCCGCACCGTTGGCGCGGGCGTTGTGTCCAAGATCCTCGCATAAGCGATCCGCTGGGGTGTACCCCATGCGCAGTTAACAAACACTCAAAGGCCGCTCTGGAAACAGAGCGGCCTTTTCTTTTGGCACATCCAAGCAGCCACATCGTGATTGCGCAGCAAGTTTACTGGCAACTGTAATAAAACCTGTCTATCGTGAAGTCATGAAAACATTTCCGCCATTTACTCGCATCCTGCTTGTCGTCTTTTCCATGTTCTTGCCCGCAACTGCATATGCGGCGGGTTTTGAACGGTTTGAAGGTACATATAAGGGCGCCGCCGAGGTCGTCTTTGACGGCGAAGCGCAGCGTCGGGATATGAGTGCGACGATAGAAGACAATAAATCCGGCTTTAAGCTTAGCTGGACATCAGTGATCTACCGATCTGACGGTCGGAAAACTGAAAAGACCTATACGATTTCCTTTGTCCCGTCCGGGCGCGAAAATATCTATACTTCCGCCATGAAAACCAACGTTTTTGGCAAGGAAGTGCCGCTTGACCCTTTAAAGGGAGAGCCGTTCGTCTGGGCCAGGGTTGAAGGGGACACGCTTTCGGTTTTTTCACTTTTCATCGATGAGGTCGGTGATTATGAAATCCAGGAGTTCCACCGGACCTTGGTGGATGCTGGCTTGGAACTAAGGTTCAGGCGGGTTCATAATGGTGAACCGTCCCAGGAAATTGAAACGCTGCTTGTCAGAGAGTAACCTTTTCAGCCTCGTGCTATAAGGACTGCTGATGAGGCATATGGCAGCCCCGTTTTCGAACTGTGTACCCTAGTTTGACAGCGGCAACCGGCTTTTGTCCCAATACCCCCTTGCCACCAAACGCGACTCGACCTATAGAGCGCAAGTCTCAACGGGGTGCGTTTTCACGCGCCCCGTTTGATTTACGACAAAACGCAATGAAGGGCCGTGATGAGGCGTCTCTTCCTCTTCGTTTCTACTTCCCAATGAGGGATGATGACATATGGCACAAAGCCAAAACATCCGCATCCGTTTGAAGGCGTTTGATTATCGTGTGTTGGATGCGTCCACACAAGAGATCGTAAACACCGCCAAGCGTACCGGTGCATCTGTTCGCGGCCCGATCCCGCTGCCGAACAAGATTGAAAAATTCACTGTTTTGCGTGGTCCCCACGTTGACAAGAAATCCCGTGACCAGTTCGAAATCCGCACGCACAAGCGCCTGCTGGATATCGTTGATCCGACCCCCCAGACCGTTGATGCGCTGATGAAGCTCGACCTCGCTGCTGGTGTGGACGTCGAGATCAAGCTGCAGTCATAAGCGTAGGAGGGTAATATTATGTTGCGCTCAGGCGTTATTGCAAAAAAGATGGGCATGACCCGTTTGTTCATGGAAGACGGCAAGCAGATCCCTGTAACCGTTCTTCAGCTCGACAAACTTCAGGTTGTGGCTCAGCGTACCACCGAGCGGGACGGCTACACAGCTGTTCAGCTTGGCGCAGGTACAGCCAAGGTCAAGCGGACATCCGCACCTATGCGTGGGCATTTCGCAGCCGCGAAAGTTGAACCCAAGCGTAAGGTTGCAGAGTTCCGTGTTGATCCCGAGGCTATGATCAATGTCGGCGAAGAAATCATCGCCGATCACTACTTTGCTGGTCAGTATGTTGACGTTGCAGGCACTTCCATCGGTAAGGGCTTTCAGGGCGCGATGAAGCGTCACAACTTTGGCGGCTTGCGCGCGACGCACGGTGTTTCCGTGTCGCACCGTTCGCACGGCTCCACAGGGCAATGTCAGGATCCGGGCAAGGTTTTCAAAGGCAAGAAAATGGCCGGTCACATGGGTTCCGCCCGTGTAACGACGCAGAACCTCGAGGTTGTTAAAACTGACATCCTGCGCGGTCTGATCATGGTCAAAGGCGCTGTTCCCGGTTCCAAAGGGGGATGGGTGACTGTCAAGGACGCGGTTAAAAAGCCGTTCCCTGAAAACGCCATTTTGCCTGCCGCTCTGCGCTCTGCCGCAGAAGAAGCATCCAAAGCCGCTGAAGAAGCCGCCGCAGCAGCAGCTGCAGAGGCCGAAGCAGAAGCCAAGCGTTTGGCCGAAGAGCAAGCTGCTCAGGAAGCCGCTGCATTGGCAGATGCCGAAGCGTCCATTGAAACGGACAAGGAAGAAGCTGGCGATCAAAGCGAGACTTTGGACGAGACCAAGAAGGAAGGTGACGAATGAAACTTGATGTCATCAAACTCGACGGCGGTTCAGCGGGATCGATCGACCTGGACGAGGCCCTGTTCGGTCTCGAGCCACGCGCCGATATCATTCACCGTGTCGTCCGCTGGCAGCGTAACAACGCGCAGCAAGGTACACACAAGGTCAAGACACGGTCAGAGGTCAGCTATTCGACCAAGAAGATCTATCGCCAGAAGGGCACCGGCGGCGCACGCCACGGCGCACGTTCTGCACCGATCTTCCGTTCGGGTGGTATCTACAAGGGTCCAACCCCGCGTAGCCACGGGCACGAACTGACCAAGAAGTTCCGCAAACTGGGTCTTCGCCACGCTTTGTCTTCGATGGCAAAGACAGGCAAACTGGTTATCATCGACGATGCAACGTCCGATGGGAAAACGTCCGCACTGGCCAAGCAGGTTAAAAGCCTTGGCTGGAAGCGCGCGTTGATCATCGATGGCGCGTCCGTCAATGAGAACTTCTTGCAAGCCGCGCGCAACATCGAAGGTCTGGATATCCTGCCAACGATGGGTGCAAACGTCTATGACATCCTCAAGCGTGATACACTCGTGATCACCAAAGCGGGGATCGAAGCACTGGAGGCCCGTTTGAAATGAGCACCAAGCACGAACATTACGATGTGATCCGCAAGCCGATCATCACCGAGAAAGCGACAATGGCGTCCGAACACAACGCCGTGGTTTTCGAAGTGGCAATGGGCAGCAACAAGCCAATGATCAAAGAGGCTGTAGAAGCTCTCTTTGGTGTCAAGGTGAAGGCCGTGAACACGACCATCACCAAGGGCAAAGCCAAGCGTTTCCGGGGCCAGATGGGTCGCCGCAAGGACGTCAAGAAGGCTTACGTTACGCTTGCTGAAGGCAGCACCATCGACGTATCCACCGGCCTGTAATCAGCCCGGTTGAAGCTAACTGAAGGCCCCTCGCTGCATAGCGGGGGGCCTTTTGCGTTCGGGGCGCGCAGGGGCTATGGCGCCTATCCGCTTGTTTTAGCACCAACAATTTAAACGCTTGTGTTCTGCCCCAATAGGGTAGATGACCAAGTGGCAACGTTTTGTCTATCGTCATCCCTGCTCCTTACGGCTCAGCATTTCGATCTAAGAATGACTTAGCCGTCCTGCCGCATTCCGCGGGCAGATTTATAAGGAATACGATAATGGCTTCAGGTACAGTAAAATGGTTCAACACCACTAAAGGTTTTGGTTTTGTCGCTCCCGATGGTGGCGCAAAGGACGTTTTCGTTCACATCTCCGCTGTTGAGCAAGCAGGCCTTACAGGTCTGTCCGATGATCAGAAAGTTACTTCCGACATCGAAGCCGGCCGCGACGGTCGTGAATCAGCAACAAACATCAAACTGGCGTAAGCTGGTCGGCCCCTGAGGGGGCTGATGTTTGAGAGTTTTGGAAGGGCGTGGCCGTAAGGCTGCGCCCTTTTCGTTTGGTGAATGAAAGGTTCATCAGTAACCGGTTAAAACCATCTGAAGAGGAACCAGAATGCTTATTAAAGTTGGCGAAGACCGGACCTCAAATATCGATCTGGTTCTGGCTGGGCTGCTTTCGTCAATGGCCGGGGCGCTGAACGCTGTGGGCTTTCTGATTGGTGGATCTTTTACCGCAAATATGACGGGGAACATTTCGGCCTCTGCGGACTATCTCGCAAATGGTGCCTTCCTGATTTCGCTTTCATTCATGGGGCTGGTCGCCGCTTTTATCTGCGGGGCCGTTGCGGCGGCTCTTGCAATACAGACTGGCGAAAGAAGACAGGTTCGATCGATATATGCGCTGGCTATAACCGTCGAGGCCGTCATACTTTTATTGTTAGGGATTGCACTTGCTGTGTCGGCGCTGGATCTGGATGAGACATTTTTAGTCGTCATCCTAAGCTTTGTTATGGGCCTTCAAAACGCCGTTACTACGATGATATCCCGAGCGAGAGTACGCACAACCCATGTCTCGGGAATGGCGACTGACATTGGGATCGAACTGGCGGCCTTGGTCGGGAGCGTTAGCATGCGGCGCGACGCTGTACCAAAGCTCAAGCTCCATAGTTTGACCCTTGTTTGCTTTGCTATAGGGGGTGTCGGTGGCGCGCTGTTATTTCAGGTTGTCGGAAGTTGGTTATTTGTGTTCGCCGCAGTGGTACTGCTATTGATCGCTGTGCCCGAAGCTCTTCGTGCGCGACGTAACTGAAAGCATCCGCTTACTACGCCACAATGGTTGATCTTGTTGCGCTGGAAGCGCTGTTCGGTGGGTTTAAGTTTCTTCTTAAGGAGCGGTTAGTGCGTGCAAGGCCGAAGTTGAATTTGCCCTAACGGTTGCGCTTGAAAGCGTCGAGGAGTGTCATCTCACGATCGCCAAATCTGTGATGTGGGATGACCTCGGTCGTTCATCGACCTTCGCCCCTTGACCCTCCCCCCAACCTCCCCTAAACGACCCCATCGGCAGCGCCCCGGATTCGTCCGGGGCTGTGTCTTTTTGCGCTTCGGTGGGTTTTATCCACCCTACGCGGGTCCGGCAAAGGGGTTCTTTGTCAGACATCCAACATTGGGGACCTTCGGGGCCCTATAACCATCCCGGCCCCATCTGATGGGTGTCGGGCACAAGCAAAACGGAAGACAGAAAACATGGCACTAAAGTCGTATAAACCGACGACGCCAGGCCAGCGTGGGCTGGTACTGATCGACCGTTCGGAGCTTTGGAAAGGTCGCCCGGTTAAAGCCCTCACAGAGGGTCTTAGCAAGCACGGCGGACGGAACAACACCGGACGGATCACTATGCGTCGCAAGGGTGGTGGTGCAAAGCGCCTCTACCGCATCGTCGATTTCAAGCGCAACAAGCTGGACATGTCCGCGGTTGTCGCACGGATCGAGTATGACCCCAACCGGACCGCATTCATCGCACTGATCCAGTACGAAGATGGCGAACAGGCCTACATCCTGGCACCGCAGCGTATTGCTGTTGGCGACAAGGTGATTGCATCGGTCAAGGCCGACATCAAGCCTGGTAACGCCATGCCATTCTCGGGCATGCCTATCGGTACGATCATTCACAACATCGAAATGAAGCCAGGCAAGGGCGGCCAGATCGCACGTGCTGCCGGTACCTACGCCCAGTTCGTAGGCCGTGATGGTGGATACGCTCAGATCCGTTTGTCCTCGGGCGAACTGCGTCTGGTGCGTCAGGAATGCATGGCCACCGTTGGTGCCGTGTCGAACCCTGACAACTCCAACCAGAACTACGGTAAAGCGGGCCGCATGCGTCACAAGGGCATCCGTCCTTCGGTGCGCGGTGTTGTTATGAACCCGATCGACCACCCCCATGGTGGTGGTGAAGGCCGGACATCGGGTGGTCGTCACCCTGTTACGCCTTGGGGCAAGCCGACTAAGGGTGCAAAAACCCGGAACAAGAACAAAGCGTCCAGCAAGTTGATCTTGCGCACACGGCACGCCAAGAAGAAGGGGCGTTAATAGATGTCTCGTTCAGTATGGAAAGGTCCTTTTGTTGACTCTTATGTCCTCAAAAAGGCCGAAGCCTCCCGCGAAAGCGGTCGCAGCGAAGTGATCAAGATCTGGTCGCGCCGTTCAACGATCCTGCCACAATTTGTTGGCCTGACGTTCGGTGTCTACAACGGTCACAAGCATATCCCAGTAAACGTCAGCGAAGAGATGATTGGTCAGAAGTTTGGTGAATATTCGCCAACACGGACCTATTATGGTCACGCAGCCGACAAAAAAGCGAAGCGGAAATAAGCCATGAGCAAGGATAAAAATCCCCGCCGCGTGGCTGACAACGAAGCGCGTGCAAAACTACGCATGCTTCGCACAAGCCCGCAGAAACTTAACCTCGTCGCCGCGATGATCCGTGGCAAGAAGGTAGACAAGGCCCTCACGGATCTGACCTTCTCGAAAAAGCGGATCGCAGCAGATGTGAAGAAATGCCTTCAGTCCGCCATCGCGAACGGTGAGAACAACCACAACCTCGATGTGGATGAACTGGTCGTAGCCGAGGCTTATGTTGGCAAGAACTTGATCATGAAGCGTGGTCGCCCACGGGCGCGCGGTCGTTTCGGCAAGATCATCAAGCCGTTTTCGGAAATCACAATCGTCGTGCGTCAAGTTGAGGAGCAAGCATAATGGGTAATAAAGTAAACCCGATCGGCATGCGCCTTCAGGTCAACCGCACCTGGGACAGCCGCTGGTACGCCGACACAAAGGAATACGGTGATCTTCTGCTTGAAGATCTTGCGATCCGCAAGTTCGTCAAGAAAGAGTGTCATCAGGCGGGTATTTCCCGTGTGATCATCGAGCGCCCACACAAGAAGTGCCGCGTGACGATCCACACAGCGCGTCCTGGTGTGATCATTGGTAAAAAAGGTGCAGACATCGAAGGTCTGCGTCAGAAAATCGCCAAGATTACCAAGTCTGACCTGCACCTCAACATCGTTGAAGTTCGCAAGCCAGAGCTGGACGCCGCACTTGTGGGTGAATCCATCGCGCAGCAACTGGAACGCCGGGTATCTTTCCGTCGCGCCATGAAGCGTGCGGTACAGAACGCCATGCGTATGGGTGCCCTCGGTATCCGTGTGAACGTTGCTGGCCGTCTGGGTGGTGCAGAAATCGCGCGTACCGAATGGTACCGTGAAGGCCGCGTGCCGCTCCACACACTGCGTGCAGACATCGATTACGCTCATGTCGAAGCTTTGACAGCGTATGGCATCATCGGGATCAAGACCTGGATCTTCAAAGGCGAGATCATGGAGCATGACCCGGCGGCACGTGACCGTAAGGCTCAAGAAATGCAAGACGGCCCAGCACCTCGCGGTGCCGGCGGTCGTCGTTAAGGGGGAATGAAAGATGCTACAACCAAAGCGTACTAAATTCCGCAAGCAGCACAAAGGCAAAATCAAGGGTCTTGCAAAGGGCGGGTCTGACCTGAACTTTGGTACCTTTGGCCTGAAAGCCCTGGAGCCTGAGCGTGTAACAGCGCGTCAGATCGAAGCTGCACGTCGTGCCATGACGCGTCACATGAAGCGTCAAGGCCGTGTCTGGATCCGTATTTTCCCGGATCTGCCAGTTACATCGAAGCCTACCGAAGTCCGCATGGGTAAAGGTAAAGGTTCCGTTGATTACTGGGCATGCCGGGTTAAGCCGGGCCGCGTGATGTTCGAGATCGACGGCGTTGGCGAAGCCATTGCACACGAGGCCCTGCGCCTTGCTGCGATGAAGCTGCCGATCAAAACACGGGTCGTGGTCCGCGAGGACTGGTAAAGGACGAAAACGCGTAAGCGTTTTGGCTCCGATTGAAATTAAAAGCCCCCGCTGTGAAAACAGCGGGGGTTTTTTGTCAAAAAAGGGCGACTAGTTCCTCTGGGGGCATAATTCTGCCGGCAAATAAATCCGAAAGCCATTCCCATTTGGACAGAAAGCCGGTGTTTTCAGTAACAAAAATGTCGTGCCTATTTTCAAGACGTGACGCAGAGTGGAGGACGTCTGCTTGAGGCTGTTTCCCCATGATCTGGTGTATGGTTTCCTAAGGGCAGTTATCGCTGGCAATGACACATGCATCCAAAAGGGCAAATTAACTGTCTGAAATCGCAATTGGGTTCTTTTTGTTTGCTATCTTGTTCGATGCTTTACGATGTCCCATGGTGCGGGCACGGCGATCCTGACCGGCCAGGGCGCTTACTGGTCATCCAGCGCTTCTGCGTTTATGATGACAAGCATACTGCCACCTATAAAAAGGTCACATCCCGATGAAACAAGTCCCCAAGCCTACCACCGACGATGACCTGATCCAGCAGTTCCTCAACAAAGGCGGCACAATCAAGAAGGGCAAGACCAAGCCGATGCCGGATGATCTGGGCCTGTCCAACAATCAATGGGGCAATAAGCTGACCAAGGAAGAGAAAACCGCGGTCAAGGAACAAGAAGCGGCGCGCAAGGCGATCAGCCCCAAGCGTAGTTGAACGAGACCGAAATCCGGTCCTCCTCGGCCATGTTCATGGGCACTTCGTGGCGTAGCCAGCTTTCCCACATCAGAACGTCGCCCACCACAGGCTTGGCATAGACGAACTGGCGCAGCTCTTGCGGGGCGTCTTTCAGACGACCGGGGGCGGCCATCATCATCGGCAGGCGCGGGTCTTCCAGCTTCAAAGCGCTCGTGCCTTCGGGCATTGCGACATAGGTTGTACCGGATATCACCGAATGCGGGTGAATATGGGCGGTGTGAATACCGCCTTCGGGCAGGATATTGATCCAGATGTCCTCCAGCTTCAACTTGCGGCCGTCCAGATCAAACGCCAAGTCCTTGGCAAAGGCTTTGACATGCTTGTCCAACGCTTTTTTCACCGTCTTGAAGATCGGGAACCGCCACGGCAGATCGGTCAGGGACGCATAGCTGGTGTATCCGGGAAAATCGTTTTGATCGCACCATTCCTGGCCGGCCTCGTCATCCTCGGCAATGCTAAGGCATGCGGCCTCAAGCTCGGATGGGTCCACAGGTTTGCCATGTTCGGACAAGGGGGCGCGGTACAGGCGGGTGACGAAAAGGGAATCTATTTGTGACATGTGGCATCTCTTACATCAGGCAGGGCAGGGTGGCGATAGGTTTTGCGCAAAGGTTGCTTGCCAATCGGATGTAACGGCTATAGGGGAACCTTTCACATGAACTCCACCAGAATCATGGTCACCCTTCAGGGGCCTACTGGTGATGTCGAAAGGAACAGGCGATGAACGCCAAGGAACTACACGACAAGACGCCGGATCAACTCCGCGAAGAGCTTGTTAACCTGAAAAAAGAATCCTTCAACCTGCGTTTTCAGCAAGCCACTGGCCAGCTGGAAAATGCTGCGCGTTTGAAGACCGTCAAGCGTGACGTCGCACGTGTTAAAACAATCTTGAACCAGAAAGCCGCAGCTGCGGCTTCTGCTGAATAATAGGAGCCTGAGAGTATGCCCAAACGTATCCTGACAGGCACCGTGACAAGCGATGCCAACCAGCAAACCATAACCGTATCGGTCGAGCGTCGCTTTACCCACCCGGTTCTGAAAAAGACCATCCGTAAGTCCAAGAAATACCGGGCCCACGATGAGAACAACACATTCAAAGTGGGCGACAACGTTCGCATCATCGAATGCGCACCACGATCGAAAACCAAGCGTTGGGAAGTGCTCGAAGCTACGACAGCTGAAGCGTAAACCAATCTAATCCGGCGATGGCCTCTCTTTCCCTTGACTCCAAGGGGCAGAGGGGCCAAAGCCACGCAGGCCTTATTGCGCAGCGGTAAGGTATTAATCGAAACCCTGGGGAACGGGCACGCATCGCCCCCCAGAAGGTCGGGAGAAACCAAATGATCCAGATGCAGACCAACCTGGATGTTGCTGACAACAGCGGCGCTCGCCGTGTTCAGTGCATCAAGGTACTGGGTGGTTCCAAGCGTAAATACGCCTCCGTCGGCGACATTATTGTCGTGTCGGTCAAGGAAGCCATCCCTCGCGGTCGTGTGAAAAAAGGGGACGTGCGTAAAGCCGTCGTCGTTCGCACCGCCAAAGAAGTACGTCGCGACGATGGCACAGCCATCCGTTTCGACCGTAACGCCGCCGTCATCCTGAACAACAACAACGAGCCCGTAGGTACACGTATCTTTGGACCGGTTGTTCGCGAACTGCGTGCGAAAAACTTCATGAAGATTATCTCGCTTGCGCCGGAGGTGCTGTAATGGCTGCTAAACTTCGCAAAGGTGACAAGGTCATCGTGCTGGCTGGCAAGGACAAGGGCAAGACGGGTTCGATCTCGTCTGTTGACCCAAAGGCCAACAAAGCAATCGTAGACGGTATCAACATGGCAATCCGCGCCACGCGTCAGTCTCAGACGTCGCAAGGTGGTCGGATTCCCAAGGCGATGCCAATCGATTTGAGCAATCTTTCGCTGGTTGATGCCAATGGCAAAGCAACCCGCGTCGGCTTTAAAATTGAAGGCGACAAGAAAGTCCGCTTCGCAAAAACCACGGGGGACGTGATCGATGCTTGATACTGCAACCTACACACCCCGCCTGAAGGGCGTTTACAACGACACGATCCGTGCCGCCCTCAAGGAAGAGTTCGGTTATAAGAACGACATGCAAGTTCCTCGTTTGGACAAGATCGTTCTGAACATCGGCTGTGGCGCTGAAGCTGTTCGTGACAGCAAGAAGGCCAAATCGGCTCAGGAAGATTTGACAACGATTGCTGGTCAGAAAGCTATGACCACAATGGCAAAGAAGTCCATCGCTGGTTTCCGCGTTCGTGAAGACATGCCTTTGGGTGCGAAAGTTACCCTGCGTGGCGAACGGATGTATGAATTCCTTGATCGTCTGATCACGATTGCAATGCCTCGTATCCGCGACTTCCGCGGCATCAACGGCAAAAGCTTTGACGGCCGTGGCAACTATGCCATGGGCTTGAAAGAGCACATCGTGTTCCCCGAAATCGACTTTGATAAAGTTGATGAAAACTGGGGAATGGACATCGTGATCGCCACTACGGCGAAAACCGACGCAGAAGCGAAGGCACTGTTGAAAGCGTTCAACATGCCTTTCACATCGTAAGCGCGGGAAGGATTTAGATATGGCTAAGAAATCCATGATACAGCGTGAAAAGAAGCGCGAAGCACTGGTGAAGAAGTTTGCAGCCAAGCGTGCTGCACTCAAGGCAATCGTAAGCGATCAAGAGAAGCCCATGGAAGAGCGTTTTCGCGCATCCTTGGCTTTGGCGAAACTGCCACGCAACTCCAGTGCTGTGCGTTTGCACAACCGCTGCCAGTTGACTGGTCGTCCGCATGCTTACTATCGCAAACTGAAAATTTCGCGGATCGCGTTGCGGGATCTTGGCTCAAGCGGCCAAATCCCCGGCATGGTCAAGTCGAGCTGGTAAGGAGCGCATCAGATGAACGATCCTATCGCAGATATGCTGACACGCATCCGTAACTCTTCCATGCGCGGTAAATCCACAGTCATGACCCCAGCTTCCAAGCTGCGTGCATGGGTATTGGATGTGCTTGCAGACGAGGGCTACATCCGTGGTTACGAAAAGATGACAGGCGCCGATGGCCACCCTGCAATCGAAATCAGCCTCAAATATTACGAGGGCGAACCTGTTATTCGCGAATTGAAGCGGGTTTCCAAACCCGGTCGTCGCGTCTACATGGGCGTCAATGACATCCCCGTTGTCCGTCAGGGCCTTGGTGTGTCGATTGTCTCCACCCCCAAGGGTGTGATGTCGGATCAGAATGCACGGCACGCCAACGTTGGCGGCGAAGTGCTCTGCACCGTATTCTAAGGAGAGCAAAATGTCTCGTATTGGTAAGAAACCGGTCGACCTGCCCAGCGGTGTTACAGCATCCATGAGCGGCCAGACCATCGAAGTCAAAGGCCCCAAAGGAACCCGTTCCTTCAAGGCGACCGACGACGTAACAATGACTGTCGAAGACAACGCGGTAACCGTTACACCGCGCGGCAAATCCAAGCGTGCCCGCCAGCAGTGGGGCATGAGCCGCACGATGGTCGGCAACCTGGTTATGGGTGTCACCATTGGTTTCAAGAAAGAGCTTGAAATTCAGGGTGTTGGTTATCGTGCTGCCATGACTGGCAACTCGTTGAAACTGAACCTGGGCCTGTCACATGACGTAGACTACACACCACCAGAGGGTGTGACAGTCACGGTACCGAAACAGACCGAGATTGTGGTAGAAGGCATTGACGAACAGCTTGTTGGTCAAGTCGCTGCGAACATTCGCCAATGGCGCAAGCCCGAGCCCTACAAGGGCAAAGGTATCCGCTATAAGGGTGAGTTCGTCTTCCGCAAAGAAGGCAAGAAGAAGTAAGGATAGCACAGATGGCAAACAGCAAAAGACAACTGTTTCTGAAACGCCGCCTGCGCGTTCGGAACAAACTTCGCCGGGTCAACGCAGGGCGTCTTCGCCTTTCGGTACACCGCTCGAACAAAAACATCAGCGCCCAGCTGATCGACGACGTAAACGGGGTCACGCTGGCCTCCGCTTCGACGCTCGAAAAGGATTTGGGTGTTGTTGGGAAGAACAACATCGAAGCAGCGACGAAGGTCGGTTCGGCAATTGCCGACCGCGCCATCAAAGCTGGTGTAACTGAAGCTTATTTTGACCGTGGTGGATTCTTGTTCCACGGCAAGGTCAAAGCTTTGGCCGATGCAGCCCGCGAAGGCGGTCTGAAAATCTAAATCAACGTAGGCGGCGTATTTCTTGCGCCGCCTCGATGATCCGGGGGCTTTCGCCCACCAGGATTGACCAATTGAAGCGCGCGAGCGCCTGAACTGAAGGATGATGCCGCATGGCAAGAGATGACAACCGGGGTGGCAATCGCCGCAACCAACGCGACGAGACCCCTGAATTCGCTGACCGCCTTGTTGCGATCAACCGTGTTTCCAAAACCGTTAAGGGTGGTAAGCGTTTTGGCTTTGCCGCACTTGTCGTTGTTGGTGACCAAAAAGGCCGCGTAGGCTTTGGCAAAGGTAAAGCGAAGGAGGTCCCAGAGGCCATTCGTAAAGCCACCGAGCAAGCCAAGCGTCAAATGATCCGCGTTCAACTGCGCGAAGGTCGCACGCTGCACCACGACATGGAAGGCCGTCACGGCGCCGGTAAAGTGGTTATGCGGACAGCTCCAGAAGGTACCGGTATTATTGCTGGTGGACCAATGCGTGCCGTTTTCGAAATGCTGGGCATCAAGGATGTTGTATCCAAGTCCATCGGTTCGCAGAACCCGTACAACATGATCCGCGCTACCATGGACGGTCTGCGTAAAGAATCTTCGCCTCGCTCGGTCGCTCAGCGTCGCGGCAAGAAGGTTGCGGACATTCTGCCCAAGCGTGAGGACCATGTTGAATCGTCCGCACAAATCGCTGAGGAGGCATAAGCATGGCCAAGACTATTGTAATCAAGCAGATTGGTTCCCCAATCCGCCGCCCCGCCGACCAGCGTGCCACGTTGATCGGTCTGGGTCTGAATAAAATGCACCGTGTACGCGAATTGGAAGACACACCTTCCGTGCGTGGCATGATCCGCAAGATCTCTCACATGGTTGAGATCCTCGAAGAAAAGGGCTAACCGATTTTTTTGAAAAAATCGGCCTGGAGTTTTTGAAAACTCCGCAGCGCAAACATTTAAAGGCCTCGCAGGAAACTGGGGGGCCTTTTTTGCATGTGCAGAGACTGACGTGGACCTATGTTAATGAATGGTTATCGTGTAAGTTGTGGGAGAAAACTCATTTGCAGCCCCTGGCTCATAGGAAATAAAATGAATTTTTCCATTATGTGTACGTCCGTGTTGGTCCTGCTTGCCGCGACCGTGCTTCCGTTGAGCGCAGGCGTACCAACTGTCCGTTTAGGCGCTATATCAATTATCGAACATGGTGGTGGATGTCGGAAATCATCACCGCCGGGGCAATGTTGTCATGCGGGGTCCAAGCCTCTTCATTGTCACTAATGCTGTTCGCGTCTTGGATAAGAACTTACTACGCCCTCGCGGCTTGATTCCTCTGGTGAGGGTGGCTATACGCGCCGAGTGGCTTCCAATCCGCCACAAGAATCAACAAACGCCGTGTCTGCTCACTCCCGTCGCTGGGGAGCATTTCCGGCAAAAGGAGAAGCGACATGAAACTGCATGAACTTTCAGACAACCCAGGTGCAACGAAACCACGCAAGCGCGTTGGTCGTGGTCCTGGTTCCGGCACCGGTAAAATGGGTGGCCGTGGTATCAAAGGTCAAAAATCCCGTTCGGGTGTGGCGATCAACGGCTACGAAGGTGGCCAGATGCCTTTGTACCAACGTCTGCCAAAGCGCGGCTTTACCAAGCCTAACCGCAAATCTTACGCAGTTGTGAACCTGGGTCTGATCCAGAAGTTCATCGACGCCAAAAAGATCGACGCCTCCGCCGCAATCAACGAAGATGCACTGATTGCGTCCGGTCTGGTGCGCCGCAAGCTGGACGGTATTCGCGTTCTTGCTAAGGGTGAATTTACTGCCAAGGTTGATCTGCACGTGCACGGCGCGTCTAAATCCGCGGTCGACGCTGTCGAGAAAGCTGGTGGCAAATTGACTGTCACAGCACCCGTCGCGGCCGACGCAAAAGCGTAACTCACGCCTTTGTCCTTGTGAGCGGGCGTCGTCCCGCTTACATAGACATTCGAGTTTTTCCAAATGCCGCCCGCCGGAAAACGGCCCGGGCGGCGTTTTTGCAAAGAAAGAGCCTCTATCATGGTATCAGCCGTCGAAAGTATGGCCGCCAACACCAGTTGGTCCGCGTTGGGCAAGGCGACAGACCTGCGCAACCGGATTTTGTTCACGCTGGGTTTGTTGATTGTTTATCGCCTTGGCACGTTTATCCCGGTTCCCGGAATTGACGGCACCGCCTTGCGCCAGTTCATGGAAAGCGCAGGGCAAGGCATCGGCGGCATGGTTTCCATGTTTACCGGCGGCGCGCTTGGCCGGATGGGCATTTTCGCGCTTGGCATTATGCCATATATCTCGGCGTCGATCATCGTTCAGTTGATGACGTCGATGGTGCCTGCGCTTGCGCAGCTTAAAAAAGAGGGCGAGCAGGGGCGCAAGAAGATCAACCAGTACACGCGGTTCGGTACGGTAGGACTGGCTACGTTGCAGGCCTATGGTTTGGCCGTGTCGCTTGAAGCTGGTGATATCGCTGCCGACCCTGGTATGTATTTCCGCATCGCTTGCATGATCACTTTGGTGGGCGGCACGATGTTCCTGATGTGGCTTGGTGAGCAGATCACCGCACGCGGCATCGGTAACGGTATCTCACTGATTATTTTCGTCGGCATTATTGCCGAGGTGCCTGCCGCAATTGCGCAGTTCTTTTCGTCGGGTCGTTCCGGAGCGATTAGCCCTGCGGTGATTGTCGGCGTGTTGGTTATGGTGATCGTGACCATCATGTTTGTGGTGTTCATGGAGCGCGCCCTGCGCAAGATCCACATCCAGTATCCGCGGCGTCAGGTCGGCCAAAAGATGTACGATGGTGGGTCGTCCCACCTGCCTGTCAAGGTGAACCCTGCAGGTGTTATCCCTGCGATTTTCGCCAGCTCACTTTTGCTGCTGCCAGTGACGATCAGCACCTTTTCGGGCAACTCGACTGGTCCGGTGATGTCAGTATTGCTTGCGAATTTCGGACCGGGTCAACCGCTCTACCTGCTGTTCTTCGTGGCGATGATTGTGTTTTTTGCTTATTTCTACACATTCAATGTCAGTTTCAAACCTGACGAAGTGGCAGATAACCTGAAGAACCAGAACGGTTTTGTTCCAGGTATCCGTCCGGGCAAGAAGACTGCCGAGTATCTGGAATATGTTGTTAACCGTGTTCTTGTTCTTGGCTCGGCTTATCTGGCAGCGGTTTGTATTCTTCCTGAGATTTTACGCGGTCAGTTCGCAATCCCGTTCTATTTTGGGGGGACGTCGGTTTTGATTGTTGTTTCGGTTACAATGGATACGATCCAGCAAGTGCAAAGCCATCTTCTGGCACACCAGTACGAAGGTCTTCTTGAACGGTCGCAACTGCGCGGCAAGACTGGCAAACCTCGCAAAAAACGGAGCCCGGCACGTAAATGAACATTATTCTGCTAGGACCGCCCGGAGCGGGCAAAGGAACACAAGCGCGTCATCTGGTCGAGACACGCAATATGGTGCAGCTCTCAACGGGTGACATGCTCCGCGAGGCGAAAGACAGTGGCACCGAGATGGGCAAGACTGTTGCTGATGTCATGGCGCGCGGTGATCTGGTCACAGACGAGATCGTCATCGGTTTGATCCGCGAAAAACTCGAAGTCGCTTCCGAGCACGACGGTTTTATCTTTGACGGGTTCCCTCGGACACTTGCGCAGGCGACTGCTTTGGCCGAGCTTTTGACAGCCATAGGGAAGCCTTTAGATTACGTGATCGAGTTGCGTGTCAACGATGATGCGCTGGTCAACCGGATTTCGGGGCGCTCGACCTGCGGGAAGTGCGGCGAAGTCTATCATGACGAGACAAAGCCTCAGCCGACCGATGGCAAATGCGTGAAATGCGGTGCGTCCGACTTCAAACGACGTGCAGATGACAATGAAGAGAGCCTTCGTAACCGTCTGATGGAATACTACAAGAAAACCTCGCCGTTGCTGGGGTATTACTATGCGCATGACATGCTCAAGGGTGTAGATGGTCTTGCAGACATAGATGATGTCCAGGCGAGCATTGCGGAAATTCTGGACAGCTGACTTTCCCGGCAGACACAGTGATTTGACGGCGCTGATCCATGGGGTTTGCGCCGTTTTGCTTGGCAACGCTTTAGTGACATGCAAGCGAGTTGATCCGTTTCGAAGACGTCAGGGGCTGCCCTGTCGGTTAAACTGCTGACTTTGGCGGTCTTGGGTTGACGCTTGCGATAAATAGCCATAACCAGCCGTATCTCGTAAGAGAATCGAATTGCAGAAAGTATCGATCAAGCTTTGTGCATGAACACCTGATCAGCTGCAGCCCGATGGCAAAAAACGCCTCGGGCTTCACGTTGTGAAAAAAGGGTCTGGCATGACGGACCCGCAACGAAAAAGGAATAGCACACGTGGCACGTATTGCCGGCGTAAACATCCCGACTGCAAAGCGGGTTCCAATCGCCCTCACATATATCACCGGTATCGGCAACTCTTCGGCGCAGACAATCTGCGAAGCCGTTGGTATCGATTCTTCCCGTCGTATTAACGAACTTTCGGATGCAGAAATCCTTAAGATACGCGAATACATCGACGAGAACTTCAAAGTCGAAGGTGACCTGCGTCGTGAAACGCAGATGAACATCAAGCGTCTGATGGACCTTGGTTGCTATCGTGGCCTGCGCCACCGTCGTAACCTGCCGGTTCGTGGTCAGCGCACCCACACCAACGCTCGTACCCGCAAAGGCCCCGCTAAGGCCATTGCCGGCAAGAAGAAGTAAGGGAGGGTCTGACCAATGGCACGCGAAAAGACAAAGACGAAGCGTAAGGTTTCCAAGAACATCGCCGCTGGCGTGGCGCATGTGAACTCGAGCTTCAACAACACGAAAATTCTGATCTCTGACGTTCAGGGCAATGCGATTGCATGGTCTTCGGCAGGCACAATGGGTTTCAAAGGGTCGCGTAAATCGACACCTTATGCAGCTCAGATGGCGGCAGAAGATGTGGGCAAGAAGGCCCAAGACCACGGCGTGAAAACGTTGGAAGTCGAAGTGCAGGGCCCAGGCTCGGGCCGTGAAAGTGCATTGCGCGCTTTGGTGGCTGCAGGTTTCAACATCACTTCGATCCGTGATGTGACACCAATGGCCCACAACGGTTGTCGCCCACCAAAGCGCCGCCGCGTCTAAGGACATATACTATATTTGGGGTCGTGCCAGTGTGTACGGCCCCATACTGCTTTTCTGAAACCTCGGGAGTTTCTTCGCCGTTTGGACATGGGGCAAGAGACAAGAATGGAGGGACGTATGATCCACAGAAATTGGGCTGAATTGATTAAACCACAGCAGTTGGACGTGAAGCCGGGCAATGACCCAGCACGTCAGGCTACTGTGATTGCGGAGCCGCTTGAGCGCGGTTTCGGTTTGACAATGGGCAACGCGCTGCGCCGCGTTCTGATGTCGTCGCTGCAAGGCGCGGCTATCACATCTGTGCAGATTGACAATGTACTCCACGAGTTTTCCAGCGTGTCTGGTGTGCGTGAAGACGTGACTGACATCGTTTTGAACCTGAAAGGCGTCTCCTTGCGCATGGAAGTCGAAGGGCCAAAGCGTCTGTCGATTTCTGCAAAGGGTCCTGGCGTCGTGACGGCGGGTGACATCTCTGAAAGCGCCGGGATCGAGATCCTGAACCGCGATCACGTGATCTGCCATCTGGATGACGGTGCCGACGTTTACATGGAACTGACCGTCAATACCGGTAAGGGCTATGTCGCAGCGGATAAAAACAAGCCGGAAGACGCGCCCATCGGATTGATCCCGATTGATGCGATCTATTCGCCAGTGAAAAAAGTGTCCTATGATGTGCAGCCGACCCGCGAAGGTCAGGTGCTTGATTATGACAAGCTGACGATGAAGGTCGAAACCGACGGTTCCATCACGCCTGATGATGCGGTTGCTTTTGCGGCCCGTATTCTTCAGGACCAGCTGGGCATCTTCGTCAACTTCGACGAGCCCGAGTCTGCATCCCGTCAGGATGACGATGACGGTCTGGAGTTCAACCCGCTGCTGCTCAAGAAAGTCGACGAGCTGGAGCTTTCTGTGCGTTCCGCGAATTGCCTGAAGAACGACAATATCGTCTATATTGGCGATCTGATCCAGAAGACCGAAGCCGAAATGCTGCGCACACCGAACTTTGGCCGCAAATCCTTGAACGAAATCAAGGAAGTGTTGTCAGGGATGGGTCTGCACCTTGGTATGGACGTCGAGGACTGGCCACCGGACAACATCGAGGATCTTGCTAAGAAATTCGAAGATTCCTTTTAAGTGATTTGTGGGGTGGGATGAAAATCTCACCCTGCACAAGACTGGGCCACGAGGGCCCCAAGGAGAGTTGGCGCTACGCACGCCAGCCAGACAAAGCAAAACCGCCCGTAGAGGGCATATCGTTGGAGACTAGAAAATGCGTCACGCACGTGGTTACCGCCGCCTGAACCGTACACATGAACACCGCAAAGCGTTGTTCTCGAACATGGCAGGCTCGCTCATTGAACATGAGCAAATCAAAACAACCTTGCCAAAAGCAAAAGAATTGAAGCCGATCATCGAAAAGATGATCACGCTTGCAAAGCGCGGCGATCTGCACGCGCGCCGTCAGGCCGCCAGCAAGCTGAAGCAGGACCAGTATGTCGCGAAATTGTTCGACATTCTTGGACCACGCTACAAAGACCGTCAGGGCGGTTACGTTCGTGTCCTGAAAGCGGGTTTCCGTTATGGCGATATGGCCCCGATGGCGATCATCGAATTCGTAGATCGCGACCGCGACGCGAAGGGTGCGGGCGACAAAGCCCGTGTTGCAGCTTATGAAGTTGCCGAAGACTAAAGCCATCGGTCTTGTTTGATTTTGAAAAGCCTCCGGTAAACCCGGAGGCTTTTTGCTTTTATGCCTTCGGCGAGGATTTTATACCATTTGGAATATGGGTGTTGCGCAAGGGCCAAGGGCTGCGCATATCTGGGGTATGAGATATTTTCTAATGATCCTTGCCCTCGTCGGAATGCCCGTTTTGGCGCAGACCGTCCCGACCTCAGCTTTGCAAATGCAGCTTAGCTTTGCGCCTCTGGTGAAACAGGCCACGCCCGCTGTGGTCAACATCTATGCCCGCACCATCGTTCAAAGAAGCCGCACGCCGCTACAGGCTGATCCGTTTTTTGAGCGGTTCTTCCAAAGCCCCGATTCTGGTCGTGCGCGGGTTCAGAATTCGCTTGGGTCGGGCGTGATCTTGTCTGGGGATGGGATCGTGGTGTCGAATTACCACGTGGTTGGCATGGCAGATGATATCCGGATCGTCCTTGCCGACCGCCGCGAATTTTCGGCGCGTGTGGTTTTGAGTGATGTTGATAGCGATCTAGCGATCCTGAAGATTGATGATGTTGAGGAGCTGCCTTTCCTTGCCCTGCGCGACAGCGAGGGTGTCGAGGTGGGCGAGCTTGCTTTGGCCATCGGAAATCCGTTTGGCGTTGGACAAACGGTAAGCAGCGGAATTGTTTCCGGGTTGGCGCGCTCGGGCGGGATGAACGGCGGCGGGCAGGGCTATTTCATCCAGACCGATGCCCCCATTAATCCGGGCAATTCTGGTGGTGCGTTGATTGACATGCAGGGCGAACTGATCGGGATCAACACGTCGATCCTGACCAGCTCGGGCGGATCTAACGGGATCGGTTTTGCAATTCCCGCCAATTTGATCGCTGCCTTCATGGAACAGGCGCGCAGCGGGGCCACCCGTTTTGCGCGACCGTGGGCTGGGCTGAGTGGGCAGGCCGTAGACGCCGATATGGCAGCACCCCTGGGGCTGGACCGACCCGGCGGGATCATTCTGTCCGGGCTTCACAAGGTCAGCCCGTTTCTTGCTGCGGGATTTTCCGTTGGTGACGTGATTGTCGCCGTCGACGGCGGGGAGGTGCATTCCCCTGCCGAAATGATCTACCGCATGAGTGTCGCAGGGCTTGGTAAACAAACCCGCGTAACGCGGTTGCGCGACGGTGTGCGGACTGATCTGACGGTTGCCTTGATCGAAGCACCAGAAGATCCCCCGCGCAATAGCATCAGATTGAGTGATCGGTCTTTGTTGCCGGGGCTTGAGTTGTCGCGGATCAATCCTGCGGTTCTGTCCGAACTCAACCTGCCGCTTGAAGTGGAAGGGGTTGCAGTGACGGATTTGGGCCGCTTCGGTCTGCGTGTCGGGTTGCGGCCGGGCGATGTGATCTTGGGCGTGAATGGTCAGGATGTTCAGACGCCTGTGCAGGTTCGGGATGCTTTTGCGGGTCAGCGGCAAGCTCAACTGATGGTCCAGCGCGGCGCGCAGCGATTGTCTTTGCGGTTCAGGATATAAATCTTGGCGGATCTATTCGGCAGCTCAGTAGTCAAGGTAGAAGGGGGCAACCGCCCGCTTGCGGATAGGTTGCGGCCCCAAACGCTCGCCGAGGTAATAGGCCAGAGCCACGTGCTGGGGCCTGAGGCACCGCTGACAGTGATGTTGCAATCAGGGTCAATGGGATCGTTGATCTTTTGGGGCCCGCCGGGCGTTGGAAAGACAACCATTGCCCGATTGTTGGCAGATGAAACCGATCTGCATTTTGTCCAGATCAGCGCGATCTTCAGCGGTGTTCCCGAGTTGCGTAAAGTGTTTGATGCGGCAAAGATCAGGCGGCAGAATGGCCGCGGCACGTTGCTTTTTGTTGATGAAATCCACCGCTTTAACAAAGCGCAGCAGGACGGTTTTCTGCCGCATATGGAGGACGGCACGATTTTGTTGGTCGGTGCCACGACTGAAAACCCTTCTTTCGAGCTGAATGCCGCTGTGCTTAGTCGTTCGCAGGTTCTGGTCCTTGAGCGCTTGCCGCTTGGTGATCTAGAGCGGCTGGCGCAGCGTGCCGAAGCCGAATTGGAGCGCGAATTGCCGCTTGATAAACCGGCCCGCGAAAATCTTCTGGAAATGGCCGATGGAGACGGGCGCGCTTTGCTGAACCTGATTGAACAGGTAGCGGCATGGAAGGTCGACGGAGTGTTGGATGGCAAGTCGCTATTCTCTCGTTTGATGCGACGGGCCGCGCAATATGACAAGGGGGGCGATGCGCATTACAACCTGATCTCGGCGCTGCATAAATCCGTGCGCGGATCGGACCCGGACGCAGCACTTTACTGGTTGGCGCGGATGCTGGAGGGCGGTGAAGACCCGCGCTATTTGATGCGGCGGATCACGCGGATGGCTGTCGAAGACATCGGCCTTGCAGACCCTCAGGCTCAAGCGATCTGTCTGCAATCTTGGGAAACCTACGAGCGCCTTGGATCGCCTGAAGGCGAGTTGGCATTGGCGCAGGCCGTGACCTATCTGGCGCTCGCGCCCAAATCCAATGCGGCTTACGTGGCCTACAAGGCGGCGCGCAATGCGGCAAAGCAAAGCGGATCTGCGCCGCCGCCGAAACATATCCTGAACGCAGCAACCAGCATGATGAAAGACCAAGGCTATGGCGCTGGATATGCCTATGATCACGATGCCGAAGATGGGTTTTCGGGGCAAAACTACTTTCCTGACGGCATGGCGCGGCCGCAGCTTTATCAACCCGTTGAACGCGGTTTTGAACGGGACCTGAAAAAGCGCCTCCATTACTTTGAAAAGCTGCGCGCAACGCGCAAAACTTGACAATCGGCGCACAAACCGTGACAGACCGCAGATGATTTCTACCCTGTCCCTTGTTGCTTTTGGTGGCGCGATTGGTGCCTCTTTGCGGTTCTTGTCGGGCGTTGCGGTGACGCGCGCCTTTGGACCGCAGGAATTCCCTGTCGCGGTGCTTGGCGTGAACATATTGGGCTCGTTCTTGATGGGTGTTTTTGTGGTCGCTGCGGCGCATAAAGGCCTTACCCATTATAGCCCCTTTGTGATGACGGGCGTTCTTGGTGGTTTTACCACGTTTTCGGCGTTTTCGCTGGAAACGGTGACGCTGATTGAACGCGGCAACATCGGGTTGGCAGGGATATATGTGGCGCTGTCCGTTGGGTTGTCGGTGCTTGGATTGATGATTGGCCTGATGGTGGCCAGAGGAGTATTTGCATGAGCCGGGTTCAACACCTGATTATTGAGCAGGGCGATGGAGATCAGCGGCTGGACCGTTGGTTTAAACGCATGTTCCCCCTGATCAGCCAGGGGCGCATCGAAAAGATGTGCCGTAAGGGTGATATCCGTGTGGACGGTGGACGTGTAAAGGCCTCGACCCGGTTGGAGGTTGGCCAAGAAATTCGCATTCCGCCGCTGCCCGACACCGAAGCTCCGCCACCTCCCAAACGCACGCGTATTTCCGATGCGGATGCCAAGTTCATCCGGTCCTGCGTGATCTACCGCGACGATTATATTATCGCGCTGAACAAGCCGCCGGGCCTGCCGGTTCAGGGCGGCTCGGGCCAGTCCGATCGCCATGTTGATGCCTTGGCCGATGCGCTGATGTTCGATCTTGATGAAAAGCCGCGACTGGTCCACCGTTTGGACAAGGACACATCGGGCGTGCTGATCATGGCGCGAACCCGGTCGATTGCGGCGGACCTGACTTCGTCTTTCCGGCACCGTCAGACCCGCAAGATTTACTGGGCCGCCGTCGCCGGTGTGCCGCATCCCAAGAACGGGACGATCAAGTTCGGGCTGGTCAAGGCGTTCGGCCATGGCGCACGGGGCGAGGGCGAGAAGATGTATTGCGTCCATCCCAAGGACATGGACACCACCGAAGGGGCCAAGCGCGCGACGACGGATTACGCAACCTTGGCGCAAGCCGGTACGCGAACCTGTTGGGTCGCACTGATCCCGGTCACCGGGCGCACGCATCAACTGCGCGCGCACATGGCCGAAATCGGGCACCCGATTGTTGGCGATGGCAAATACGGTGGTTCTGGTCAGGAAAACATGGGCGATGGCTGGGGCGCGCAACTGGGTGGCGATATCTCGAAAAAGCTGCACCTGCATGCGCGGTCTTTGACGCTTGAGCACCCTGTGACCAAGGCGACGCTGAACCTGATCGCACCGATGCCTGACCACATGCTACGGACCTGGGATACGTTCCAATGGTCCCCCTCTGATGTCCCCGCTGACCCGTTCGAGGAGGATTGGGGGTGAATGCGTATTTGCCTGTGCAGGTTCTGCACCTGCTCAATGGCATCCGCGCTGTCTTGGATGAACTCTGGAGCCTTTGGAAATGAGCGACTGGAAAGCAAAACGATTTTGGGCGGAGGCGACTGTGATGCCGGCAGAAGGCGGCCACACGGTCGAGCTTGACGGCCGTCCCATCAAAACACCAGCCAAGCGGCCGCTTGTCGTCCCAACGGAAAAGATGGCCAAGGCCATCGCCGACGAATGGCAAGCGCAGGAAAAAATTATCAACCCGCTGACCATGCCGTGCACCCAAACTGCGAATGCTGCCCTTGATAAAGTCGCGATCCAACATGCGGAGGTTGCAGATATGCTGGCAGCCTACGGCGACTGCGATCTGCTGTGCTACCGCGCGGACAACCCGCAAGAGCTGATTGATCGGCAAAATGCCTTTTGGGACCCCATGCTGGCTTGGGCGCAGGACGCTCTTGGCGTGCGGTTGCTGCCGCGAACCGGGATAATGCATGTGCCGCAATCTGCCGAAGCAGTGGCCAGCCTGACGGACCGCACACACGCGTTGGACGACTTTGAACTGGCCGCATTTCACGACCTTGTCAGCCTTTCGGGGTCTTTGGTTCTGGCCTATGCGGCGACGATGAACGCCCGCGATATGGATTCGCTTTGGGATATGTCCCGTCTGGATGAGATCTGGCAGTCCGAATTATGGGGTGCAGACGACGATGCGGAAGCGCTTGCTGCAGCCCAAAAGGGCAGTTTCTTGCACGCAAAGTTAATGTTTGACCTTAGTAAAGAGGCATAGCCTCAAAACTAGGCTTTTGTCCCAGCGAGTTGGTCGTTTTTTGGGCGTATAGTCTTGACCTATCGGTTCAAAACCGCCCACACTATGTTCCACAAGTGGGACCAATCCACTTAAATCACCTCCGACCCAAAAGGTGTCGGTTAAACCGTCCATAACGTGGCGGAAATCAGGAAGAGGTAACTATGAATAAATCCGTATTTTTTGGTGCGATGACAGTGGCTGGCGTTCTTGCCGGTGCATCTGCTGCCGCAACACTTGACGACGTAAAAGCACGCGGCAAACTGAACTGTGGTGTTACAACCGGTCTGGTTGGCTTTGCTGCGCCAAACGCAAATGGCGAATGGGAAGGTTTTGACGTTGCAGTTTGCCGTGCCGTTGCAGCCGCTATTTTCGCTGACCCAACAGCTGTTGAATTCATCCCGACAACTGGCAAGACCCGCTTTACCGCACTTGCATCGGGCGAGATCGATTTCCTTGCACGCAACACCACGTGGACATTTTCGCGTGACACAGACCTGAAGTTCGACTTCATCGGTGTGAACTACTACGATGGTCAGGGCTTTATGGTCCCCAAGGCACTCGGCGTTTCTTCCGCCAAGGATCTCGACGGCGCGACAGTCTGCATTCAGACCGGTACAACAACCGAACTGAACCTTGCTGACTTCTTCCGTGCGAACAACATCTCGTACGAGCCCGTGCCAATCGAGACAAACGCTGAAGGTCAGCAGCAGTACCTTGCCGGTGCTTGCGACACCTACACGACCGACGCATCCGGTCTGGCGTCTACACGCGCCACATTCGAGGCACCCGGCGATCACTTCATTCTGCCGGAAATCATCTCGAAAGAGCCGTTGGGCCCATTGGTGCGCCATGGTGACAACGACTGGGGCGACATCACCCGTTGGGTGTTGTATGCTCTGATCGCAGCTGAAGAGCTGGGTGTGACATCGGCAAACGTCGAAGAGATGGCCGCAAACACAACCAACCCTGAAGTTGCCCGCCTGTTGGGCACCGAAGGCACATTGGGTGCAATGATCGGTCTTGAAGCTGACTTTGCCAAGAACGCAATCGCGTCCCAAGGCAACTACGGCGAAATCTTTGCCAAGAACATCGGCGAAGAGACACCAATCGGTCTGGCCCGTGGGTTGAACGCTCAGTGGACAGATGGCGGCCTGATGTACTCGCCTCCTTTCCGCTAAATACTTTGCCAAAGGGCGCGGTTTATGCCGCGCCCTTTGTGCCCTTTACGACAAAAAATGAACCCGGCCGGTGACATCGAATGATGCGCAATAAATAGGTCCGGAACACAGGGATAATCTGATGACGACAATGTCCGACCCTAAACAGGGCTCGTTCCGGCTGTCGATGTTGCTGAACGACACCCGCTATAGATCCTATACATTCCAGTTTATCGCCTTGATCCTTCTCATCGCGTTGATGGCCTTTTTGGGAATCAACCTGGTGCGAAATCTGGCGAGCGCTGGACTGAATATTTCCTACGAATTCCTGAACGTGCCCGCGGGCTATGACGTTCAACAGACATTGATCGATTATAACAGCCAGTCCAGTAACCTTCGTGCTGCGATGGTTGGGATTATCAACACGCTTCTGGTCGCTTTTCTTGCCTGCGTTACAGCTACAATTCTAGGTGTGATCGCAGGCGTTGCGCGCTTGTCCAAAAACTGGCTCGTCTCAAAGCTGATGGCTGTCTACGTCGAGATTTTCCGCAACATCCCTGTGCTGATCTGGATCTTGATGATCTACACGTTGATGACGGCTGTGTTGCCTGCGCCAAATGCCTTCCGCGGTGATAATGCCACGTCCAGCATGTTGTTTGACGCCTTCGCCTTTACCAACCGCGGTGTCTATATTCCCGCGCCGGTTTGGGGGCCGGGGTCGATGGTCGTTGTCGCGACCTTTGTTCTGTCGATCATCGCCGCAATTTTATATCGTCGCTATGCGGTGAAATTGCTGTTTGATACCGGAAAGTTGCTGCCGATGGGGTGGCCGACGCTCGCCATTCTAGTGGTACCGACGCTTTTGTTGTTCTTTGTCATGGGCCGCCCGGTCGGTTTGGATTACCCGGCCTTGCGGGGTTTCAACTTTCAGGGAGGCATTCAAATTGGTGCGCCGCTGATTGCTCTTTGGCTGGCTTTGTCAGTCTACACCGGCGCGTTTATCGCTGAAAACGTGCGTGCTGGCATTCAGGCAATTTCGAAGGGCCAGACCGAGGCTGCATCGTCGCTGGGTTTGCGCCCGAAGCGTGTGATGAACCTTGTTGTTCTGCCGCAAGCGCTGCGCGTCATCATCCCGCCGCTGATTTCGCAGTACTTGAACATCACCAAGAACTCGTCGCTGGCAATCGCTGTGGGCTATGCAGATATCACCGCGACGCTGGGCGGAATTACCCTGAACCAGACTGGGCGTGCGATTGAATGCGTTTTGCTTCTGATGCTTTTCTATCTCACGATCTCGCTGTCGATTTCCGCGATCATGAACGTCTACAACAATAACTTCAGCCTGAAGGAGCGGTAAGATGTCGGATACACATGCCCAAACCGTTACCTATGTCCGTGACACCATGTTGCCGCAGTCGGCACCACCGTCAACGGCGCAAGGCCCCGTTAAATGGCTGCGCGAAAGCCTGTTCTCGTCTATCCCGTATACGATCCTGACAATCGCGGCGGTCTATGTGATTTACGTAGTCCTTGCGGGTTTCCTGCCGTGGCTTTTGGGGGGCGTCTGGACAACTTCCAATATCCGGGAATGCCGCGAAGTGCTTGATGGTGCTTCGGGTGGCTGTTTCTCTGTACTGTCAGAGCGTTGGAACCAGTTGCTGTTCGGCATCTCTTATCCACGTGACGGGTACTGGCGTCCGACATTGGCCTTTGTGCTTTTGTTTGTCGCGATTGCGCCCATCTTGTTTTCTGCCGCTCCGCGCAAATTGCTGATTGTGACGGGGCTTTACCCGTTCATCGCGTTCTGGCTGATCTGGGGTGGGTCGCTTCTCTTGCCTCTGTCGGCTTTGCTGAGCATCGGGGCCGGCTATGTCGTCTATAGCAAGCTGGTCAAAAGGAGCTTTGGCGCAGGGTTTGGCGCTGGTGTGGTCGTCGCAGCGGTAATCTGGATTATCCTTGGATTGATCATCCCAAGCCTTTCCGGTGTGTTAGCACTTGAAGAGGTCGCCTCGCGCAACATGGGGGGCTTCATGCTCAACATGATCCTTGGCGTGATCTGTGTGTCACTGTCTCTGCCCTTGGGGATCGTGCTGGCACTTGGCCGACAGTCCAGCTTGCCGATTATCAAGTTGATTTGCGTTGTATTCATCGAGTTCATCCGTGGGGTGCCGCTGATTACGTTGCTGTTTGTGGCAAACGTGGTTTTGGCCTATTTCCTGCCACCGGGTACAAACTTTGACCTGATCTTGCGCGTGATCATCATGATCACCATGTTTGCGTCTGCCTACATCGCCGAAGTCATCCGGGGCGGGCTCGCGGCCTTGCCACGGGGCCAGTATGAGGGCGCAGAAAGCCTTGGCCTTGATTACGCGCAGTCGATGCGTCTGATCATTTTGCCGCAAGCGCTGAAAATATCAATTCCCGGGATCGTTAACGTTGCTGTGGGCCTGTTCAAGGACACAACCCTTGTGTCGATCATCTCGATGTTCGACCTGGTGGGTATGATCCGGGGGCCGATCCTCGCATCAACCGATTGGAACGGCGTTTACTGGGAGCTTTGGGGCTTTGCCGCGCTGCTGTTCTTCGTCGTTTGCTACGGCATCTCGCAATATTCACAATGGCTGGAACGTCAACTCCAGACCGAGCACGGTTAAGGAAAGGCTGAACTTATGGCTGAACAAGCACAAGCATTGAAGGTCTCGGACGAGGTCGCCATCAGCATCGAGAAGATGAACAAGTGGTTCGGTACCTTCCACGTCCTGCGCGACATAGATCTGACCGTCTACAGGGGGGAACGCATCGTTATCGCGGGGCCTTCCGGTTCGGGTAAGTCGACGTTGATCCGCTGCATCAACGCGTTGGAGGAGCATCAAAAAGGCCGTATCGAAGTGGACGGCACGGTCCTTTCGTCTGACGTGAAAAACATCGACAAGATCCGGTCAGAGGTTGGCATGTGCTTTCAGCACTTCAATCTGTTCCCGCATCTGACGATCTTGGAAAACTGTACCTTGGCCCCGATTTGGGTACGTAAAACACCCAAGAAAGAGGCCGACGAAATCGCGATGCATTTCCTTGAAAAAGTTAAGATTCCCGACCAGGCCGATAAGTATCCCGGCCAGTTGTCCGGTGGTCAGCAGCAACGTGTGGCGATTGCGCGCTCCTTGTGTATGCGCCCCCGCATCATGTTGTTCGATGAACCGACATCCGCGCTAGACCCTGAGATGATCAAGGAAGTTCTGGACACGATGGTCGAGCTTGCGGAAGAAGGCATGACCATGATCTGCGTGACCCACGAGATGGGGTTTGCCCGTCAGGTGGCCAACCGCGTGATCTTTATGGATGAGGGCCAGATCGTCGAGCAGAACGAACCTGAAGAATTCTTCAATAACCCACAAAGCCCACGGACCAAGCTGTTCCTCAGCCAGATTCTGGGTCACTGATACAAAGTAGGGGCAGGGGGCAACCCCGCCCTATGTCGGCGTGGGCAGATCGCGCGGCACGACAATGTTCGTTACTTTTCCAAGGCCCCATGTCACATCAACCCAGTTTTCCACATCAAATGTCGCGACGATTGTCGCTCCGGTAGGATAGTGGTGCATTCCATCAGGGTTTGGTGGCGTCTTGACAATCTGCTCTGCCATAGCGGCAATTCCCGGATTATGACCGACCAAAAGAACTGTCTCGGTTTTGGCTGATTGCAGGATTTTCAATATCTGGTTTGCATCAGCCAGATAAAGCTCTTTCTCAAAACGGACATCCGGCGCGCCTTCGACGGCAAGAAGGTCAAGGGTCTGGCGCGTTCTGGTCGAGGTCGAACAAAGCACGCTTTCCGGGACAAGTCCCCTTTCTTTCAACCATATACCAAGCGAGGTGGCATTCATTTTGCCGCGTTCGTTCAATGTGCGGTCGTGGTCTGAGCTGCCTGCCTTTGACCAATCAGACTTTGCATGCCGCATCAGTATCAGACGTTTCATATCAGCCCTTGCGGATAATACTGCCAGCCCCGTGCTCGGTAAATAATTCAAGCAGGCAAGCATTGGGCGCACGACCGTCAAGGATAACGGCAGCGCGCACGCCACCCTCGATTGCCTTAAGCGCGGTTTCGGTTTTCGGGATCATACCGCCGGCAATCGTACCATCGGCCACCATCTCGCGGATCTGGGCGGCGGTGAGTTCCGTCAACACCTCGCCCTGCGCGTTCTTGACGCCGGCGACGTCTGTTAGCAGCAGCAACCGGTCTGCCTTGAGCGCGGCAGCGATCGCGCCAGCAGCTGTATCGCCGTTGATATTGAATGTTTCGCCGTTGCGTCCCATGCCTAGCGGCGCGATGACGGGAATGATCCCTTTATCGGCCAGATCACGCAGCAGACGCGGGTTCACCTCTGTTGGTTCGCCGACAAGGCCCAGTTCGGGGTCTTCTTGATCACAAATGATCAACCCGCTGTCTTTCCCCGAAACGCCGACACAGCGACCGCCTTGGGCTGTGATGGCCTGGACGATGCGTGCGTTAACCAAGCCAGATAAGACCATCTCGACCACTTCCATGGTCGCAGCATCAGTAACGCGCTTGCCGTTAATAAACTCCGACTTGATATCAAGCCGCTTGAGCATCGCGTTGATCATCGGACCACCGCCATGGATGATCACGGGGTTCACACCCACTTGCCGCATCAAGGCAACGTCGCGGGCGAACTCTTCCATGGCTTCATCGCTGCCCATGGCATGCCCGCCTAGCTTGATGACGACTGTCGCGTCGGCGTAGCGTTGAAGATAGGGCAACGCTTGATTAAGCGTTTGCGCGGTGGCGATCCAATCGCGATTCATATCTTGTTTTCTCATTCTATGCCTTAGGCGACCACCAATAAACGCTACTCCAACGTGCTGATAATGGCACGTAGCGTGGGAATACCCCAACCTTTTTCCGAGGACGACACAACGATTTCCGGGTAGGCGGCAGGGTGTTTGGAAAGGGCACCGCGCACTTGGTCCAGTATTTTGGCGCGCTCTGTTTCTTTGACCTTGTCCGACTTGGTCAAGACGCATTGGAACGTCACCGCTGAACTGTCGAGCAAAGACATGATTTCGTCATCGACTTTCTTGACCCCGTGGCGGGCGTCGATGAGCACAAAGGCGCGGCGCAGGGTCTGGCGCCCAGACAGATATTGCTTAAGCAGTCGTTGCCATTTTTCGACAACAGGCAGAGGCGCATTTGCGTAGCCATACCCGGGCAAATCCACCAGATAGGTGTCTTCACCAGCGGTGAAAAAGTTAATTTCTTGGGTGCGGCCTGGAGTATTGGACGCGCGTGCAAGCGCCTTCATCCCGGTCAGCGCGTTGATCAGCGTGGACTTGCCGACGTTTGAACGGCCGGCAAAGCAAACCTCCATCCGATCGGCTGGCGGCAGCCCGTCCATTGCGACGACGCCTTTCACAAAGAGGGTGTCGCCTGCGAACAGGAGTCTCCCTTTTTCGGCAGTCATTGCGTCGGGCTCTTCTGCGATGTTGAACTTTATTTGCATCAGATCACCTGTGCTTTATCACCCAGCGAAAGGTCGCCGGATTGGATTACTTCGGCATAGACGCCAAAGTCTTGATGGCCAAAAACGCTGTTTAGAACGTCAAGCGTTCCGATGTCGCGCACTCCCGATACAGGGTTGGTATTCGTCACCATGCAACGCTTGATCGGTTCGCGAACACGCAAAACAGCCGTTCCAATTTGTAATTCTCGACCGATCCACCCGAACTCGGCCCAGGGAGCGACGTCTTCCAGCCAGATATTGCCCCGCCAGCGTTCTTTCGTGATCGGTTGACCCAAAGCGTCGGCAACGGTTGCATGAGAGGCCGTGTTCATAATCGACACCGAAGGATAGGCGCTGTCGGTCATCCCGCGATCAGGGGCGGTCAGAATATTTTTGGGTATGCTCCGCCCAGCCGGGCACAGTGGTGCGACCCAAGCAAGAAAGCGTGGCACATCGACGTGGTCGTCGGGCAGAAAGGTCAACGGTTCAAGATCCTGATGGGTCAGGGTCACACGGCGTTCATCCTCGTTCAGGGTTGCCCAAATGCCAGCAAGGCCGGGCGTGCGAGATCCGATCATAAAGTTTTGGCAGCTTGCCCATTCCGGCTCTGACGCGTCAAACTTGGTGGCGTCGTGGATGACTGCCCAAACCCTGTCCCAAGGCATCGTGCGCCCTGCGGTCAGGCGCACGTCTTCAATCGCTTCGCGCCCGTGGCTTTTGATCGGATGCCGGTAGAGCGCATTGACCAGCATTACTTTTTGCCTTTGCTCGGCGCTTTGGTGCTATTCGCAGCGTCTTTGGACTTTCGCTTCAGACCGCCTGTAATGTTCCCAAGCAGGTCGGGTTTGTACCCTTGACTGCGCATGATCAGGTATTGCTGCGTGAACGTGATGGTATTGTTCGCAATCCAGTACACAACCAGTCCAGAAGCAAATCCTCCCAACATGAACATGAACACCCAAGGCATCCAAGCAAAGATCATTTGCTGTGTGGGGTCGGTGGGGGCCGGGTTCAGCTTTTGCTGCAAGAACATCGAGACACCCAAGAGCAGCGGCAAAATACCGATAAAGACCAGCGCCATGATTGAACCGGCGTCGGGCGCGGCCCATGGCAGCAATCCGTAGAAGTTAAAGATCGAGGTGGGGTCTGGCGCGCTTAGATCTTGGAACGGACCAAAAAATGGCGCGTGACGCAGTTCGAGCGTGACAAAAATAACCTTGTAGAGCGAGAAGAAGATCGGGATTTGCATGATGATGGGCAAGCAACCGGCGGCGGGGTTCACCTTTTCACGCTTATAGAGCTCCATCATGCCTTGCTGAAGCTTCTGGCGATCTTCGCCCGCGTCTTTCTTAAGCTTTTCCATTTGTGGCTGAAGCTCTTTCATCTTCGCCATCGAGACGTAAGATTTATACGCGAGCGGGAACAGCAACGCTTTGATCAGCAGAGTAAGGCCGACGATGGCGACACCCATGTTTCCGATCAGGATGTTAAGGTGATGGAGCACCCAAAAGATCGGCTTGGTCAGGAAAAAGAACCAACCCCAATCGATCGAGTCGATAAACTTGTAAACGCCTTTTGTTTCATAGGCGCGCAGGGTTTCCCATTCTTTTGCGCCAGCAAAAAGCTGTGTGGTAACACTGGCTGTTGAACCTGCAGCAATCGTTTGGGTCGGCAAAACAGCTTCTGTCTGGAAAATATCAGTGGTTGGCAGGTATTTCACAGTCAGACGCGATGCCTGCGTAGGATCTGGGATCAGGTTTGTCATGAAATAGTGGCCGGTAAAACCAATCCAGCCGTTGGTGACCCCGTCAATACGTTCGGACGGCACTCCATTCACGACATCGAGATCGGGAATATCCTTCCAACCTGTTTCCAGAAGTTCGCCATTGTTCATCGCGACCATGCCTTCGTGCAGGATAAAGAAGTTTTGCGCATCGGATGGGATGCCATGGCGGGCAATTATGCCGTAAGGGGCCATGGTGACGGACGTTTCTGAGGTATTCTCGACCGACTGCTCGACATTGAACATGTAGTTTTCGTCAATCGAGATCACTCGGGAGAAAATCTGTCCAGCGCCGTTATCCCACGAAATCGTGATTGGCGAGCCGACCGACAGCGTTTCACCCTCGATCAGCGACCAAAGGGTGTTGGGGCCTGGAACCTGTTCTGGCGCGATACCCGCGCCCGCGGCCCAGCCGTACAGCGCATAATATGCGTCTTGGGTGCCTGCTGGTGACAGCAGCGTCACGATCGCCGCATCGTCATCAATTGTGGTGCGGTAATCCTTGAGCAAAAGATCGTCCACCCGGCCACCAAGCAGAGAAATAGACCCTGTCAGGCGCTTTGTCTCAATCGGAACACGGGGGGCCTGTTCAAGCGCTTCGGCACGTGCTTCTGCTGGATTGGCAACCGTTTCAGTTGCCGCAGGAGCGGGCAAACCGGCATTTGGTGCCATAATGTCTGACGGCGCTTGCGTCGTTGCAGTGGTCCCGTCGACCGGCGTACCGGTTTCAGGAGGTGGAAACAGTAAGAACCACCCAAGGATCACTATGAAACTTAGAACTGTCGCTAGAATGAGATTCTTGTTCTGATCGTTCATATGACCGCCACCTGATGTCTATAATATCAGCGTGGTTTCAACAGAGTGCAGCGCCAAAGGTCAAGCGGATTCGGCCCTTTGCAGCAGGTAGTGAAGGATCCGGATGGCGCATGTGCTAGGCTTTTCCGCTCATGATCCGGGGCATATTGCTTAGTTTTGCATTGTGATCCTCAATCCAAGCACCGGTTTGTTCAATCGGCATTGGACGCGCGATACCGAAACCCTGGACGTGATCGCAGCCTAATTGTGCGAGGATCACATGCTCTCCGACGCTTTCAACCCCCTCTGCCAAGGTCTCGACGCCCAGTCGCTCCGCCATTGTCAGGATTGCACTGATCATACGTTGCTGCTCTGGATCTTTGTCGGCTTTCAAGACAAAGGATCGGTCGATCTTGATCCGGTTCACCCCAAAGCGCCGGATCGAAGCGAGAGACGCATGACCGGTGCCAAAGTCATCCAGATCGATACGGCAGCCCAGTGCCCCAAGCGCATTGATGTTTCTGGTGATCATGTCATCCGGCGCACTTGCTACCACGGTCTCTAGGATTTCGATCGCCAGCCTGTCAGCCGTGAGATCAAAGCGATCAAGTTCCCAGCTGATTTTCTGGATCAAAAGGGGGTTGCTAAGCTCTGTTCCAGCAAAGTTTACCCCGATTTGTGGTATCCTAGCCCCAGCGACATCCCAACTCTTCAGGGCTGCAAATGAATGATACATTATCACTTCCGCTAACCGTTCCAGCAGCTCAGCCTGTTCCAGCGCGGGCAGAAAATCTATTGGCAGCAGAACGCCGCGGGTTGGATGTGACCAGCGGGCCAGTGCTTCGAACCCACTGATCTGCCCCGTATCTGTTGACAGTTGCGGTTGGAACCAAGGTGTAATCTGCCCGTTTTCAAGGGCATGTGCCACCTCGTCAACCAGAGCGATCGAATGTGCGGTTGCGGGCAGCATGCGGTCGGAAAACGCGCGTATGCCAGAAGGGCCGTGGCGTACTGCTTCGCTTAGGGCGGTTTTCGCGGCTTGCAGCCACGCGGCTCCGGTTTTTTGCGGGGAATGTCCATGCTGGCAAAACCCAGCGGAAACAGACACATAGATGACAGTGCCGTCAATCGATATCGGTTCTTCCACGGCGCGTTGTAATCGGGCTGCCATTTGAATGCAAAGCTCGAGATCAAGATGTCTGACCGGATCAATGCAGACCGCGAAAGTTGCACTTTCAATTTCGGCTATGCTGTCTTTATCGCGCAGCACAGCAATCAGGCGGTCACCGGTTCTAGAGCGGACCTGATCCGCTGCGCTGTCACCATAGCGGCGGGTCAACTCGGCGAATTCTTCGATTTTGAGACAGAATATCGCAGATTTCCAACCGACTTCTTCGGTGTGGATAAAAATCTGATCGGTCAGTTCCTCAAATGCGCCGCGCTGCAAGATGGCGGATGCCCCCTCGCGGGCCAGTAGCATCTGCGACGTAGGGGCGCGAAGGCTTCCCAAACCCAGATAGATGATCGGGATCGCGGCGGTGCTGATCAAAAGCGCGCCTTCGCCGCCGAACCAGAACGCGGAAAGGCAAATTGCGGGCAGGAAGGCAAGCGCGGGTGGACCTGTCATGATCATTGAAACGCTGCGGGCCACACGCAGGGTCGCTATTTGAAAACTGCGCAACATTGCCCAAAGCCCCTTTCTGATGCGGTTTGCACATCGCAGGGCTATCGATAGGGGGTACATGTATCGGGCGGGTTAAGGCGCGCGTCTTCTTCTTGGACAAATGTGGAAAATTCTAAGAAAACCGATTAAGAGTTACGCTCGAGCCCGGTAAAATCGAACAGTTTCGGGTCCAAAAGATGCGACGGTCGTGCATTCATCAATGCGCGAAACATGACTTGGCGGCGGCCGGGGCTGTTGAGCTCCCAACCGTCAAGAATTGCTTTGACCTGCTGGCGTTGCAGCCCATCCTGAGAACCGCAAAGATCGCAGGGGATGATGGGGTATTTCATCGCCTTAGAGAACTTCTCGCAATCAGCTTCCGCGACATGGGCAAGGGGGCGGTAGAGAAAAAGATCGCCCTCTTCGTTCAGCAGCTTGGGGGGCATCGTCGCAAGGCGCCCGCCATGAAAAAGGTTCATAAAGAACGTCTCGAGAATATCATCGCGGTGATGGCCAAGCACGACTGCGGTGCAGCCTTCCTCGCGGGCAATCCGGTATAGATGACCACGGCGCAATCTGCTGCAAAGAGCGCAAAATGTCCGACCGGCGGGAATTTTATCCATGACGATGGAGTAGGTGTCTTGGTACTCGATCCGGTGTTCCACGCCCATCTTCTCAAGAAATGCAGGCAGAACAGTCGCGGGAAAATTGGGCTGTCCTTGATCCAGATTGCAGGCCAAAATCTCGACGGGCAACAAACCGCGCCATTTCAATTCATGTAAAATAGCCAGCAACGTGTAACTGTCTTTGCCGCGCGACATGCACACCAGCCATTTGCCGCCGGGTTCGATCATGCCGTATTGTTCAATCGCCTCGCGGGTATGGCGCACAAGGCGTTTGCGCAGCTTGCGAAAATCAGTGCTTTGGGGGGCACCGTAAAAAAGCGGGTGAATATCGTCAGGTTGATCCAGCATGGCTTTGGCTTAGTCCAACTAAATGCGCCAATCAAGCTGCGGTTTCAGAAGTCGGGTTGAGTGATGCGATATTTAGGAATGGCGCTGGCGGGATTGGCAGGCTGCACGGTCACGCCGAACGCGGATGATCTGCCGTTGTCGGACCGGGTGTTCAAGAGTGAGGAGTATTTTGACGGGGCACGCGGCGAGACGTTTAACTGGACTTATCTGATCGATTTTGCCTGTGCCCGAAGGTACCTTGCGCGTCAATTTTAACGACAGGTTCTGGACGCTAAGCGATCCCCGTGTTTGCCAGCGCGCCGACAAGAAAAGCTAGTCTGGCACGTTGTCGATGCCGCTGCCGCCCCAAGGGTGGCAGCGTGCGATGCGCCGAAGAGAGAGCCAGCCGCCTTTAATACCGCCATGCTTGTTCAGCGCTTCCAAGGCGTATGCGCTGCATGTTGGCTGATAGCGGCAGTTTTGGCCAAGCCAAGGGCTGAAAATCAACCGGTAGCCTTTTACGGGAACTGAAAGCAGCCGCGCCAACACCGTCATTTCGGCTTGCCGTGCAAGATATCCAGCGCTTTGGAAAAGTCTGCCTGCAACTGCTCAAAGGGCAGGCTGGCAGTAGCACCTTGGCGCCCCACCAGCACATAATCCGTGTCGGCGTGCCCCTGATCCGGCAAGGCAAGTCGAGCGATTTCGCGCAGGCGGCGCTTGGCTCGGTTCCGCGCCACGGCGTTTCCGACTTTTTTGGAACAGGTGAAACCTATGCGAATACCGTCCGCTTCGCCCTCGGGACGTTTACGCATCTGAAGAATAAATCCGGGCATCGCGACACGGGGCGATCGTGTCGCCCGTTGAAAGTCCGGTCTGTTCTTGAGTGTCGTCACACGCAAAAAAACCGTCGGTGGCGTTTCCATTTGGCTGGCTTTTGTGCCATCCATGGGTGCCTCCGACGGTGTCATGTAATCATTGCTCTGAGGCCGCTGATTAAGCGCTCAGTTTGATCCGGCCTTGGGCGCGGCGGGAGTTAATGATCTTGCGACCCGCTTTTGTTGCCATACGTGCACGGAAACCGTGGCGCCGCTTGCGCACAAGGTTTGAAGGTTGAAAGGTGCGTTTCATCGCTCCGGCTCCACTTAATACGTTAGATCAACGCCAGATTCGGCGCATCACTGTCAATTCAAGCCCTGCGTCTAAAGGTGCATTGCATCCAAGTCAAACCCTTGGGGCCGCTAATTTTGCGTCACTGCAATAAAAACACAAGTTCGTGCCGATGAATATTTCAGTCCGACCGCATAACGCTGGCTTTCTGCAATATCCAAGGGATTTTGATCAAGCACCCGTGATCCACCTATCTGCCAGCGCGACAATGACCCATTTATACTATCTTGAGGGTACTTAATAAGATTAGAAAGTGACCAGCGTTATGGTAGAGCAGACAACCGATAAACCCGCATGGCTAAGATATCTGCCGATCCTGATCATCGTCATTGTGGCAGCTACGGGGTTTTTCACGCTGCGCGATTACCTGAGTTTTGATGCGCTGCGCGACAACCGCGAGGCGTTGATCGCGTTTCGGGACGCGAATTATCTGCTGACGGTTCTGGTTTTTATCGTGGCCTATATCCTGATCGTCGGCTTCTCGCTGCCGGGCGCGGGGGTTGCTACAATTACAGGGGGCTTTTTGTTCGGAACCGTATTTGGCGTGATCTTCAACGTCACTGGCGCGACACTCGGGGCTGTGTTGATCTTTTTGGCAGCGCGCATGGGGTTGGGTGAAAAGCTCAAAGCGCGAATGGATGCGTCTGACGGCATGGTCCGCAAGATCAAGCACGGTATTGATGATAACCAATGGTCGATGTTGTTTTTCATTCGGCTGGTGCCGGCGGTCCCGTTCTTTGTGGCCAACCTGATCCCGGCGTTTTTGGGTGTGCCGCTGTACCGCTTTGTGATCTCGACCTTTCTGGGAATCATACCCGGTTCGGTGGTCTATACCTCTGTAGGTGCGGGGCTTGGCGCTGTATTTGCCCGTGGCGAGACGCCAAATTTCGGGATCATTTTTGAGCCGCATATTTTGTTGCCCATTTTGGGTCTTTGCGCCTTGTCTCTGTTGCCTGTCGTACTCAAAGCCGTCACCGGCAAAAAGGAACTTTTGAAATGAACCGCATCAAGACCGATCTTTTGATCATTGGCGCTGGCTCGGGTGGGTTGTCGGTAGCGGCGGGCGCAGCACAGATGGGTGCCAAGGTTGTCTTGCTTGAGGGCCACAAGATGGGGGGAGACTGCCTGAACTATGGCTGCATCCCGTCAAAAGCACTGATCGCAACGGGCAAGGCCGCGTACAGCCAGCGCCATTCGGCACAATTTGGCGTGACGGATGCCGCGGGCGAGGTTGATTATGCCGCTGCCAAGGATCACGTCGCGGATGTGATTGCGCAGATCGCGCCTGTAGACAGTCAGGAACGCTTTGAAGGGTTCGGGATCAATGTGATCCGTGAATACGGGCGCTTTATCTCGGAGGACGAGGTGCAAGCGGGCGACACCATCATTAAGGCACGGCGTATTGTGATCGCGACAGGATCGTCGCCCTTGGTGCCGCCCATTCCGGGGCTGGATAACACCCCTTATGAGACAAACGAGACGTTGTTCGATCTGCGTGAAAAACCGGACCATCTGTTGATCATCGGCGGGGGCCCCATCGGGATGGAGATGGCGCAGGCGCATATTCGCATGGGCTGCAAAGTCACCGTGATCGAGGGTGACAAGGCGTTGGCCAAGGATGATCCCGAGTTGGCCGAGATCGTGTTGCAATCGCTCAGGGACGAGGGGGTCGAGATTGCCGAAGGTGCTTTAGCGGCCAATGTACGCGGCGAAGTGGGTGCGATCGAGGTCGAGGCTAAGGATGGCCGTCTCTTCAAAGGGTCACATTTGCTTGTGGCCGTTGGGCGCAAGGCCAATATCGACAAGCTGGACCTTGGAAAAGCTGGCGTTGAGCCGATCAAGAATGGCATCAAGGTTGACGATGCGTTGCGCACGACCAACCGCAAGATCTATGCCATTGGTGATGTGGCGGGCGGGATGCAATTTACCCATGTTGCAGGCTATCACGCGGGTGTTGTGATCCGGTCGCTGATGTTTGCTATCCCGTCAAAGGCCAAGACCAGCCACATCCCATGGGCGACCTACACTGAGCCGGAATTATCGCAGGTCGGCCTGACCGAGGCACAGGCAAAAGACCAGCATGGCGACAAGGTCGAGGTTGTGCGTTTTCATTATAACCACAACGACCGCGCCATCGCAGAGCGTAAGACCAAGGGCCTGATCAAGGTTATGGTGGTCAAAGGCCGTCCTGTCGGGGTCAGTATTGTGGGGTATCAGGCGGGCGAGTTGATCAATCTGTGGGCTTTGGCGCTGGCCAACAATATGAAAATGAGCCAGATTGCCGGTATGGTTGCACCGTACCCCACAATTGGCGAAGTGAACAAACGCGCGGCGGGTGCCTATTTCAGCCCGCGCCTGTTTGAAAGCGATCTGGTCAAAACGGTGGTGCGGTTCGTCCAGCGATTTATCCCCTAGAGCGAGGCCGATGTTCAGATCTCTTTCAGGACGTTTGTTGATCCTAACCACCATCTTTGTGATGCTGGCTGAGATTTTGATTTTTGTGCCCTCGATTGCCCGTTTTCGCGAAGAATATATGATGAACCGGCTTGAGCGGGCGCAGATCGCCTCGCTGACGCTGTTGGCCAATGACATGATCGATCCCGCCCTTGAGGCGGAGTTGCTGCGCACGGCAGAGGTTTTCAACGTTGTGCTGCGTCGCGACGAGGTGCGCCAACTCGTGCTCTCCTCGCCCATGCCGCAATCGATCAAGGGCACATTTGATCTGCGCGATCCTTCCGCATTGGTTTTGATCCGGGATGCGTTCGTTCAACTTTCCGATGCTCAGGACGGTGTGATCCGGGTGATCGGCGCACCGGTTCAGGACGCGGGTTCATTGATCGAAATTACAATGCAGACACTTCCCCTGCGCAACGCGATGATCGATTATGGAATCCGCATCTTGATCCTGTCGGCCGTCATCTCTGTCATCACCGCGTTTTTGTTGTTTCTGGCGCTCCGGGCGTTCTTGTTGAAACCGATCAAGAGCGTCGTTGGCCACATGCAAAACTATGCGCTGGCCCCTGAAGATGCGAGGCGCATCATTTCACCCTCTGCCGGCGTGACCGAAGTACGCGAGGCCGAAGAGGCTCTGATGAAGCTGGAAACCGAGCTGACCCAGGCCTTGCGGCAAAAGGAACGACTGGCCCAGCTGGGTCAGGCCGTCAGCAAGATCAGCCATGATCTGCGCAATATTTTGACCACAGCGCAGTTGTTCACTGACCGCATTGAGATGTCAGAAGACCCAAGCGTCAAACGGATGGCCCCCAAGCTTGTAAGTTCGATCACGCGGGCGGTGCATTTGTGCGAATCCACGCTGGCCTTTGGCAAAGCGGAAGAGCCAAGCCCGACATTGACCGTGACCGCCCTTGACCAGATCGTGCAAGACGTTGTTGAAAGCGAACGTCTGGCTGTTGGCGACGCCGAGATCGAATTTGTAACGACGATCCCCAAAGGGCTGAAACTGCGCGCAGATCCAGAGCAGTTGTTTCGCGTTCTGGCCAATCTGACGCGCAATGCACGACAAGCGATCATGGCCACAGGCAAGCCGGGCGAGATATGTGTGACCGCCACTGATGGAGCGGAGAACTGGATAATCGAGGTGCGTGATACAGGCCCGGGCCTGCCCCCAAAAGCGCGCGAGCATTTGTTCACGGCCTTTCGTGGTGGCGCGCGCAAGGGGGGCTCTGGCCTTGGCCTTGCCATCGCATCTGAATTGGTGCGCGGGCATGGTGGCATGCTCGAACTGTTGAAAACAGACGCGTCTGGAACGGTTTTCAGCGTATGTCTTCCGAAAGGTGACGGGACATTCTAGGCCAAGTTAAAGAAATTGCGTTTCAGGTGAAACAAGGGGTTGCAAAGCCGTGCGCCGGAAACTAAACCGCCGCGTAGTGCACCCGTAGCTCAGCTGGATAGAGTACCTGACTACGAATCAGGGGGCCGGGCGTTCGAATCGCTCCGGGTGCACCAACTTACTTTCAGGACAGATTTTAGACGCAGCTTTCTGACAGAAGCTGCGAAATCATCCTGATTTATACGTCTATTGAACGTGAAGTCCCGAGATGCGCGCCGATATTTCCGTACTGGTATCGTCGCTGTCTGCAGATACTGCCAGACCTACAAGGTTTTCGACGGGCGCGCCAAAGGCACGTTGATAGTCTTGGGCAAGATCGACCTGCTCGGAAGCTGTGCCAGTGCCGGCAGTCCTTTTGATGATGCTGCGGCCGCGCGCGCCCAGATAGGGGCTGGGAACGACTTGTCCCCGGGCGTGTGACCCGCCCCAGATGTACATCAAGACGCGCACATCCGGATTGTCCAACAGCGATTTTACACCTTTGCCTTGCGCGGCCTGCGCTGCGGCTTCCGGCAAGAAGATGAAATACAAAGACAGATTGCGGTCATCGCCGCCCTTCTTGGACAGATCCGTTGCGGGCACGGATGTGTCCACTGCCCAATCCCAACTGACCTGAGTTTTGGGCCACATCGCTTGGGGAAGGGCCGTCCACAAAAGCGAAACGGTGCCGTTTGATTTTACCCCAAGACTGCCACCGTTCAGTGCAAAATCATTGCTGTTGAACAACGAAAACTTTTGCTCTTTCCAGGTGCTGTCAAAACTGACTTGCTGACTGCTGGCCAAGCTTGGGGCAGCCATCAATAGACATGCCAAGGCTGCTGCTGTTATTTTCATAAATTGAACTCCTCTAGGCAATTAACCTATACCGGAGCTACGCCAAAACCCGAAATTTATCATAGCTGATGATCCTGAAGTTGTCTGACACCTGATCGCGGAATGATTTCCACTCATTTGGGATGGTTTCTCGGAAGAACTTCAGGATCGCA